>ERZ780079.740-NODE-740-length-12414-cov-2.84271_pt1 | contig 12414 bp, 8 predicted proteins | sample MGYA00511087_ERZ780079 | MGnify/ENA primary metagenome ERZ780079 (study PRJEB29588, sample SAMEA2142583) | human gut metagenome | biome: human gut; feature: human-associated habitat; material: faeces | place: Denmark | collected 2008/2010 ... | reverse complement strand
AGAGACTTGAAGAAAAAAGAGTTCAGTATCGATATCGATAAAAACTTCAAGCCCAATTATGAAATACCGGCAGACAAGAAAGAGTTGGTAACAAAACTACAGGCAGAAGCCCAGAAAGCAGACGTTGTATGGTTAGCATCCGATGAGGACCGCGAAGGAGAAGCCATCGCCTGGCATCTTTATGAGGTATTGAAACTAAAACCGGAACAGACCCGGAGAATCGTCTTTCATGAAATCACCAAGAATGCCATATTAAAAGCCATCGAGAATCCACGCGAAATCGATATCAACTTGGTCAATGCACAACAGGCACGACGCATCCTCGACCGTATCGTTGGTTTCGAACTTTCTCCAGTATTGTGGAAGAAAGTCAAACCGGCTCTTTCCTCCGGACGTGTTTAATCAGTAGCCGTACGGCTAATTGTAGAGCGGGAACGGGAAATACAGGCATTCAAGAGCGAAGCGTCTTATCGCGTTATCGCCATATTCCTCGTACCGGACACTGACGGTAAACTGACAGAAATGAAAGCGGAACTGGCTCATCGCCTTAAGACAAAAGAAGAAGCCAAAGCATTTTTGGAAAGTTGCAAAGATGCTATATTCACAATCGAAGATATTACCAAACGCCCGATAAAGAAAAGCCCGGCCGCACCATTCACAACCTCGACTCTGCAACAGGAAGCGGCCCGCAAATTGGGGTATACAGTGGCACAAACCATGATGTTGGCACAAAAATTATACGAAGCCGGATTAATCACTTATATGCGTACCGATTCGGTCAACTTGTCGAAATATGCAACTGAAGGTAGCAAACAGGCTATCATCAACATGATGGGAGAACAATACGTGCATCCGCGCCACTTTACCACCAAAACCAAAGGTGCACAAGAAGCGCATGAGGCCATCCGTCCTACCTATATGGAAAACTCCACCGTAGAAGCACCCTCACAGGAAAAAAGATTGTACGACCTGATCTGGAAACGTACCATCGCTTCACAAATGGCAGAAGCCGAACTGGAAAAGACAACTGCAACCATCGGTATCAGTACCAATGATGATGTGTTTACAGCAACCGGAGAAGTTATTACTTTCGACGGTTTCCTTCGCGTATATAAAGAATCGTATGACGACGAAAACGAACAGGAAGATGAAAGCCATCTGCTTCCTCCATTGAAAAAAGGACAGGTGCTCGAGCACAATGATATTGTCGCTACCGAACGTTTCACCCAACGTCCGCCGCGTTACACAGAAGCCAGTCTCGTACGCAAACTTGAAGAATTAGGTATCGGCCGTCCTTCCACATATGCTCCTACTATCTCTACTATCCAACAACGCGAGTATGTAGAGAAAGGAGACAAAGCAGGTGAGGAACGCTCTTTCAATATACTGACACTAAAAGGCCAAAATATAAGTGATGCCATACATACCGAAATAGTAGGAGCAGAAAAATCAAAATTACTGCCTACCGATATCGGAACGGTAGTGAATGACTTCCTGAACGAATATTTCTCAAATATTCTGGACTACAACTTTACGGCTAATATCGAAAAAGAGTTTGACGAGGTAGCAGACGGAGAGAAGCAATGGACAGCAATCATGAAACACTTCTATAAAGGATTCCATCCTTCGGTAGAGTCGACATTAGCTACTAAAACAGAACATAAAGTAGGTGAACGTATTCTGGGTGAAGAACCGGGAACCGGGAAGGTAGTATCGGTCAAAATCGGACGCTTTGGACCTGTCGTACAAGTCGGCAGTACGGATTCGGAAGAAAAGCCCCGTTTTGCACGTTTGGAGAAGGGCCTGTCAATGGAAACGATCACTCTTCAGGAAGCATTGGACTTGTTTAAACTTCCGCGTGTCGTTGGCGAATACGAGGATAAAGAAGTAAGCATAGGTACAGGACGCTTTGGACCGTACGTACGCCATGACGGTAAATACATATCTCTGCCTAAGACACTCGATCCGATGGCTATTACGCTTGAAGAAGCCATCGAACTTATCACAGAGAAGAGAGCCACAGAGGCCAAACGCCACATCAAGCAATTCGCCGAAGAACCGGAACTGGAAATACTGAACGGAAGATACGGACCATATATCTCTTATAAAGGAAGTAACTATAAAATCCCTAAAGATGTGGTTCCCGCAGATTTGAATCTGAAAACTTGTTTGGAGATTATCAAGCTGCAAAGCGAAAAAGCAACGTCCACTCCTAAAAAGGGACGGACAGCAAAAAAGAAATAACATAATAAGATTTTTTCTAAGAGACATTCTCATTTTGTAGAATGTCTCTTATTTTTTACTCATTTTCAGTGTTTTATATCTATTTCTTATTATCTTTGCAGCAGCAAACAAATCAAATAACATATATATGAAAAAAATTACGACCCGACTCCTCTGCGCCAGTAGTATATTACTGTTCGGTTTATCATCTTGCGTAAAAGATGTAGATTTATCACAAGCTCCCGAGAAGCCTGTAAAAGGCGATTATTTCGATTTTCAAACTACGCTTAATTGTCCGATAGACATAGACTTAGGCTTGCAGGACTATACTGTATCGATAGAAATTTACAGCGAAAACCCTTTTGAAGAAAACGATGGGATCAGTACAAAGAAAGATATTGAGCCGATCTATCGCGGTATAACAGATGCCAAAGGCATACTGAAAGGAGAAACGACCCTGCCAGCCTATATCAAGAAAGCCTATATCTACTCACCGTATGTAGGTGTACCTTTCATAGAGACAGAGGTTACTGCAAGCAGGATTTCTGCTGGCATAGAAGACCCCAAAAACAGAAGCGGAAACACCAGAGCCATGACATACACCTATCCTTCCGATATGCTGGTATTAGGAAATTGGAACGAATCCGGTTACCCCAGCTATTTACTATCGGAGCGTTTCATCTTCCCGGAAAACGAACTATACAACATTACCAAAGCTACTACATCTCCATACAAAGAAGAAATGCAAAGTTATTTTCCACAATATTTCACACCGGGAGTAGAAACAGGCATTCCCATTATAAAGGAAACAAAGGTGAACTTGGCTATGATAGGAAAATATGCACCTTCAGTAAGTAATACGATTCTCTATTATACCTACCCCACCGGACAGCTACCAAGTTCTGTCAACGACATACAAAAAATTATTGCTTTCCCTGTATCGGCAGGTATCTCTTGTGGAAGTACGATACAATTACATTATTGGAATAAGGAAACCAATCAATTCGAAGATAAATTTCCAGCAGGAGTTACTATTGGTTGGGGAGTCTCTTCGAGTGCTTTTATCAAAGGAAATGTCGGCCACTCCAGTGGAAATCATAACTATTACTCCGTCAATGCACTCAATACCAAAAACGGCGATGAAAACAATCAGCACACAATCGCTATTTTTGATAAGGCCAACAGCTCGGTTACCATAGGGATAGAAGACAGACCATTGGAAAGCCAGCGACCTAACTATACCGACGTTATTATGTATTGTCATGCAGATGTGGAAGGAGCTATTGATGGGAGCAACATGGCTGAATTGGAAAAGCCAGAAGATCCGGGTCCTTCCGAAGAGGATAACTATACAACCTATTTCGGATTGCTCGCTTTTGAAGATCTATGGCCAGATCAAGGAGACTATGACTTGAACGACGTAGTGGTATACTATCAATCAAGAGTATATAAGAATATGCAAAACCGGATTACCTCTACTATAGACGAATTCACTCCCTATTGGGATGGCGCCGGATACAATAATTTTAACGGATTCGGATACCGCCTATCAGTTACTCCCGATAAAGTAACTGCCGTAAATATTGCTTATGAGAACTATACATTCACAGCAAGCCCCCTGTTCCAGTTTGACAATAAAGGTTTGGAGGAAAGAGCAGATAATGACAATGCCATTATTATTGTTGCAGACAACATGAAGCAAGCTGTAAAACAAAAAGGTAAGTTTACCGTCACTACAACTTTCGGAACTCCACAGATCGAATCAGCAGCCATGCTCCCCCCTTATAATCCGTTTATCATTATCAATGCCTTGAATGAAAGAGGTAAAGAACTGCATCTTCCCAATTATGTACCCACTAAACGGGCAGACAGCAGCCATTTTGGAAAAGGAAATGATCTGACCGATGAGAGCCAACAAATGTATTATATCTCTAAAGACAACATGCCTTATGCCATACATTTGCCTAACATCAAAGACTTCGACTGCTCAAATGAAGGCATACGAATTGACGAGATTTATCCGAATTTCACAAATTGGGTAAAAAGTAATGGTAATGAAAACACTGACTGGTACTTACACAAGAAAGAATAATCAGAAACATCATTCATCCCTGTCAAAAAAGTCTTTCTAACTTCACTTAAAACACTAACTGGAATAAAAACAATATACGGGAACTCTTCAGCAAGTCAATCTTACTTGAAGAATTCCCGTATGTTCTATATTAGCTCACATCAACTCTTACATCCTGGCCGGCACTTCAATGCCCAGTAAGCCCATTCCCAAACGTACTACCTTAGCCACATTGGCAGATAATGCGATACGGAATATCTTCACCGCTTCATTCTCTTCGCGCAGGATGCTAAAATCATGGTAGAATTGATTATACTCCTTCACCAAGTCATAAGTATAATTGGCAATAACAGACGGACTGTAATCTGTCCCGGCCTGTTTAACAATTGCTGCAAAATCAGCTACCATCTGGATTAATCCTTCTTCTTTTTCACTCAATTCAACTCCTAAAGGAAGTTGCTCAGGAATAACGATACCGTTCTCTGCCGCCTTACGAAGTACAGATTGTATACGTGCATAGGTATATTGGATAAACGGCCCGGTATTTCCATTAAAATCGATGGACTCTTTCGGATTGAATGTCATGTTCTTGCGGGCATCCACTTTAAGGATAAAATATTTCAATGCACCTAAACCGACAATGCGGGCAATATCATCTGCCTCTTCCTGTGTCAATCCATCCAGTTTACCAAGCTCCTGAGAGGTTTCTTTAGCAGTTGCAATCATCTCTTCCATCAGATCGTCGGCATCCACCACTGTTCCTTCCCGTGATTTCATCTTACCTTCCGGAAGTTCGACCATACCATATGAGAAATGAACCAAGCTTTTACCCCATTCGAATCCTAACTTATCAAGCAGGATAGAGAGCACTTGAAAGTGATAATTCTGCTCATTACCCACCACATAAATCATCTTATCGATGGGATAGTCGGCAAAACGCAATTTGGCTGTCCCGATGTCTTGAGTCATATACACAGAAGTACCGTCAGCACGTAGCAGCAACTTATGATCGAGCCCTTCTCCCGTAAGATCAGCCCATACCGAACCGTCTTCTTTCTTATAGAAGAAACCTTTTTCCAATCCTTCCATTACCTTTTCCTTTCCCTCGAGATAAGTATCCGACTCATAATATATCTTATCGAAACCAACTCCCATCTTACGGTAAGTCTCGTCAAATCCGGCATACACCCAATTATTCATCATAGCCCACAAAGCACGTACTTCAGGATCTCCCGCCTCCCATTTCACCAACATTTCACGGGCTTCATTCATCAGTGGAGAAGCTGCCTCCGCCTCTTCCTTCGTCATGCCCTTCTCCATCAGCGAAGCTATTTCCGCTTTATAATGCTTATCGAAAGAGACATAATAATCCCCAACCAAGTGATCTCCCTTTTTACCGGATGATTCGGGAGTCTCACCATTACCATAAAGTTTCCAGGCCAACATAGACTTACAGATATGGATACCCCGATCGTTTACAATATTGGTTTTTACGACCTTATTGCCATTCGCCATAATAATATTGGCTAATGCATTTCCAAGCAGATTATTGCGTACATGCCCCAGATGTAGGGGTTTATTCGTATTAGGTGAAGAATATTCAATCATCACCAGTGGAGAATCAGCATCGGCAGCCATTATACCATACCGTTCGTCAGCATGAATCATATTCAGCAATTCAATCCACTCAGAAGAAGCTATTGTCAAATTCAAAAAGCCTTTTATCACATTAAAAGCAGCTATTGCCGGCTCATTAGCTTGTAAGTACTCACCGATCTCCTGTGCAGTTTGTTCCGGTCCCTTCTTCGACATACGCAGGAAAGGGAATACAACCAAGGTAAGATGTCCTTCAAATTCCTTTTTCGTTTTCTGCAATTGCACCTGTACGGCAGGAACATCCTGACCATAAAGAGCTTTCAGTCCGCTTATTACGGACATTACAAGTTTATTCTCTATATTCATAGCTTACAATTATTTTCTGCGCGCAAAGATACAAAAAAGGAGGCGTTAGCACGCCCCCTTTTTTTAAAATCTTAAAACTATATAGTTTATTCAACAGCCTCAGAGAGTTCTGCACCTGCTTTAAACTTAGCAACCTTCTTTGCCGGAATAGTGATAGCTTGTTTTGTAGAAGGGTTAATACCGGTTCTTTCAGCTCTCTCAGAAACAGAGAAAGTTCCGAAACCAACCAAAGAAACCTTGTCACCACCTTTTAAAGCGCCAGTAACTGAAGACACAAAAGCATCAAGTGCTTTTTTTGAGTCAGCTTTGCTCAAACCAGACTCAGCTGCGATAGCATTAATAAGATCAGCCTTATTCATAATTCGTAAATGATTAATTAATATATGTGTTACACAAAAAGATAGACGACGTAAAATCCTCACAAATATAGACTAACAAAACAATATATCAAATAAAAACATCAAAAAAACGCATCAATTTGCTGAAAAAGAGCTAATAGGGATTCATTTTTCTGCTTTAAAACAGAATTTATTCGTATTTTTGCAACCATTACTCGTAAATTAGCATAAAAGAGATTCAAATATATGATGCCTACAGTTACTAAAAACCTGATAATTATCAATGTACTGTTTTATTTAGGAACAATCGTTGCACAAAGTTATGGTATAGATCTCGCAAACTATTTAGGTTTGCATTTTTTTATGGCCGAAGACTTTAATCCCGCCCAGTTGATAACCTATATGTTCATGCACGGAGGATTCACTCACCTTTTCTTCAATATGTTCGCCGTGTGGATGTTCGGACGCATTCTCGAACAAGTGTGGGGGCCGAAACGTTTTTTATTCTACTATATTCTTTGTGGTATCGGTGCAGGAATTATCCAGGAGATCGTACAATTCGTTGAATACCAGACTGTCTTATCAGGATATTCCATGGTCCAGACTTTTAGCGGGACAATACCGATGAGCGAATACCTGAATATGATGAATACCGTAGGAGCCTCAGGAGCCGTATATGCGATCCTGTTAGGTTTCGGAATGTTATTTCCTAATCAACAATTGTTCATTTTCCCGCTTCCATTTCCTATCAAGGCCAAATATTTTGTCATCGGATATGCCTTAATCGAACTATATTCCGGATTTGCCAATAATCCTAATGATAATGTAGCTCATTTTGCCCATTTAGGAGGAATGATATTCGGTTTTATTCTGATTATGTATTGGAAGAAAAAAAACAATGATCATGGGACATATTATAACTGATCTTAAAGAAGCTTTTCGCAGAGGAAATGTCTTTATACAACTCATATACATCAATGTAGGGATTTTTGTAGCAACTGCATTGATAAACATTCTATTGCAACTATTCAATAGAAGCGCGGCCTCCTTTACCCGGTTTATCCTGCAACCGTGGTCACTGTTCACTTATATGTTCATGCATGCCGGTTTTATGCATATTCTGTTTAATATGCTTTGGCTATATTGGTTTGGTCAATTATTCCTTTACTTCTTTTCCGGCAAGCATTTACGCGGTTTATATATTTTGGGAGGTATATGCGGAGGATTATTGTACATGATTTCCTATAATTTGTTTCCTTATTTCCGTCCCATGGTGGAAGTATCGACAATGGTAGGTGCATCCGCATCCGTACTTGCCATCGTGGTGGCAACCGCCTATCGAGAGCCCAACTATCCCGTACGCCTTTTTCTTTTTGGTACTATACGCCTAAAATATTTGGCCTTAATAGTGGTCCTGACAGATCTGTTGTTCATCACTTCCGGTAATGCCGGAGGACACATCGCCCACTTAGGTGGTGCATTGGCAGGTCTCTGGTTTGCCGCCAGTCTGAGTAAAGGCACAGATATCACTGTTTGGATAAACAGAATATTAGACGGAGTGAGTTCTCTTTTCTATAAAAAAAACTGGAAGCGTAAACCCAAAATGAAAGTGCATTATGGCAATTACAGCCGCGAACAAGACTATGATTATAATGCCCGGAAAAAAGCGCAATCGGATGAGGTGGACCGCATTCTCGATAAGCTGAAAAAGTCAGGATACGAGAGCCTCACTACCGAAGAAAAGAAAAGCCTCTTCGATGCAAGTAAAAAATAAGATATGAAACACATCGGAAAAGTCTTCGCTTATCTGATTTTGGCAGTCAATGCATTCTTTGTCGGAATTCTCTTGCTGACCGCCTATAGCCCACACATTTCTCCCGTAATACACCCGGTCGAAGCATGCATGGGACTTACTTTTCCTATTTTCCTCTCCATCAATTTCTGTTTTCTTATTTTCTGGTTAATCGTACGCTATAAGTTCGCTCTTCTGTCTATACTTGGCTTTGCTTTCTGCTATCCGCAAATCCGGGCCTATCTTCCTATCAATCTTCATACAGCAAATATTCCGGAGGGAAGCATTAAAATACTATCCTACAATATTATGTCCTTTGGCAACATGGAAAAGGAAAACGGCAAAAATCCGGTACTCGAATATCTCCGTAAGAGCGATGCCGACATCATCTGCTTACAGGAACACAACATCTCTCCGACTACCAAAATACATCTTAATGCCAAAGAAGTAGAAGAGGGTATGAAAGCATATCCTTATCGGCATATTCAACGTGTAGGTCAAGAGAACGGCAATAACCGGATAGCTGTTTACTCCCGATTTCCGATCCTTTCGGCACGAAAACTACAATATGACAGTAGCTACAACGGCTCGGCCATTTATGAATTAAAAATCAATGAAGATACAATTACCCTTATCAACAACCATTTGGAATCTAACAAGTTAACAAAAGCGGATAAAGCGGTATATGAAGAAATGCTGAAAGATCCCAATGCCCATAAAGTGAAAAGTGGCACTCAACATTTGGTCGGTAAATTAGCAGAGGCTTCCGCCATCCGCGCCAAACAAGCAGATGTTATTGCAGCCGAAATTGCAGCTTCCCGGCATCCGTATATTATTGTATGTGGGGACTTTAACGATACTGCGATCTCCTATACCCACCGGGTTATAGCCGAAAAGTTAGATGATGCCTTCACCGAATCAGGACAGGGATTGGGAATTTCTTATAATCAGAATAAGTTTTATTTTCGAATAGACAACATCCTAATCAGTAAAAGCCTGAGAGCTTATAACTGCACGGTAGACCGTTCTATTAAAGACTCCGACCACTACCCCATATGGTGCTATGTTGCCAAGCGGTAATTCACTACAAATGATAATCATAACCCAATTATAATACTTATGAAATTAAAAAGAACAATAATTATTTTAGCAGCAAGTTGTATGATGTACTCCTGCACTACGAAAACAGAAAGTAATCCGTTTTTAAACGAATTTCAAACCGAGTATGGTGTTCCGGCTTTTGATAAAATCAAGCTGGAACATTACGAACCTGCTTTCCTGAAAGGGATAGAAGAGCAAAACCGGAACATTAAAGCAATCATTGAAAATAGCGAAACGCCCACGTTTGAGAATACAATCGTAGCGTTGGATAACAGCTCTCCTATATTAGATCGTGTCAGTGCCGTTTTCTACAATATGACAGATGCAGAAACAACAGACGCACTAACCGAACTTTCCATAAAAATAGCGCCGGTACTTTCCGAACACAGCGACAACATTTCCCTCAATCAAGAACTATTCAAAAAGGTAGATGCCGTATATCAGCAGAAAAACAGCCTGCACCTTACCACCGAACAAGAACGCCTGTTGGATAAAACCTACAAAGATTTTGTTCGTTCGGGAGCAAACCTGCCTGCTGACAAACAAGCACGCCTGCGTGAAATAAACAAAGAGCTATCGACTCTTGGTATCACATTCAGTAATAATATATTAAATGAGAATAATGCCTTCCAACTCTTTGTCGACAAAGAAGAAGACCTTGCAGGATTGCCCGAATGGTTCTGCCAAAGTGCTGCGGAAGAAGCTAAAGCTGCCGGGCAAGAAGGAAAATGGTTATTCACCTTACACAATGCCAGCCGCCTGCCTTTCTTACAGTATTCTGAGAATCGCCCGCTCCGTGAAAAGATATACAAAGCATACACCCACCGTGGTAATAACAATGACAAGAACGACAACAAGAAAGTAATCACCCAAATTGTCAGTTTACGCCTTGAGAAAGCAAACTTATTAGGTTTTGACTGCTACTCAAACTTTGTTTTGGAGAATACAATGGCCAAAAATTCAACCACCGTAATGGAATTCCTCAATAATTTATGGAACCATTCACTTCCCAAAGCCAAAGCAGAAGCTGTTGAACTGCAAAAATTGATGGATAAAGAAGGTAAAGGTGAAAAATTGGAAGCTTGGGACTGGTGGTACTACACGGAAAAGCTGCGTAAAGAAAAATACAACCTGGACGAAGAAGAGATCAAGCCCTACTTCAAATTGGAAAACGTACGCGAAGGCGCTTTTGCAGTAGCCAATAAACTGTATGGTATCACATTGACAAAACTGCAAAACATTCCGGTTTATCATCCCGATGTAGAAGTTTTTGAAGTAAAAGACGCCGATGGTTCCCACTTAGGAATCTTCTATGTAGATTACTTTCCACGTCCTGGAAAAAGTGGGGGTGGTGCATGGATGAGCAATTATCGTGAACAGCAGGGAGATATCCGACCGTTGGTTTGCAATGTAGCCAGCTTTACCAAACCAATAGGCGATACACCATCCTTACTAACGATGGACGAAGTAGAAACGCTTTTCCATGAATTCGGGCACGGACTTCACGGACTGTTGACCAAGTGTAATTACAAAGGTACTTCGGGCACCAACGTCGTTCGTGATTTTGTAGAACTTCCTTCACAAATAAACGAACATTGGGCCACCGAACCAGAAGTGTTGAAAATGTATGCAAAACATTACCAGACAGGAGAAGTAATCCCCGATTCACTCATCAATAAGATATTAAAACAGAAGACTTTCAATCAAGGCTTCATGACAACAGAATTACTGTCCGCCGCCATCCTCGACATGAATCTGCACAACCTGACAGATGTAAAGAATCTGGATGTAATCTCTTACGAAAAAGAAGCAATGGATAAATTAGGACTCATCCCCGAAATAGCCCCACGCTACCGTACGACCTATTTCAATCACATCATCGGTGGATATGCTGCAGGATACTACAGCTATCTTTGGGCAAACGTGCTGGATAATGATGCTTTTGAAGCTTTCAAAGAACATGGCATCTTTGATAAAGCAACAGCCAATTTATTCCGCTCCAATGTGCTTGAAAAAGGAGACAGCGAAGACCCGATGACACTCTACAAAAACTTTCGTGGAACAGAGCCGCAATTGGAACCAATGCTGAGAAACAGAGGCATGAATTAAATAAAAAAAGCGATCTAAGGCTAAAAAAGAATAAACTCGAAGCCGACTAATTTATCCTCGGAGGATTGCTACTTTCCTTCGGGGATAAATTTTATTTCTTTGAAAGAAATATCAGTTTAACGGCAAAATGCGGTTTTAACCTCAAATATTTAGCTGCTAATTACCACTGGATGTGAAAAAAAAACTATATTTGCAGCCTTATAGCGACAGAATTAATTAAAAAAGTAATCATAATAAATTAAAAGTAAAATGCAAAACAAAGGATTTGTAAAAGTTTTTGCGGTATTACTCACGCTGGTATGCGTGTTCTACCTCTCTTTCTCCTTCGTTACCCGCCATTATACCAATAAGGCAAAAGAGATAGCGAACGGCGATACTAAAGTAGAACAAGACTACCTCGACTCTCTTTCAAACGAGAAAGTATGGCTGGGTAATTATACGCTGAAACAGTGTCGTGAAATGGAAATTAGTTTAGGTTTGGACCTCAAGGGCGGTATGAACGTTATCCTTGAAGTATCCATACCCGATGTTATTAAAGCATTGGCTGATAACAAGCCCGATGAAAATTTCAATCAGGCACTGGCAACTGCTGCCAAACAAGCTACCAACAGCCAGGACGATGTTATCACTCTTTTCATTAAAGAATACCACAGAATAGCACCGGACGCTAAACTTTCCGAACTTTTTGCAACGCAACAGTTGAAAGACAAAGTTAACCAGAAGTCATCTGATGCTGAAGTAGAAAAAGTATTGCGTTCTGAAGTAAAAGCTGCCGTAGAAAACTCTTATAATGTACTCCGTACACGTATCGACCGTTT
>ERZ780079.724-NODE-724-length-12521-cov-3.48596_pt1 | contig 12521 bp, 8 predicted proteins | sample MGYA00511087_ERZ780079 | MGnify/ENA primary metagenome ERZ780079 (study PRJEB29588, sample SAMEA2142583) | human gut metagenome | biome: human gut; feature: human-associated habitat; material: faeces | place: Denmark | collected 2008/2010 ... | reverse complement strand
TGGATGGCGTATTAATCATGGCTTCGCTGCCAAGCTCCAGATAATCCTGGATTGGGATGATCGCTGTATCCGCAACGCTGGCATATGCCATACGGATCAGGCTGCTGCAGATATCAGAAGTTCTCTTTACTCCTATGTATTTCTTGGCAAAAGCCAAGTCCTTTCTGCTCATGGCAGGAATCCATCCCATTACTGTATCATTATCGTGTGTGCCTGTGTATACAACACAATTCTTTGTATAATTATGTGGCAGATAATCGCTCTCTTCTCTGGAATCAAAGGCAAACTGTAATACCTTCATTCCGGGATATCCTGACTTCTTCACAAGCTTGAGAACGCTTGGTGTGAGGAATCCCAGATCTTCTGCAATAACTTCACGGTTGCCCAGTGCCTTCTTCATGGCTGCAAAGAGTGCATAACCTGGTCCCTTCTCCCAACGTCCAAACTCTGCTGTCGGATCACCATAAGGGATAGCCCAGTATTCATCAAAGCCCCTGAAATGGTCAATTCTTACTACATCATAAATTGTGAAACAATATTCAAGTCTGCGGATCCACCATGCAAAACCTGTCTTTTCATGATAATCCCAGCGATACAGCGGATTACCCCATAACTGGCCTGTTGCAGAAAAAGCATCCGGTGGGCATCCTGCTACTGCTGTAGGAATATTCTCCTCATCCAACTGGAACAGTTCAGGATTTGCCCAGGTATCAGCACTGTCAAAAGCAACATAGATAGGAATATCACCAATGATCTGAATACCCTTCTTATTGGCATATGCCTTCAGCTGTGCCCACTGTGTTGCGAACAGATACTGAAGATAGCTGTAAAAAGCAATATCATCTTTTAACAGCTCTTCATAATGTGCCATTGCAGAAGGTCTTCTGAGTCTGATATCCTCATCCCACTCAATCCATGCAATTCCACCCAGGGAATCCTTGATTGCCATATACATCGCATAGTCTTTTAGCCATGCAGCATTGTCAGCAACAAATTTCTGATACTTCTCATCCTGATCCACATCAGCCCCGGCAAAAGCCTTACGAAGCAGTGCAAAACGGGTATTGTAGATTTTCTCATAGTTGATATAGTCCGGATTATCACCATAATCAGCAGCTTCGCACTCCTCTTCTGTCAATAACCCGTCTTCAATCAGGGCATCCAGACTGATATAATAAGGATTGCCTGCAAAGGTCGAGAAGGACTGGTAAGGAGAGTCTCCATATCCCGTCGGCCCCAGTGGCAGGATCTGCCACAGAGACTGTCCTCCCTGTTCCAAAAAATCTACGAAGTCATATGCTTCCTTGGAAAAGCCACCGATTCCAAATCTGCTTGGCAGACTTGCTACCGGCATCAATACACCACATTTTCTCATCTTTTTATCTCCTTTAAAATCGGTACACAAAGGACTTAACCCTTGACCGCACCAGCTACTACACCCTCAATGATGTGCTTCTGGCACGCAATATAGAATATGATGATTGGAATGATTGCCAATACAATCATTGCCATCATTGCGCCCATATCAATAGCGCCATAACCACCTTTCAGATACTGGATTGCAATAGGGATTGTCTTATATTTCTTGATATCCAATACCAGATATGGCAGCAGGTAGTCATTCCATACCCACATAGCCTCCAGTATGGCAACGGAAATAGCTGTCGGCTTCATGACAGGGAATACAATCTTAAAATATGTCTGTAATGGATTACATCCATCAATCATGGCAGATTCTTCGATTTCCAGTGGAATAGACTTCACGAAACCGCAGAACATAAATACTGCAAGGCCTGCACCAAATCCCAGATATACAATGATGATTCCTACAGGATTTCCTAAATGTAGTATATCAGCGATTTTGGATAAAGTAAACATTACCATCTGAAAAGGTACAATCATGGAAAATGCAAAAAGGTAATACATACCAGATGTTATTTTACTTTTTACTCTGGTGATATACCATGCACACATGGAAGTACACAGAATGATAACTGCTACAGAACCTACCGTAATAAACAGTGAATAGGCAAAGGAATGCAGGAAATCAATCTTCTGCATACCACTTGCATAGTTCTCCAATCCTACAAAGGATTTCGCATCCGGGAGTGAGAATGGACGGTTGCTGATGAAAATCTTTTTCTTAAAGGAATTCATCAATACAATAATAATAGGCATGACATATACAATTGATAAAAGGGAAAAAAACAATGTAAACAGCCAGCCATGCTTTGCTTTTCTAACTGTACTCATTATGCCTGCACCTCCTTGCTTCTGGTCATTCTAAGCTGGACAATTGCAATCAATGCGACTGCCAGGAAGAATATAACTGCCTTTGCCTGACCGACACCTTCCCAGCCGGCTCTGCCGTAGAAAGTATTATAAATATTCAAAGCAAGCATTTCTGATTTATTAGACGGCTCACCGGCTGTCAGTGCCAGGTTCTGGTCATATAATTTAAAGGAATTGGTTAATGTCAGGAAGGAACATATCGTAATGGACGGCATGACCATAGGTAATGTCACGTATCTCAGTAATTGTCTGTTATTAGCGCCGTCAATTTTAGCGGCTTCAATCAATTCTCCGGGAATATTCTGGATACCTGCAATGTAAATGATCATCATATATCCAATCTGCTGCCAGTTCATCAGGATAACCAGTCCCCAGAATCCATAAGCGGAATTATAAGTAAGTGTTCTCTCAAAATGTAATAAAATACCGTTCAGTATCAACTGCCAGATATATCCAAGGATGATTCCTCCGATCAGATTCGGCATAAAGAATACGGTTCTGAATATGTTAGTACCTTTGATGCCTTTGGTCAGTAACATTGCTACTGCAAAAGCCAGTACGTTAATTGTGATCACTGATACTACAGTAAAAAGTGAAGTATACCAAAGAGCGTGGGTAAATGTAGCATCGCCCCATATTCTGATATAATTCTTGAATCCTACAAAGGTAGCATCCGTAACAGTCGTAAATTCACAGAAGGATAAATAAACCCCTAATACGAATGGAATGATAAATCCTATCGTGAATGCCGCAAATGTCGGTAATGCGAAGATAGGAAAATATTTTTTAATCGCTTTCTCCATAATAATCCCCATGCCTTTCTGGTATCTGCCATACATTGAAAAGAAGTGGACAGTAAGTATCCGCTGCCCACTTCCTGCCAGCATGAATGCATTACATACATTCATGGTCACTCTGTGTTAATGTCCGCTGCTTAGTTGTTAGCTGCTGCGTACTCAGTTGCCCATCCGTCAACGAATGCTGTTACAACTGCGTCCCAGTCGCCTGTACCCTGGGCATACTCTAACAATGCACTGCCCACACCGTTCTTCCACTCTTCAGAAGGCATTGTTGTAAATGTCCATGCTACAGAAGTCTTGCCTGCAGATACATAGTCATTTGCAATGTTGATCAGAGGGTTGGTTGCAGGATAGTTGTCAAATGCCTTGAACGGGCAAACAAATCCCATATCCTGTGAAAGTGCATTGCAGCCTTCGTCAGATGTTACTACCCAGTTGAGGAAATCCAGTGTTGCCTGAATATCTTCAGGAGCTGCATTCTTGTTTACACACCAGTAGTTCTCACTACCTGTACAAAGACCCTGATTCTCTTCACCTTCTGCACCGATGTAGATAGGAAGCATTCCAAGGGACTCATCAGACATACCGTTGCTGCTCAGATCTGAGTATGCCCATGTACCATTCTGATAGAATACTGCTTCACCGAGAGCAAACTCTGCTGTTGCATCTTCTCCGGTCTTGCTGGAAAGTACTGAAGGTGCACAGGTGGAATCTGTAATATATAAATCCCAGATAGCCTTGTAGTTGTCAAGATATGTACCCTTGATTGCATCTGTAGAACTGATGCCGTCTGCCTTGTATTCATAGTAGATAGGAAGGTTTGCAAGATGTGTCTTGAATCTCCAGTCGGAGCTTGAATCCATACCTGCTGAAGTGAAAGCACCCTTTACTCCAAGATCATCCTTATTCTCCTGAATGCTGTCTGCTACTGCCTTTAACTTATCAAAGGAATTAATCTCATCCACGCTCTTAACTACTGCATAATCCTTAGTGAAGTAATCATTTAAGATATCTGCATTGTAGATGATGCCATAAGTCTCAGTTACGTATGCAATACCAAGTGTAGCATCACCATCCTTTAATGCGAAGTCATCACTCTTCAGCTGTCCATATACATCAGAACCTGACAGATCATAGCAGTAATCCTTCCATGTTGCCAGACCTACAGGACCATTTACCTGGAAAAGTGTAGGTGCGTCTGTCTTGGCAATCTCTGACTTCAATGTAGATTCATAGGTACCGGAAGCTGCTGTCTCTACATCTACCTGTACTCCTGTCTCCTCTGTATATTTCGCTGCAAGGTTCTTCCAGTCATCTGCCTGCTCTGGCTTGAAGTTCAAATAATATACCTTACCGGTTCCTGTTGATTCTGCAGCAGCTGCCTCTGTGGATGCTGCTTCCGTAGATGCTGCTTCTGTTGCAGCTGCAGTTGTTTCCTTCTGATCTGCTGTTGTCTGTGTTGTACTTGTCTCTGCGCTGCTTCCGCATCCTGCAAGCATTGATACAACCATTGTGGTTCCGAGTAATGCACTTAATAATTTCTTTCTCATAAAAATACCTCTTTCCTTCTTAGTGTTGAACCCCTTGTGAAAACGTTGTCGGTATCGGTATCGGTAACGTTTCCGATTTACAAGATTATAATATCATTATGCCGAACAAATTACAAGTACCAAATGCATTTTTGTTAAAAGTATAAAGTTACGTGTGCTGATATTGTACACTATGCACAATAAACTGAGGTGTTATCTTCCAGCTCTTTTATACGAAAAGGGCATCCTGTCAGATGCCCCTTGAAAATCTACTTCGGAATCACATGTATGATTCCGATATGCCCCTGGAATGCCGGTCCGAAAATATGCTCCGGAAGCTGCTGTGTCATCATGCCATCCCATGAAGCATGAAGATGACCTGCTAATACCTGCTCCACCACCGTATCCTCACTGTATAGTAAATTTAGATATTTCTGTGTAATATCATTTGGTTTATAATGCTCACTGTCCGCACTCCAGTAATAGATCTGATTACGTACCTGCATGGACAGTTGTGCAAGGGAATCATCCACCTTAGACTCATATGGGACATGGGTTGCCATAATGACCGGCTTGCCCCTGCTGTATACATCTGCCACCATATTATAATAATACTCAGGCATGTCTTTCGTGGAATTATCTATTCCCAGAACAATGAAATCCCCCATATCCCAGAATTTGTGTGACATCTCATCTCCGTCTATGGTCTTATGCAGGGCACGACTTTCCGTTTCTGTAAAAAAGACACCTCCATAGTACACTCCATAATCATGGTCTGCTCTTACATACATGTAGGGAATATGCAGCTGGTCAAGCCCTTCCTTGATGATTCTGATATTGGAATTACTGCAATAATCCATCATATCTCCACCAAAGATTGCACCATCATAGTCACCATAATTAATGAATTTGATAATCTCCGGCCACAGGTCTTCGGCATGTACACCATCTTCTGTAACAGCCAGTTCTTCGTATCTTTTCCTGATAGCATCCAGATATTCCGGACGCACATCTCCATTCTCATCTCCGGCTTCATGGTCGGTGACAAGGTGAAGATCACTTACCCACACGAAGGTATATTCCCTGTCAAGTCCTTCTATGGCAACATTAACCTCCTCCGTGGTAAAATCATACTCCGGCTGTGGATATGTGATTGTTTCCGTCTCTTCCTCTGTCTCTTCCTGCGTCGTTTCTTCCTGACTCTGTGATGATTCAGGCTCCTTCGATATTTCTTCAAAGGTAATCTCTTCTTTTGTATCCTGTGACTTTGATCTACGTGTGATCATAATGATACCGGACAGAATGACTGCAAGCAGGACACAGGCCAGCACCACTATGATCTTCTTTATATTACTTTTCTTCATACTACTGTGTTACAAATGTGACATTTGCCATGCGGTCACGAATCCACTGACGGTTCTCAGGAGTTACACCATTGGTAGAGCCATCCTCCATATCACCTGAATACTCACCGAAATCATTGAAATACCAGAAATGTTCCAGTGGAATATCCTGTCCAATAACGATGCCCTGCGTCTGTGAAAGCTGATTTACGATATCATCATAGGCCTGTGAAACTTCTGAGCAGTCTTCACCCGCATCATTCATATAGCTGATATAGTAATTGATCATCATAGGATTATAATCCATTGTTTCAATCATGCCGCCAATCTTGATTGCTGCGCCCTTGGTCGTAATCGTACCACTCGCAAGCTCTGACTCAATCTGCTTCTGTATCCACCAGGAAAGTGCATATGCATAACGAAGCCTGAGTGGGTTATCCAGATCAGAATTATCAAACATATTATCCGGTGTTTCTGACATAAGATTCCAGCACTCTGTTCTTGACCACATTTGTCCTTTTGTGAATTCATCAAAGGCAGCTACGATCCTATCTGTATAGGACTTGATAAATTCATCTTTTGCTGAAGTCAGGGAAGAATAATCCACTTCATATCCCTTAGCAGCCAAATCATCTCCCAATGCAGCCGCATCATCCATCTCAATCAGTATCTGCTTATAGATAGCACCTGAAAGAGTAGATGCACTTAACATATCCTTATGTCTTACAATCGCTGTAATATAAGCGACATACGCATCATTGATTCTGTCCACTGCCAGGCTGATATCTCCTGCTTCTTCTGCCTTGGATGCATATTCCCGGATTGCAGCATTCAGATTATTCATGCCATCTACGATCTCTGCATCAACGGCAATCTGACCTTTACCTGTCTCTGCCAGTGTATCTGTCTCTGCAAAAAGCTCATCAACATCTACTGTGCTTGTCTCTGCCTCAGTTGTAGCTTCCGTGCTCTCTTCCTCATCTATTGTTTTCTCTGTCGCTGTGTTACCAAAAGGCAGACTGATTGTGCCATTCCATACCAGGAAGCATACGATACCGGAAGCAATAACCAGAACTGCAAGAACCACTACGACAATGATCAGAGCCGGGCTGGCCTTCTCATCAGACTTGGGCTTGGCTGGCTTAGGCTGCTTGTTGGACGCCGGAGCCGGCTTTGGTTGTACCGGCGCTGGTTTTACCGGTGCTGCTGCCTTTGGCTGTGGTGCCGGAGTTGGCTGTACTGGCGTTACTGCCTTTGGCTGCGGTGTTGGTGCCGGCTGAACCGGCGTTGCTGCCTTTGGCTGCGGTGTTTGAGTTGGCTGTACTGGCTTTGGTGCTGGCTTGGGCGCTTCTACTGTTGGCTGTACCGGCGCTGGCTGTGCTACCGGTGTACCGCACTTAGTACAGAATCTTGCACCCGGTTTAATGGGCGCACCACATTTTACACATACCTTATCCTGCTGCACCTGTGGCTGTACAGGCTGCTGTGGAGCTGCAGGCTTCATTTTAGCCAGCTCTTCTGCAAGATTACATCCGCATTTGGTACAAAACTTGGCATTATCCTTAATTTCACTTTGACACTTTGGACACTTCATCTCATTCTCTCCTCATCTTTTTATTCAAACATTTGCGTACCATACCCCATTCCTTTGCACGTCTTTTATGCAGAATAGGCTTGTCTCTGCGCTCATGCCTGTTTCCTTTAATCAATTATCGCTATTCATATTCTTCGGCTGTCTCAATATAATGCTCGTAGCTGTTCTGCGTTACCCGATAGACAATCAGGCTTCCCAATACCAGAGTTTCAAGCAGTACCAGTACAGCAATCACGATTATAATTATTTTTTTCGTTTTATTAAACATCTCATCCTCCTGTTTAAAACAGCGGATAGTTCATTTCTATCAGTGTATTATTTTTGCTCTCCTGCGTCAGATAGATCCCTGAAAGGCCGCACCAGCCGTCTGCCTGCTCATCATGTTCTGCATTTGCAATATCAATGACCTGACAGGCAGTACTGCTGCTTCCGGTTCTTCTTCCTATCGTATCGGACTGGAGTATCGTAATCCCTTCCTCAAGCTCCGACCTTTCTTTCAGCAGCGAATTATTCTGTAAGGAAGCACTAAACTGTCTTCTCTGCGCTACACTATATGTATGCAGCAGCTGCCCTGCTGCAGCAGAATAATATCCGTTTTCCTGCAAATATTGTTTCACAGCGTAGGACTGTAAGGCTCTTACATCAAACCATGTATTTTCGTTCCATGTATTATAACACGTCATATCCTCGTAGGCAACTGTTGAAGCCATTACATTTTCAAAAGTAAGATACAGCGGATTGCTCTTTCCCATGGAATGCAGCGCCATAATATATGGGCATTTATAATTCGTCAGCCTGCAGTTCTTCATAATGAACTGTGCATCACCATCCAGCTCGGGATTCGAATTATTATGAAGATAGATGCAGCCCCCCTGTCCATTTGCGATCAGCTCACTGTTGCTGATCTGTATTGTGCTTTTTCCTCTGCATCCTATTCCAATACACTGATTGCTGTCCGATATTACCTTACAATTATCTATAATCAGCTCACGGCCATAGGAATAATCCTGATCTATATGAATGGCATAGCCCGGAAAGGTATCCTGCCATTCATATGCCGTATTTTCATTGAGGCTGACCGGCTGAATATATTCTCCACTGAGATTTCTGCCGTATATGGTAAGATTGCTCACCATACCTGCGCCTATCGTAAGCGGGATATTATGATAATTCTCCGCACTTGCCATGATGATGCATTTCTCACGGTTCGTTCCTATCAGCCTGATCGTCTTATCTGTCACCGTGACCGATTCATTGTAGACTCCGGGAGTAATGATCAGAACAGCACCATCCTCCACCTGATTGACTCCATCCTGTATGGAAGTGAAATCGCCGGTGCCATCCTGTCTGACATAATATATTTTATCTTCCTGTGCATTCACCCTCATGCCGCTGATACAGCAGATCATAAAAAGCATTGCACATATGTATCGCATTTTTCTCTTTCGCATATTTATCTGTATCCCATGCTTCTCTGATAGCTGACCAGTAAATCCAGGTTGTGCTTCTCATATTCATTCAGAACGCTGTCGTCGAAGTCAGAAGATGGCTGATACCAGTTAAAGGCCTGGAAATACTCATTTAATGCCTGATCACTGAAAATCTTGCCATGTCTAGCAAAAATTTCATATACTGCTAATTTCACTTCGTACTGTGAAAGATAATCAATATCTGCTCTTGTCAGCTCAGTTGAATTACTGTACTCAAGAATATATCCGTTTCCGGATTGATGTCTGATTGTAGCATCCATGACATTTCTGCCAAGCAGCGCATTGTAATAATCCCAGAATTCCAGTACCTGGCTGTTATTGCCTGTATTTGCAAGGTTCGTATTGATATACTGCAGAATAGTCTCCGCATCAGTTCCTGCATTATTAAAAGCCGTTATTTTGGCGATCACAAAGGTGGAATAAGCACTTTCTCTGCTCTTTTCCAGCTCTTCCGGCGTGATAATTCCCTCATCTGCATACTCCTGCAGCTTCGCTGCTGCATCATTTAATCCGCTTTCATCAAGCTTGGCAGCTGCAGCGGAGATTGCATCATTCATAAGATATTCTGCATGAGCATGCTTCATTTCATCACGTTTATCTGTAAGCTTCTGCATATCTATATACGCTGACGCCAGACTGTTGGACTGCAGCTGGTTATACATATCCTCTTCTTCTGCAATCTGTGAAAATACAGCGTCATAATCATTGGAATTCCTGCTGTCTGCAACCTTGCTCTCAAAATCAGAATACTGCGCTTCCAATGCCTGCTGCAGAATCTGTGAGTACTGTTCCTTCATTGCATCCGGCAGATCGGCAGTTTCTGAAAGCGTAACGATCTGATTGATCACTTCATCATATCGTCCTTCTGAAAGCAGCTGATTGTATTCTGAGCCTTCTTCTGTCGTTTCTGTTGTACTCTCTGAAGAAGCCTCTGTCGTAGCTTCTGTCTGGTCATTGTCAGAAGCCGCCTCTTTTCCGGACATCTGTCCAAACAGTATGAAAGCAGCAACAGCCAATCCTATTATAAGAACACATCCGACGATAATAAGTGCTATCGTTCCACCATTGCCTCCCTTCTTCTTTTCAGGTGTGGCAGCCTGTACCGGCCGGCTGCCTGCAGCAGTTGACTTTGCCTTCACCGGTACTGCTTCTTTGGCAGGTGTGGCAGCCTGTGCCTGACCAAAGGCTCTTGCAAAAGCCTTCATTGCCTGAAAACGTTCCTTTGCAGAAAGCTTCATACCCATCATCAATGCACTTTCTGTGCTGGTCGGTATCTCTACTCCCAGGGCAGATGGCTTCTGAAGCATATCCTGACTCATTCTCCTGTAAGCCTCCTGTGGAGCCGCACCTGTAATACATCTGTATATACTTGCACACAGAGCATAAACATCTGCTGACATACTGACTGGCTGCTGTGTCTGGAACATCTCGGCAGCTGCATATGCATCAGACTTTAGCGATACCTTTCCCTGTACATAGCCAAAGCCTGTCAGCTTCAGACTTCCGGCATTACTGAAAATCAGGTTGTCCGGTGAAATATTACCATGTATAAATCCCATTTCCTGTAAACGAGCAAAATCAGCGAGGAGAGGCTGTATCAAAACCTGTATTCTTCCTACCGGGAATCTGTTCTTATTCTGTGTCAGATATGCATCCAGACTGATTCCCTCCACATATTCCATAATTGTATACACAGTGCCATTTTCTTCAAGTAATTCATATACCTGTGTCACTGCCTGTCCCGGATTGGCAAGAAGAATCTTTGCACCTGCGATATATTTCTGCTTCTCCTGTTCAAAAACGTCTGCTGCATTGATGATACTTCCATCTGCCGCTCTTTCACAGCAATCCTGCGGCATAAATTCTCTGATAATCACCTTCTGTGCAGTCTGCACTGCAGTACCTGCATAGGTGATTCCTACCGGATTTCCTCCCAATGCGGCTGTGATCTGATATTTTCCCCCAATGATCACACCACTGTTTAACAACCGTATACTCATATCCTTTTCTCCTCATAAATAAGAGGGAAATATAAGTATTTCCCTCCCATACATAGCCTGCCATTTTTTTAAAAAAGATCAATTAAATAATCAAAGTCGCTTAATTCATCTGTAATATCGTCTACCAGATCGTAAAGATCGTCTGCATCAGCATTACCGATATCGAATTCGTCTCCTGAGAACTTCTGCAGCTTAGCACCTCTGGTAACAGCAAAATCCATATCAGGGATATCATACTGACCATCAATAGACAGATTCAGTGTCCTGCCTTCCTTGTACAGCTTACCGCTGAGTACCTCGCCATCTACCTCAATCTTATACTTACCACTTTCGTAGTTATACTCGAAGCTGCCAAGATCATATGCATTGGTTCCATATTTCTCTCTAAGCTTGAATTTCTCTTTTGTTCCATCATCAGAACCCTTCATAGAGATTCTGTAGGAACCGCTCTTAAATGTGATATTCTGTAATCTGTAGTCTCCACCTTCAAAGCACAGCTGGAGATCATCATCAAAGTCTTCGTCCTCTACGACGATAGCTGCAAGCTGATTCTTATAGATATAGAAGGTAACAACTATATCTTCCATATTATCCAGTTCATCTTCCAGATAGGATAACTCTGATTCGATTTCGCCATAGCTGTCTAATACATCTACTGCTTCTCCTACGGACTGATAATTATCAAGCATTGCCTGATAACTTCCATCAATGATATTCCATATGTTAGCACCGGTAATTGTTGTCGTGTAGCCTTTGCACATAACATCTTTGTCGTTTACAGTGAATTCTTCCTTGGCAGCAGACTGGAATTTCAGGCTCTTTAATTCCTTCATTACAACATTGGTCACGTCCTTCTGTGCCTTGTCAGTATCCTTGCTGCTGGAAACGAGCTGCTCCAGTGAAGAATTGAGCGTATCAATATATTCGTCACCGATCAGATCTACGATATATCCGGAATTTTCCTTTTTATAATTGTATACAAAAAGCTTCTTGGAAAGATCAGGAACCTGGAATCTCAAAGAGTCGGAATCAACACCTGCCAGACCTTCTATAGACTCTCCGCCATATTCAAGCTTGGCTGTTACCTGCTTCTGCTTGCTTGCATTAATAAAAGAACCACCTATCTTTACGCCTTCTGCTTTCGCACTGAACTCTACTGTGAATTCGTCCTCTACCAGACCAAGCATTGGCTCAAGTGTCTCTACGAAATGAGGCATCTTCTTTAATGTATTGTTTGCTGCCAGAAGAACCTTGCCTGATTTGCCAAGGAAAAGTCCTGACTTAATTCCGCCAAATACCAGAAGAACTACAAGTACAACGACACCTGCTACTGCTCCCACGACAACCGGAACCTTGCTCTTTGGCTTCTGTGTTACAGGCGCTCCTGTCATAGGGTCAAAACTGCCCGCCTGCTGTGTTGTCTGGCCGATTGGTTCTCCTGTCATAGGATCAAAGCCGCCTGTAGGCTGTTCT
>ERZ780079.693-NODE-693-length-12917-cov-2.65464_pt1 | contig 12917 bp, 8 predicted proteins | sample MGYA00511087_ERZ780079 | MGnify/ENA primary metagenome ERZ780079 (study PRJEB29588, sample SAMEA2142583) | human gut metagenome | biome: human gut; feature: human-associated habitat; material: faeces | place: Denmark | collected 2008/2010 ... | reverse complement strand
CTCGTATACAAAGCACACCGCCGGTTCGACCTTGTACGATGGGGAATACTCGTAGAGACCGTAAAAAGAGTCAGCAAGGAGATCAACTCCAAAGGTGGCGAATATGTGAGCGAAGCGCACAACCTTTGCCCCATTCCTCAAACAGAAATTATCAAAAATTCAAATTTAGAGCAGAACCCGGGATATGAAACCACTCAAAAATAATAGCAAGATGAAAGCAACCGTAAAATTAATACTCTTTCTGATCACTCTTTCCTTTGTAGCCTGCGATAAAGACGAGGATGACTTTTCAAAAAAAGACAGTTATCTCTACGTATGGAACGTACGCACCTGGGAGGTTGGTAAAGAAAGCAAACTATCCGACATCAAAGTCACCTATTTCTTCAAAGGCGATACCACCCGCGTACAGAATATCAACTTCTGGATAATCAAAGAGAAAAGTACGCTCTATACCGAAGACGCGATGGAGCACACCGACAAGGCTTTTCAGATAAGCCGTCTCCAGAAAGATCCCGACCAGAAAGAATTTAAGAACCAGTGTTCGTTCCGCTTCGACGGGAGCATCACTACCGATTTCGACGGTGACCCCATCATACCGGGAGAAAAATCCCCCCTGGTAGTGAAAGCCACCCCCACCGACGATCTGGTAGTAGACAGCCCCACCATCGAATCGGGCGTATTCGAGATTTATGACCCCAACAAACCTCAAGAATAAACTTTGTGTAACTTAATAATAAAAGAACAATGAAAAAGAATCTATTTTTATGTCTATTTGCCTTGTTAGGCTTTCTCAGTGCAGCCGCACAAACAACGGGAAACAAAGGTTTTAAACTGAACGTTAATTCCGGTGATGCTTATCTGGATTGCGGAGATATAACACAACTCAACAAAGCAGGTGCCTATACCATCGAATCATGGGTAAATATAACCCTGGATGATCTGGACGACCGTTTCATTATTTTCAAGAAAGAACAACCCGACGAACGTAACCGTATCAAAGTACAGGTAGAGAAAAGCGGGCAGATCTATGTAATGCAAGCCAACGGGGCAGACGGTGCTTACGCACAAACTTCTGCCGGATGTTATCCGAAAAGCGGCTGGCATCACATCGCCTTAGTCTACGACGGAACCAAAACAAGTACCGATGAGGGAGTCATCATTCTCTATATCGACGGTATCCGCCAGGCTTTCTCCAATGCATTCTTTAAACCGACCACCGGTGATATCGATGCTTCTTTCGTATTGGGCGGTGCTTCTCTTGCCTGTTATGACGAAGTCAGAATATGGAATAAAGCCTTGGATCTGGAAACGATCTCCAAATGGAAAAGTTATAAAGTGCTCGATTCTCACCCGGAAAAAGCTAATTTAGTAGCTTACTACGATTTCCAGAATGTTTCCGAAACGACTGTTCCCGATCTGCAAGGTGCTTATCCGGCCACTTTCAAAACAACGGAAGCAGAAATAAAAGACATCGACCTGAAAATATTCGAAGAAGTAGGAGAAATGACAATCGAAAGTGCCATGGTTTCTCAAAAAACCGGTAATGCTTATGCTAAAGAGGAAAATATCGAATTGCTTACTTTAAAAATCAATACAGTCGGTGCCGGTGAACTTTCACTTAGCGGACTGGACATTTCTTTGGACGGTACTACCAAACTTACCGATATTGCCAGCATTAACGTATATTATGCCGGTGACAAAGCCCAAATCACAGACGAATCGTTCACGATGAACTATCAAGCACTCCGTCCGGGAAACGGTAAGTTAGAACTGCGTGACGAAGTAAATGCCGGAAAACAAGCGCTTCTCGTTGGTAATAATTTCTTTATCGTTGCCATTCGATTAAAACCGAATGCAACCGATGGTGGTAAACTGGACGGCCAAATCACCAAACTGTATTTCAGCAACGGTAACAGCATCACTCCCGAAAACCCGAATCCCAATGGTGATATGACCATCCGTCAGATCAATGAACTGAATAAGGATGCCTATACGCAGAAATGTAAAGATTACAATAACAAAATCGTTTTCGGCTGGTTCCCCTGGTTCAGTGTTACCACCATCGACAAGGTAGACTGGAAAGGACTTACTCATGTGGCTCCCATCGGTTTTGAAATCGACAAAGGCAACTATACTCCGACTTTCGAGGATAAAGGTATCGACTTGAAATGGCCGTGGATCGATTTTATCAATGACGCACACAAAAACGGTGTGAAAGTACTTGCCGCCATCACCGGTAATGTGCGCGACGGAGGAAACACCGCCTTCTATGTAGATCTATTCGGAGATTCCCAGAAAATGCGTACGGCTGCTGCCGCCATTGCCAAGTTTACAGACAAATACAATTTGGACGGTATCAACATGGATATTGAAGAGTTTTATAACTCTGTGCCCAATCACGGTGCTAAATACAATGAACTGATCAAATACATCAAAGAGGAATTGGATAAGATCAATCCGGATTTCGAGCTCTCCGTAGCTACCTACCCGGGCAATGAAAGCAACGAATGGGACTTCAAAGGCATGCTCCAAAGTGCCGACTATCTGACCATCATGATGTACAACATCGGGCAAACTTTTACCTGCCCGTTGAACGATGCGCAAAGAAGAATCAAACAATTCTGGCTGGATATCAACATCCCGGCATCCGATATCGTCATCGCATGGCCTTATTACGGCAATCTTTATAAGAACGGTTCCAAAGTCGGTACAGCCACTTTAGGTGATGTGCCCAAATATTCTAAAGACAATAACATTACTTGGGACGATGCAGCCAAAGGTAATGTTTACAAGTACACCGATGAAGACGGTGCCAATATGACGGCCTATACGGAAGACCTCCAGAGCCTTCGCCTGAAATACGATTATACCATCAAAGGCGGTTTCAAAGGTATCGGAATCTGGGCATTAGGCCAAGATGCCGGTATGGAAGAAGAAGCTTACGGGTTAATTCGTGAATTCTATGATTCCACTTATCAAGGAACAGGAATCAGCACTACCCAATCCAGTGGCAATATATCCGTATATCCTACACTGGTTGAAGACGAGCTGTTCGTCAACCTCAATGGCAATGACGAAACCAATCTGACAGTTACCGTTTACGGCACGATGGGACAGATATTGAAACAAGAAAACCTGTCCGACGGCACACACTCCATCCACCTCAACAACTTGTCTACCGGTTATTACGTGGTAAAAGTGCAATGCGACTCGGAAACAGCAAGCTTTAGAATTATCAAGAAATAAAAAACACTTCGTTTTTTTATACGATTCATAATATACCCGGGTTGGAATCCGTTTTTATTCTAACCCGGGTTTTCTTCGAAAAAGTTTTCAATAAATAGAGATACAATGAAACACAAGCTCCTTCTATTCGTCCTGCTAACAGCCAGTTTGCCTCTTTTTGCAACCGGCTCTATCAAAGAACGTTTATCCCCCAATGAAACGTTATGGTTCACTTATCCCGCCCAAAACTGGTCGGAACAAGCTTTACATATCGGCAACGGCTATATGGGAGCTTCCTTTTACGGTGACGTAGAAAAAGAACGCTTTGACATAGCCGAAAAGACATTCTGGACGGGAGGCCCTCACTCTGTTCCCAACTTCAATTACGGAGTTGTCAAAGGAGGTAAAGACAAGATTGCCGCTATCCGCCAATCCATCACAGATCGTCGTTTTGCAGAAGCCGATTCTCTCTCCCGTCTCTATATGGTGGGAGACTATACAAACTACGGTTATTTTTCAATGGTCGGTACCCTGTTTGTGGACTTTGGAAAAAAAGCCCAGCCGGTACAGAATTATCTGCGTGGCATTGATCTGTCTACTTCCCGAGGGTTCGTCGAATATACCCAAGGAGATGTCCGGTTCAACCGCGAATACTTTTGCAGTTATCCCGACAAACTGCTGGCACTCCATTTCACAGCCGACCAAAAAGGGAAGATCAGCTTTTCCCTTTCCCATTCACTTGTTTATCAACCCGAAAAAGTAACAGAAGGCAAGGATGAACTCATTTTCAACGGAATCATCCAAGGAAACGGACTGGGCTATACCATCCGTATGAAAGTACTTCACCAAGGCGGAAGTATCAAAGTGGGACACCAGCAAATTACAGTCGAAGGAGCCGATGAAGCTATCGTCTTTTATACGGTCGATACCGAATATTCCCCCGTATATCCGCTTTATAAAGGAGAAAAGCCTCGTCAAACAACCGAGAAAACAATAAAAAGTGCTATCACTAAAGGTTACGAAACAGTCAAACACACCCATATATCCGATTATCAGACATTGTACAACCGTGTTAAATTCACCCTTTCCGGTGACACCGCTTCCGAAAAATTACCAACCGATATACGCGTAAAGCAATTACAGCAAGGATTTACCGACGACGCTTCCCTCAAAGTATTGTGGTTCAACCTCAGCCGGTACCTGCTGATAAGCGCCTCCCGCCCGGGAACATTACCCTCCAATCTGCAAGGTGTATGGAATACTTTTGAAAAAGCACCCTGGAATGGTAACTTCCAAAGCAATATCAATCTTCAGGAGATGTACTGGGGTTGCGGGCCTACTCAACTTCCGGAGTGCGAAGAGGCTTATCTGGAATGGATCGAAGGTTTGGTAGAACCCGGACGAAAAACAGCCGGAGAGTATTACGGAACCAAAGGCTGGGTCAGCCACTCCACCGGAAACATCTGGGGACATACCGTTCCAGGTGACGATATCCTATGGGGACTTTATCCGTCAGGAGCCGCCTGGCATTGCAGGCATCTGTGGGAACATTATGCTTTCGGCGGAGACAAATCTTATCTTGAAACCAAAGGATATCCTATCATGAAAGAAGCCGCCGAGTTCTGGTTGGAAAATATGGTAGAATACCAGAAGCATTTCATTATCGCCCCCTCCGTGTCGGCCGAACACGGCATTGAGATGAAAAACGGTTCTCCGGTAGATTATTCTACCGCAAACGGCGAACAAACCGCAGGACGCATCTTCACCCTACCGGCCTATCAGGATATCGAAATGGTCTATGATTTGTATACTCATGTGATAAAGGCATCGGAATGTTTAGGAATCGATTCCGCATTTCGTGAGAAAGTGACTATTGCCAGAAACAAGCTATTACCTTTGAAAATCGGTCGCTACGGACAACTGCAGGAATGGATAGACGATGTAGACAACCCACGCGATCATCACCGGCATATCGCCCACCTCTATGCCCTGTATCCGGGAAACATGATTTCATACAGTCAGACCCCTGCACTGGCACTGGCCGTCAAAAAATCATTAGAGATGAGAGGAAAAGGAAAGTTTGGCGAAAGATGGCCCCATACCGGCGGTAATTGGTCTATGGCATGGCGTACCGCTCTTTGGACAAGACTTTATGAAGGTGATCAAGCCATCGGCACTTTCAACCAAATGATTAAAGAAAGCGGTTATGAAAACATGATGTCGAACCAATCGGGAAACATGCAGGTCGATGCCACAATGGCAACCTCCGGGCTCTTTGCCGAAATGCTCCTACAATCGCAGGAAGGCTTTATCCATCTCTTACCGGCTCTGCCTACTGAATGGCCGGAAGGAAAAATCGAAGGTTTAATGGCAAGAAACGGTTATCGGGTAAATATGGAATGGAAATACGGGAAGTTGATGAAAGCGGAAATCATACTCCCGCACAAGGCGGATAAACCGATGGTGAAAGTGCAAGGCAGTTACTTGCCGGAATCAGACAACAGGGTTGTTCTTATCCAAGCTACAGGCATAAACAACTGATAATGAACGCTTATAAGAGTATATACTTTTACACTGCAAAAATATACACTATTGCATGATAATGGTATATACTCTTGTATATTAAAAGTACATACTATTCTGAAATAGCAACTACATGATACAGACAAAAAGAAAATATGACAAACATAGTGTCCCAAAATGGATGTGCTGCGATGTTTTTGACAGAACGATAAAACTGTTCTCTACCGATACGTTTTCAAAGCCGTAATTTACAATAGCTATAAAAGATGAAGTGGAGTTATTGGTTTCCACTATTGAACAAGCTTTTTGAGAATGCCTGCTGCTTACACCACAACAAATACAGATAATTAATATGGAATCAGCAACTAGCTATTCCTGCTTTCGTATTTATGAGAGTTGTTGTCTTTTAAGAATATTCAACTCGTTTCTCGGTGAGAAACGCTCCGTTGCCCGTAGAGAATCGGTGCGTTTCTCTACGACAAACGCTTCGATTCTCACCGAGAAAAAAGGAAACATATAACTTGTTGGTATTCAACAATTTGCCCAGCAGCAAAAGAGTCATCTATTTTCAACTGTCAAATCATATCTTTATCCCCCTATTTTCTCTATAATTACATATCAGAAATCACAACATTCATTCAGGCTATTCGAATCATCTACCGGATAATTGAGAGATTTTTATAAGTTATGATAAATAAAACCACTATATTTACGATATTTATTAACCATAACTTATAAAAAATGGACTTTTTCGATCTCCTATTCGGGCCGATTGGGCCCTCACTTCAATTTATTTTCAAAATCGGATATATACCCAATGAAAATGATTTCTTGGAACTTACAGAAGACCAATATGCTGCATATTTCAAACAGTGTGGCGAGATAAAAGGAAAAATTTACATGTTCTCTCCACAAAATCCACATTTTTCCATGGATGATGACTATAACGAAATTTCATGTCTTGATGAAGAGGACTTACGAGGATTTAAAGATGCGGAACAGCTCATACAACACTATTGTGATAACTCCAAACAAATCTTCAAAACGACTGAAGAAAAATTACAGTATATGGCTTCAGCTTTGCCAGAGGTATTTTCCAAGGATACTCCCTATGAGAAATACCATCACATGTCAATTCATTGAGTTCACTAACCTTAGCTATTCACAAAGCACTTCACACACCTTGTCCTGAAATTCTCTGGCTTTTGCGGCCGAGAGAACATTCTGATTCATGATGGCAAAAGCTATTTCATGCCCGTTGGCAGCTTTCAGATAACCGGCTAACGCATTGATAGCGGTATAGGAACCGGTTTTGGCATGGACATTCTTATACGCTTTACTCTGCTTCATCCGGTACTTCAATGTCCCGTCTACACCGGCAACAGGAAGTGCTTTATAGAGTTTCCGGAATACTTCCGTGCGGGAATATGCGAATTTCAAGAAATCGACTAAAAGGGCAGGGGAGAGGTAGTCATAGTTGGAAAGACCGCAACCATCGGCTATTTTGTAACGGTCGGGGTTGTGTCCCAACTGTTTTATCATTCTATTTATTTCGGCAATCCCTTCTTTGGCGGACACATATCTTTTACCGGTAGCCTGTGCCCCCAAACGACAAAACAAAGCCTCCGCACTCAAGTTATCACTCTCTTTCATGACCTGATTCAAGACATCCTGCACCGGACGCTCCCAACGAACCATGCAAGCCGACAAACTATCGGGAACAAAGACCGAAAAATCATATTCACGAGACACATCGATACCGCGATCACGAAGTTTCTCTAAAAAAGCATGCATAAAGAAATCCTGTGAAGAAAAAACATTGATATCGACACTGCGTTTTCCTTCTACATTGCCCTTGACCGTGATGTTGTTCCTATTCTGAAGCCATCCCCGGGTCACGGCAAACTTTCCGGCAGAAGGAGTACGCGTCTGTGCTGTGTTGTGAAGAGAATAATAAGAGGATACAGGATAACAGGATACCTTTGCAGTATCACCGGGAGCAGCACCGGGAGCAACTGTAACCGTAACCATCCCTTTGTGGTACATCAAAGGAGAGAGATAAGGCTGATAAGCTTCCGGCGTATCATCCCATGCCCAGCCGGTACCCCAATAAAGAGAATCTTTCATGGAGATATCCCCGTAGATTTTACCACTAATAACGGAAAAAGGGAAAGTGATGACATTATCCACCAATGAATCCATGCTATGTTCGTCAAATTCGGGATCGAACCCTCCTATCACATATAAATCTCCGCGAAGCGTGTCATGCTCAATCGTTCCTTTATACCACACTTCAGTACGAAACGGCTCATCGGCATCGGGCCGTAAAAGAGCCGTAATGGCAGTCAGCAGCTTCATGGTCGATGCAGGCCGCGAAAGTTTCGTATCCCGATGGGTATAGAGGGATTTCCTTGCAGTAAGGTCATATACGGATATGCCGACTTCGGAACCTTCGGGTAAAGTTCGCAATAAGGCGTTGATACGCGAAGAAAGCACCTCCTGCCCCCATAAAACGGGAAGGCAGGAGGATAGTATAAGGAATAGGAGTAATCTTTGCATAAATTTGGAATCTTGATCAAAGGGCTTCTCTGAATATTTCGGCTACCGTGGGGTGGGGGAATACGATTTTCTTCCACTCCGCAACGGTCAGTTTCATTTCTACGGCCATGCCGGCAAGGGTAATGATCTCGGAAGCCGGATTGGCAAGGATATGAGCCCCTAAGATCGTCTTATCTTCACCGATAAAGACTTTACACATACCGTTCACCCCCTCGTTCTCGGTTACGAAGCGACCGGAATAGGCCATCGGTAATTTGATGACATGAAAAGGAATTCCTTTGGCCAACAGGCTCTCTTCGGTCTGGCCTACCCCTGCAATCTCCGGATTGGTGTACACCACACCGGGGATGGCACGATAGCTCATCGTATCTTCTTTATCGAGAATGGCATGTACGGCGACTTCCGCTTCGCGAACAGCCGTATGGGCCAGTAGAGAGAATCCCGTAAGATCGCCACAGACATATACTCCCGGCACGGAAGCCTGCATCTTATTATTGACAGCGACATTACCGCGTTCTGTCAGTACCAGTCCCAGATTTTCCAATCCGAAGCCTTTGGTTACAGGCCGGCGGCCGACACTCATCAGGATCTTCTCTGCAACCACGCTTCCCGTACCTTCGGCATTTTCATAAGCCACAGCCACGCCACCGTCATTCGGTGACAAAGAGGTGACTTTCGTACTAAGCAGGAATTTTACCCCCCGTTTGACATATTCGGCACGAAGCAGGGCAGAGAGCTCTTTGTCCATTCCATTCAATATTTCGTCGAGCATCTCGACAACCGTCACCTGTACACCGAGACTACTGAAAAAAGAAGCAAATTCCATTCCGATGACACCTCCGCCCACAATGGCTAATGAAGCCGGCAACTCTTTATTGTCGAGCGCATCCCGATGTGTCCAGTAATCCACTGTATCGATGCCTGCAAACGGCGGGATAAATGTTTCCGAACCCGTACAAATAATCAGATTCTCACATTCGTAAATGTCTTCACCGCAACGGACGGTATTCTTATCGATGATATACGCTTCACCGTTCATAACCGTTACGTTGTTGGAAGCAAGCTTGCCTTTTACACCCAATACCAATTTACGTACTACCTTACTTTTACGGGCAATTATCTTTGCCAGATCGAAAGAGACTTCCGGCACATTCACCGCATATTTAGAGGCATGCCTAACTCCGTCGTACGTCTTTGCCGAATAAAGCAAAGTCTTGGTAGGGATGCATCCTTCATTCAGACAGACTCCGCCTAAATTCTGTTTTTCGAAAAGCAAAACGCTCAGTCCGGCCTTACCGCCGGCTTCGGCAGCTGTATAGCCCGCAGGGCCGCCGCCAATGATAATTACCTGGTATTTCATATTATTCATTATTAGATTGGATTCTTCTCTTCTCCACCGACTCGATGAATTCCCGTTCTTTGACAGGCATTACCGATGCATATTTCTCTTGGCCGTACTCTATGAGCAGATACTCCGTCACTGAAAACCGGCCGAATTTCATCGAATGGTGCTTCCGTATGGAAATGATATCTTTGATGGGAATTGTTTTTTTACGTGTAAAACGTCCATAAGAAAGGATCAGTTCTCCTTCCGGCGTAACGGTATAAGTGGTGTGAATCACCTGTTCGATCACCACGATCAACAGCAACATCATAAAAACAGCAAGCAGAATATACTTGCACCAGAGAAAGCCAAACGCATTTGCTCCCAATACAATCAGCAGGAAATATTGATACCAGGCAATACGAGCATGGAAGATTCGGTTCATTTTGTCAGATTTTTGCTGCCAAGTTAGCAATTTTATGAATTAATGGCAACGAAAAGTACAATGAAAACAGTTATTTTGTAGTTTTGCGGTAATAAACATTTAGATTATGGTTAAAAAGTTCGATTTCCTCGTCATCGGTTCCGGTATTGCCGGAATGAGTTTTGCCCTGAAAGTGGCACACAAAGGAAAAGTAGCCCTTATCTGTAAAAGCGGTTTGGAAGAAGCCAACACCTATTTTGCACAAGGAGGAGTAGCCTCGGTCACCAATCTGCTGGTAGACAATTTCGATAAACACATAGAAGATACGATGATTGCCGGTGACTGGATAAGCGATCGCGCCGCCGTAGAAAAAGTCGTACGCGAAGCTCCCGCACAAATTGAAGCGCTCATCAACTGGGGAGTGGATTTTGATAAAAATGAAAAAGGCGAGTTCGACCTGCACCGCGAAGGAGGGCACTCGGAATTCCGCATTCTCCACCACAAAGACAATACCGGCGCCGAAATACAGGACAGTCTTATCAGAGCCGTACAACGGCATCCCAATATTACGGTTATCGAAAATCATTTCGCCATTGAGATACTGACACAGCACCATTTAGGAGTAACCGTTACCCGCCAGACACCGGACATCAAATGCTACGGTGCTTATATCCTCGATCCGAAGACCGGAAAAGTAGATACCTATCTTGCTAAAGTGACGCTAATGGCTACCGGTGGAGTGGGAGCCGTATACCAGACAACGACCAATCCGTTGGTAGCTACCGGAGACGGCATCGCCATGGTTTACCGTGCCAAAGGAACGGTGAAAGACATGGAATTCGTGCAGTTCCACCCGACAGCGCTCTATCATCCGGGCGACCGTCCGTCTTTCCTGATTACCGAAGCCATGCGTGGATACGGTGCCGTGCTCCGTACGATGGACGGTAAAGAGTTCATGCAAAAGTATGACCCGCGCCTTTCACTCGCACCACGGGACATCGTAGCACGTGCCATCGACAACGAAATGAAGAACCGGGGAGACGACCATGTTTACCTCGACGTGACCCATAAAGACCCGGAAGAGACCAAAAAACATTTCCCGAACATCTACGAGAAATGTCTCAGCTTAGGCATCGACATCACAAAAGACTATATCCCGGTAGCCCCGGCAGCCCATTATCTATGCGGAGGTATCCTGGTGGACCTGAATGCACAATCATCCATCGAACGCCTCTATGCGGTAGGCGAATGTTCCTGCACCGGCTTGCACGGTGGCAACCGCTTGGCATCCAATTCACTGATCGAAGCTGTGGTCTATGCCGATGCGGCCGCCAGACACACGTTAGAGGTAATAGACCGGTATACCTACAACGAAGAAATTCCCGAATGGAACGATGAAGGTACCCGCTCACCGGAAGAGATGGTACTGATTACCCAAAGCATGAAAGAGGTAAACCAGATAATGAGTACCTACGTGGGTATCGTCCGCAGCGACCTCCGGCTCAAACGCGCATGGGATCGTTTGGACATCCTTTATGAAGAGACGGAAAGCCTGTTCAAGCGTAGCGTAGCCTCCAAAGAGATCTGCGAATTGCGCAACATGATCAATGTGGGTTATCTCATCATGCGTCAGGCTATGGAACGCAAGGAAAGCCGTGGATTGCATTACACGATCGATTATCCGCACGCCAAGCAATAAGGCCATTACAGATACACTTATTTCGCAGATTACACGGATCCTTATCGCACCATCCGTGTAATCTGCGTTTAAAAAGAGCATATCACTCTTTTTACATACCCTCACGACACCGAATAATCACCTCTAAAACTACCCGATCATGAAGATGAAAAACATATATCCTCTGCTGGCAATCCTATTACTGCCCCCGTCACACGCAACGGCAACAGACCACGAAACCACCAAGGACGGTGTCATCATCCGGCTCAAACAGAAAAGACCGGAAGATGTACAATCCATCCGGCTACAAGTTATCAACGAGAAGATTATCCATGTATCGGCTACTCCCGAACGAACCTTTTCAGCGAAACCCAGTCTCATTTCCGTGTTCGATACCGGAAAACATCATCCCGACTTTACCGTCAAAGAAGAAAAAGAGTCAATCATTCTGTCTACCAGATCCTTGCATGCACGGGTAAGCCTTAACACCGGGGAAATCGGCTTCACTGACCCGGCAGGAAACCCTATCCTGAACGAAAACGAAGGGGGAGGAAAAACATTCCGCGCCATCGAGGTGGAGAACACCAAAGGATACGAACTCCGGCAGGTATTCGAGAGCTCCGACGATGAAGCATTCTACGGATTAGGACAGCATCAGGCCGATGAATTCAACTACAAGGGAAAAAACGAGGAGCTGTTCCAATACAATACCAAAGTAGCCGTACCTTTCGTCCTTTCCAATAAGAACTACGGGATCTTATGGGACAATTATTCATTGAGCCGTTTTGGCGATCCACGGGACTATGCGCAACTAAACGAAGCATTCCGGCTGTACGATAAAGAAGGCCGGGAAGGAGGACTGACAGGAACCTATATTCCCCATCCGCAAAGAGGGAAAGATACACTGGTGCGTACGGAACCTTTTCTCTATTTCGAAAACTTGAAAGCCAACCGTGAATACCTCCCCGAAGGCTTTCCGCTGATGGGGGCCAACGTTACCTTTGAAGGCGAACTGGAAGCCTCAGAGAGCGGTTTACATCGCTTTCTGCTCTATTATGCCGGATATGTAAAAGTATACCTCGACAACGAATTGCTGGTACCCGAACGCTGGCGCACGGCATGGAACCCCAACAGCTATAAGTTCACTGCCAACCTGCCAACCGGAAAACGAATCCCCCTGCGCA
>ERZ780079.682-NODE-682-length-13009-cov-10.6616_pt1 | contig 13009 bp, 12 predicted proteins | sample MGYA00511087_ERZ780079 | MGnify/ENA primary metagenome ERZ780079 (study PRJEB29588, sample SAMEA2142583) | human gut metagenome | biome: human gut; feature: human-associated habitat; material: faeces | place: Denmark | collected 2008/2010 ... | reverse complement strand
CCACCCCCCTTTCCCAAGGAAAGGGGCTGAGTGTGGGGCTGCCGCCCTCACCCCGCTTGGGGCTTCGCCCCAAACCCAATTTTAAAATTGTATAGATTTATCTACAGGCTGATTTATAAATCAGATATTCAGCAGATATGACAGTGTATCGCCTATTTCTCCGAGTGCGTTTTCAGGTGTCATACCGACAAGAACATCGGTGGCTCCGTGTTCAACGCAGAAGGAAGCAACGTTGAAGTTGCAATAGCGCACATCTATGACATATATTTCACTGAACGATGACGTGAGGCAGGGTATCATTGCGCTGGGGTAATCGTCTTTAAGCACAACAAGAACTCTGTCATTCTTTACATCGGTGGTGATATGCTTTATATAGCTGTCGGCAACCATATAAAGACTGTAGAACGAGCTTGCGCTGTAGTCAGAGGCGGGCATCAGCGGATATTCGAACTGATACTCATAATCTGCATTGTAATACTCGGTGGTATAGTCGTTCTTGGGTACATAATAAGTGAATGTTTCGCCCTCGTACATAAGGCCGTCATAATTTGTTGCGGCATAGACGGAGCCTAAGCAATCCTTCTCGTATTTATCGTAATCGGACAGCTTTGCGAATTTTACATCTGCGGCTTTGGCAAAGCTCTGAGCGACATAATATGCGCCGAGCTGCTGCCAGTGGCAGTCACGCAGGAAGAAAATATTCTCCTTCTGGTGAGGCAAAAGAGCATCCATAGCATCTATGACCTTGACATCCTTGCTCAGCATATTTGAAATATATACGGAGTCGCTAAGCTCGGTATACTGAGCCTTCTGAAGCTGAGAGGGGGTAATGAATGTATTCTGCGTCAAAGCAAGCAGGCTGTAGACATTTGCACCGGGAAGCGCTTTTGCAAGCGAATTTACCGTGTTGGCATAGTCCTCCGCATTTTCACGTTTGCCACTGTAAATCTGTGCGCCGTATATGGTGTCGCCGCTTTGATAAACAAGCTGTGAGCCTTCTTCGAAAAGCACTTGTGCATTCGGGTCGGAGGGCTCTGTATATGTGTTTTCGGGCTTTGGCGAACTACTGCTTTCATCGGACTTTGAACCGGTTTCGCTTTGCTGATTTCCTGAAGAAGAATCATTCTTGCTTTCGGTTTCGGGGGCGCTTGAGGGGGCGTCACTTGAAGTGTCCGACGGTGCGGGGGTAACGATAACGATAGGCTTAGTTGACGCAGTTGTAACTTCGGTCTGAGATGAACCGCTGTTTACCTGTGTGACATTGCCTTTAATCTCTGCACCGTTCAGCGAGAATCCGAAAAGCGAGCGGAAGCCTGCGCCGATAGACTTGAAGGTATCTCTGAACGGTACGGTATCATTGAAGAAATAGCTTATTTTCTCTGTGTATTTACCGCTCCAGTAAGCGTCCCATGTAAACTCAGGGAAGGTGGCAAGGTTACGCTTTTCGGCTTCGGATATGGTAGGGCGCGGCAATACAAGCAGACCGATTGCCACAGCCGCAAAGAATGCAGTGCATACGCCGATATTTATTCTGACGGCAAGCTTCTTTTTACGCTCGGAATCGGAACTGCTTTCGGGCTGTACCTTATCTTCCTTGTCCTGCTTTTCGGGCTTTACTCTGATCTGCTTTGTGCTTTCTGAGTTTTTTTTGCCTTTCGTGGCTTTTACGGAATGAGTATCTTCGCTTTTTGCGGCTCTGACAGGCTTTTCGTGTTTTGCTTTCTTAGGCTCGTGGCTTTTCTGGGATTCCATCTTCCGACGGTATATCTCGTTAAGCTCCTCAAGCTCCTTATCATCAATATGGTCTGACAATGTTACTCACTCCTTTCTCAGAACTGCCAGTAGATAAACGGGTTGTTTGTGGCGTTTACAAGCAGGATGCTGCTCAGTGCAAACACCGCAACATTAAGCACCGTCTGACCTACAGAGGTTGCAAGGTAAAGATTTTTGCTTTCTAATTTTTTCTTGAGTGCGGGGATAACAGGCATACACAGCACTACGCTGACGATGAAAAGCCAAGCGTTAGCTGTCATATTCTGCATCGAAATCTTGTCTGTGAACGAGTTTCCGTTAAGTCCGACAAGGTTTCCGAGGAATGTGCCGAGCTTGCCTAAATCGGTAAAGTAGAATATACCGAAGCCGACAACAACTACTATCGTATTGTAAATATGCGCAACAGCCTTAGGCATCTTTCTCATATTCTTGTTGCCTATGGTACGTTCTATCAGAATGAACAGTCCGAAGTAAAGACCCCAGATTATATAGTTCCAGTTTGCACCGTGCCAGAAGCCTGTGCAGAACCATACGAGAAAGAGGTTGAGGTATTTTCTTCTCTTACCGAAGATAGGAACATACAGCAGGTAGTCACGGAAGAATGTACCGAGCGAGATGTGCCATCTCTGCCAGAACTCAGTGATATTCTTGCTGACAAACGGATAACGGAAGTTTTCGTCAAAGTGGAAACCGAATATACGTCCAAGACCTATGGCTATATCGGAATATCCGGAGAAGTCGAAGTAAACCTGCATAGCGTAGACTATTACCGTGTACCACGTTCCGACAACGGACAAAGACGCAAGATCGCCGGTCTTGAAGAACGTATCGACGATAGTGCTGAGGTTGTTTGCAAGGATGACCTTTTTACCAAGACCCATGCAGATTCGTGTAATACCCTCGCTTACATCGGCAGAGGTTATAACTCTGTTGTCTATCTCGTTTTCGATTACGGCATAGCGGACAATAGGACCTGCAACGAGCTGTGGGAACATCGAAATGTACATAAGCAGCTTGTACCAGCTTCTCTGCACCTTTATCTTGCCCCAGTAGCAGTCGAGGATATAAGAGATGATCTGGAATGTGAAGAAGCTGATGCCTATCGGCATTTCAATATGCGGAACCGGCAGATCCACAGGGCTTATTGCATTGAAGTTTTCGACAAGGAAGCCTGTATACTTGAAGAATACAAGAAGTCCTATATCGAACACAAGCGTACAAGCGGTCACTGCTGTAGCTTTTTTGGTGTCACGGAACTTATCTATCAGAAGTCCGCCGACATAGTTTACGGTAACGCTTCCTATAAGCAGGAATACCCACACCGGCTCGCCCCATGCGTAGAATATCATTGAGAATACGATAAGCACCCAGTTTCGATATACTGTTTTACGGCAGATGAAATATGCTATAAAGCACAGAGCCATAAAGAAGTACAGAAAAAATAAATCGGCGAATATCAACTGTATCGTCCTTTCTTTTGCAGCTTTTAGTATCTGTGATTTTTTGTCTGTCTGATTTGAGGCAGACCCAAATCAGTATAATTATACTATATCCGAGCCTGTATGTCAATTTATAAACTGCATAACTGTGATGTTTTTCGGTACTGCGAAATGTTAGGCGAACAGACGGCGGTTATGGAGTGGGGGAGGCGGAAAAGTGATGCCGCTGCATAACAAACCCCCGAAACTGTGATGTAAAACGGTTTCGGGGGTGGAGGTTATTCCCACTCGATTCGGATAACTGTAATTCTGGTATCAATCCTTGATATAATGCGATTTATTTGCATCGAATCGCACATTTTGAGCGCATTTTTCGTATTATCTATTTTTTTGAGGTCAAAGTGAGGTCAGAACTTCTTAGTATTCATCATACCATCAAATTGTATCAGATAAGATAAAAATGCTTGAGCATTCGCTATGATTCCTATTTGACTGTCAGAATCTCAATTATCTGGATCTTCTACAATCTGAATCGATGAGGTCGTCATTTTTTCTAGAAGCGTTTGTTCAGCAGTGATTAACTCATTTGCTATGTCAAATATAAATTCTTTCATAACATTAAAGCGAATCATTCGATTAGTATGTTTATTTATGCCTTCAGAGGAAGCTAGTTTATATTTTTTTAGCCAATCAAAAATGATTTTCTCGCTATCGTTGATTTGTTTGCCTAAATCCATATCATTATTGAATACTGAGTATAATTCAACAAAACTCTGGAAATTTTGAAGTTGCTTTTCGGAAACAGAGATGCTATTACGCTGTATATAAAATACTACTGAAAATAGTGTGTAAAGTTGAGTTTTTTTCTTGAGAAACTTTGTAGTTACATCGGATATAAAGAATTGAGGAATTAGATCAATAGCCGCATAAATAGATGATTTATCCTTTTCAGCGTCCTTGTAATCCGTCTGTAATTCATCATAAGCCTGATTTAAAGCAGCTTGATCCGTCTGGTCGATTATCCCTTTTCGACATAGCAAAATAAGCGAAGCACAGAATTCTACATCTTTCATTCGCTTCACGTCAGTAGTTGTGAAAAGATGGCGTTCTTCCCAAATTGAAGCATTTGAAATTTCACGAGCAAGTGAAGCAAACTCTCCCGGCATACTATTTCGCTTTTCTTGGTCGTTTAGACTATAATCTGTTAGATTTAAACGGTTAAACATTGTAATTATATCGGATTTATTTGCCAAAGGATCTATATCAATTACCATAAGTTGATAGTTCCAAAATGCTTTTTTATCTTCATCTTCTAGATCTTTGAAATACTTGTTGGCATATTTGGCTTTCGTTTTGTCATCCAAAAGATATTGCTGCTTCAATTTGAATTCATTATTGATAAATGAACATATTGCTTTTATTCGTTGCTGACCATCAACAATATGAGTGATTGATTCACCAGTATCTGGATTAGTGTCTGCCTTCCAAAAAAAGAGAACGGGTATAATGAGATTCATTAGTATCGTTTCTATTAAGCGAATTTTATCTTTTTCACCCCAAACAGACCTACGTTGATAAGTTTCATCCACAGTAAGTTCTGATTTTTTAAACATTGATGAAATATCTTTTATGCTTTTTCTGCTGTCGATAAAGTTAAACATTTAGCCTTCCTCCAATTTTTTCTTTGCTTTTGAAATGGCAATAAGCTGATACTGTTCTAAATCATCCCAACTCCGGTATAAGCGGTATGTTATTGGATGTATAAATCCAATGGCATCTTGCAATGCAACATTTGTAGGAGAAACTCGCTCATTCCATTTTAAGCTTACGCTTTCAATTTTCTGCAAGTCTTTGTCGTTAATATACCCTCTAAAAATTGATTCAGTTATGTGATTATAATAGGTCTTATACCATAATCCATTTATGCTTCTTAGGTCAGACCAAAACGAGCTATATAAGTATTCGGAAATAATAGCAATATCAATGTCTGATGATGGCAATCCTGCTTCTTCATCATGAAAGGGCTTGAGTAATTTTTGAGGAGAAAGACTGTACCCCATTTTGGCACTTCCAACAATTTGAACATTATGAAAATTGATGCCAAAATGCGATGATACAATCTCCTTAAAATAGTCCATTCGATCAACTAATTCATCTTGAGGAACACAAAGATAATCAGAAAAATACCAATTATGGGATTTTATTATATGCTTCATATAGAAATCTTTTGGAACAAGAGTTTGTAAATCCATTCGCAATATTTCTTGTGTTGACATACTATTCTCCTATTCTTTGTTGAAATCTGTCAATCCATTCATATAATTCGGAAGCAATACCAAGTGCCAGCAAATAAGGAACACCATTTCCAACCATTTTGAATTTTGCCGATAAAGGAAGGTCTGCTGGTAACTCAAATGTCGCCGGCAACGACTGAATTGCCAATGCCTCAGCAACACTGATTCTCCTTGGCAGATAAGGATGAAGATGGACTTCATTATTACCATATGCAGCTGTTGGGGAATATCTCCACCTATGTAACCGCTTGAATGATTTGCCGACAACATCGCCTTCTGGAATAGTAATAAACCGTTCTTGTTTTATTACATTAAAAACATCATTGCCATTTGGATGATTGATTACATCATTTTGATCGAACCAGTGTTTAACAGTAAGTTCGGGTATAATTCCATCTGGGGTTTCCAAGTGTCCGTTCTCTGTAAATGGATCCGTTGTAGGCCATTGGATGTTATTGATATCCTTTAGCGAATATGTTCTATATGTTCCGAAGTTGTATTGAATGCGTCTACCAAATCGTTCACGGTTAAATCCGATTAGTATTAAACGTTCTCTGTACTGCGGAACACCATATTCCAAAGCGTTTTCAATCGTATCAAAGAGAGAATAACCTGCCTTATATAAGCGTCTCTTTATTCGATCATAAAACTGCTTGTGCTTTTTGGTTTGATATAGACCTCTCACATTCTCAAGAACAAAAAAATCAGGCCGCCTCTTTATTATTAGATTAACATATACCGAAGTTAGCTGGCCATTCTTGCCAAATTCTCCTCTGTTTTTTCCGGCTATAGAAAAATCTGGGCAAGGAGGGCCACCAATAAAGCCAATTAACGTATCTTCGTTTTGTCTATAATCCGGAAAAGCACGATTCCAAACATCATCCGACAAAAAAGTTCTTACATCACAATGACTATATCCATATTGAGGCTCGTGTTGAGCATTTCGCCTAGCATATTGATAAGCCCGCAAGAATTGCTCGTCAAATTCATCAACAAACGCTATATCAAAACCGGCATTCTGAAATCCAAGATCAAGGAATCCAACGCCAGAGAAAAAAGAAAAAATTTGTGTAGGCATCAGTTTCCTCTCTCTGAATTACATAATATTTGATTTAATTACAGGTTTCTCTATTTGTGATTAGCAAAACCCTTTATAACTCCCAAACCCCAGCATATAAACAGCCATAGCCACAGCGAGGTTTTTGTTGTCAATATTCTGCTTTTCAGCAAGCGCTTTAAGCTCATCAATTACCGTGTCGTGCGGAACGATAGAGCCATCAAGCTCATCGACAGCCTTCTGTATTATTGAGGGCAGCACCATACACATCTGATAGAAAGCGTCTTCCTGTCCTGTAACAATAGCATAGAACTGGTCAAGGCTTACTCTGCGTATCAGTTTGTGACCAACCTTCTTTTTATCAACGGTTGTTTCCCATTTGATGTTTTGCGAACGTTGTGCAATAGCCTCTACCAAGAAACAAGCACAATCGTCATCGTTAAGAAGTTGATTTTGCATCTTAATAAATGTTTTGCCAGCCGATGCCGAGTTCATTGTATTGTGTTTATTTTTCATTTCAACATAAACTGTATGTACATTGCCTGCATCAGGAATAGGAATACCTTCAGAATTTTCATAAATCACATCCCATCCGCCTTCTTCACCATTTGGTGGAACGTGGCAGTTTTTAATATACTGAAAAATGCGTTGATGAAAATATCCTATATCATTGTTATTGGACTTATCTCTTTGTCTAAAAATCTCATTACTCACAATTTCATCCCAAGATGACTGATAAACCGTCTTATCAAAAATCAATTTAATTGGGTCAATAATGTTTTTGTTAAATCTTTTTAGGTCGAAAGATTCCAATTTTTCACCATATTTTTCGATAGTCGCTTTTACGTGATCTGTAAAATCTTGCTCAGAAATAAAGTTTAAATCCCACATTACTGCAATTCCTCCAGTGCCTCTTTTATTCTTACACCAATATCACATGCTAAATTTACAGGTACGGCATTTCCTACTTGTTTATATTGAGAACCTACGCTGCCACAGAATTGCCAATCATCGGGAAAGCTTTGGCAACGGGCATTTTCTCTTATTGTAAATGGTCTTGCCTCTAAAGGATGGCAACGATCTGTTTGTTTTTGACTCGGTGAAGTTAATACTGTAAGTGAAGGCTCGTCAAGACTAAGTCTTCTTAAAATACCTGTCCTTCCGCCTTCCATATACCAACAACTTTTCATATATTCTTTTGCAATATCTTCGGGTATATCTCTCCAATACCCACCCGGAGGAACTAATTCAAAGATTTTCTTTTTGTAGTCTGAATATGGAGTTCCCTCGCTTTTCGGGCAATCAAGCAGAATGTCACGAAGAACAGGTTTGTACTTATGCGGAACCGGGAACTCAAAGAAAATTTTATCTGCTAAATCATTGCGAATGCCAATAGTTATCAAACGTTCTCTCTTTTGAGCTACACCATAGTCCCAAGCATTCAACACTTTTTTCTGTATGGTATATCCGGTATTTTCAAAAATGTCGGTAATTGTTTTATATGTGCGACCCTTGTCGTGCGTAAGAAGCCCTTTTACATTTTCAAACAGAAACATTTTTGGCTGTAACTGCTCCAAAAACTTTGCATAGTGATAAAACAAAGTGCCACGAGCATCCTCGAGTCCTAATCTTTTACCGGCATAAGAGAAACTTTGGCACGGTGCTCCGCCAGACAAAAGGTCAAGTTCTCCTTTTTCTAATCTGAAGTATTCCTGCAAATCAAGACAAGAAATATTAGCTATATCATCGTTGATAACACGCCAATTAGGGCGATTGCATTTCAGTGTATCAGCAGCATCTTTATCAAATTCAATTAATCCCAGTGTTTCAAAACCAGCTTTCTCAATTCCGAGAGCAAGTCCTCCAGCACCTGCAAAGAGCTCGATTGTGGAGAATTTTTTTGTTTCAACAGATTGAGTATTATCTGTAAATTCCATTATATCTCCAATATTACATTGTAAAGCAATACAAATTTTTTCTATGCTTTCAAAGGAAACAGTCTCATTTTTACCCATTCGAGCCATAACATTAAAGCTCACTCCTGCCGTTTCTTTTAATTCGGTTTTATTCATATTGCGGTCGATAAGCAGTTTCCAAAGATTGTTATAACAAACAGCCACAATGCAGCCTCCGTTTCGTTGAATAGAAAACCACAAATGGTTTACTGTATTATAGCATATAATCGCCCAAAAAGCAAGTGCTTCTCACGATATCGTTAGATAATCTCATTGCGCAAAAACGGCGGCAAGGATTTTTCCTTGCCGCCGTTGTGTTTATACTGTGTAAATCAATTCTGCATTTACAATTTCCGTTGCACGATTACGAATATTGTTCATCTTTTGCACCCACAGCATTTGGTCGGTTGCTTTGAGTTCTTCGGTTACATTTTCCTTTTCGGCAAGTTCTTTTACCAGCCGGAGGAACATAGCGGTTGCCTGTTGCTCGATATCATCAAGATATGCAACAAGTTTTCCCGAAGTTATCAGATTAGCATAAAGCACACGATGATTTTCTTTCAAAAACCGTTTATGCCTCATACCCCATACGCCGATATTAGCTTGTGTTTCTTCTTCGGGCAGTTTCAAATCGGGGAGATAATAATCCCCAACTTGTGTGTAAGTGCCTCCCATTTCCTCAAAAATCGTCTTTCTTATTTTGTTTTACCTTCAAAATTTGTTTATCTTCAGTATGAATTCTCACGCTTGTGACCTTGATTTCAAAAATTCTTAATATGTGGGTTATACAATCCGAAAAATATTACATTGGCAAAATCAACCGTGATGAATATGATAACTTGAGTTACAATTCCTCGAAGTATAACGAAAATTCCGGTTTTATATAAGTGCCACCACAACTCGGCGATGCGCTGTTGAAGGCTTTCAAAGAGTAGCTAATGAATGTCTAAATTTGAGTAAAATAAAAAGAGCTATTCGACTTCTATAATAGAAATTGGATAGCACTTTATTCTTGGATAATCTTAAAATGTTGTCATTTTGTTGTCACGGGGTAATTTCGTAACGCAAAAGTCTGGCATTTTAAGGTTTTGAGCCTTTCGGGTATTATTCCCACTCAATAGTAGCCGGCGGCTTGCTCGTAATATCGTAACAGATTCTGTTGATATTCTTGACCTCGTTTACAATTCTTACGCTTGCCTTTTCAAGCACGTCATAAGGGATTCTTGCAAAGTCGGCGGTCATAAAGTCGCTGGTCGTAACGCCTCTTAATGCGAGGGTGTAGTCATAAGTTCTGTCGTCGCCCATAACGCCTACCGAGCGCATATTAGTGAGTACCGCAAAGTACTGGTTGATGCAGCGGTCAAGTCCTGCGTTTGCGATCTCCTCACGGAAGATGTAGTCTGCGTCCTGAAGAGTTGCCAGCTTTTCACGGGTGATTTCACCGATGATTCTGATAGCAAGACCGGGGCCGGGGAACGGCTGACGCCATACGAGGACATCCGATAAGCCAAGCTCGGTGCCAAGCTTTCTTACCTCGTCCTTGAATAAAAGGCGGAGAGGCTCGATTATCTCCTTGAAGTCAACATAGTCGGGCAGACCGCCTACGTTGTGGTGTGACTTTATAACAGCGGCATCGCCTGTACCGCTTTCAATAACATCGGGGTAAATCGTACCCTGTACAAGAAAATCGACCTTGCCTATCTTCTTTGCTTCTTCCTCAAATACACGGATGAATTCTTCGCCGATGGTCTTTCTCTTTGTTTCGGGGTCGGATACACCTTCAAGCTTGCCGATAAAACGGTCTGCGGCATTTACTCTGATGAAGTTTACATCCCAGTCCTTAAACGCCTGCTCGACCTCGTCGCCCTCGTTCTTTCTCATAAAGCCGTGATCAACGAACACGCAGGTGAGCTGGTTGCCGACTGCCTTTGAAAGCAGTGCGCAGGCTACCGAGCTGTCAACGCCGCCCGAAAGAGCAAGCAGTACCTTGCCGTCGCCGACTTTTTCACGGATCTGCTTTATAGCTTCTTCCGCATAGTTCCTCATTGTCCAGTCGCCCTTGCAGTGACATACTTTGTAAAGGAAGTTTCCGAGCATATCAAAGCCCTGCTCGGTGTGGTTTACTTCGGGGTGGAACTGTGTAGCGTAAAATCCCTTTTCAACGTTCTCGATTGCGGCATAGGGGCATTTGTCGCTGTGACCTACAGCCTTGAAGCCGTCGGGGAGAACCTCGATATAATCGTTGTGGCTCATCCATACGACAGAGTTTTTCTTAAGACCGTCAAATACGGCACATTCCGTATCAAATTCGCACTCTGTTCTGCCGAATTCTGCGGCGGCGTTTTCGTTTGCCTTGCCGATAGTACCGCCAAGGCCGTAAACCATAAACTGCGCACCGTAGCAGATGCCGAATATCGGTATGCCGAGTTCAAATATTTCTTTTGTCATTCTGGGGGAGTCGTCAAGATATACGCTTCTCGGACCGCCCGTGAAGATGATGCCCTTAGGATTCTTTGCCTTTATCTGCTCGATAGGTGTCTTGTATGAGATGACCTCGCAGTATATGTTATGTTCTCTGACTCTGCGTGCGATAAGCTGATTATACTGACCGCCGAAGTCAATGACGAGTACGAGCTCGTGCTCGCTTGTTGAAAATTCCGCCATTTTCCAGTTTCCTTTCCTTCTTGTCTTTGGGAATTCAAGTGCGAAAAACCGCACCGATGGTGATATTACATATTTCTTAAAGTATAGCATATCCGGACGGCTTTTGCAACGGCTTTTTGAAAAAATAAAATCAGTAACGTTTACGAATTATCTTGACATTTCCCTTTAAATATGATAAAATCATATACAGAATAAGTGCGATAAATTTACGCACTATATTCTTTGGAAGGCAATAAACCAAGAAAATGAAAGGAAGTATCAATTATGAGCCATATAGATGTAACATCGGAAAACTTCAAGCAGGAGGTTTTACAGTCCGATAAGCCGGTTTTAGTGGATTTCTGGGCATCGTGGTGCGGTCCGTGCAGAATGCTCGGCCCTGTGCTTGAGGAGCTTGGAGAAGAACATCCCGAAATCAAGATATGCAAGGTCAATACGGACGATGAACGTGAGCTGGCAATAAGCTTCGGCATAGATTCTATACCCTGCGTAATATCTTTTAAAGACGGTAAACAAATAGACAAATCGGTAGGTTTTGTCAGCAAGGACAAGTTGCTCGCTTTACTCGACTAAAACTGCAAAGCAAGACGGGGAGCGGTTTTACAGTTGCTTAACGCTAACTTGAAAATGGCGTAAATTTTCAGAAAAAAGTGTGATATTTCAATATAAATTTATCAAAAGGTCTTGATTTTTTTTGAAATTGTGTTACAATATAAGCAAGTCATATAACTCTATGACAAAAAATCACAAGGAGGATCATTCCGATGGCTTATAAAATTTCTGATGATTGCATCTCTTGCGGCGCTTGCGCTGCTCAGTGCCCCGTTGAGGCAATTTCTGAAGGTGACGGCAAGTACGTTATCGACGCTGACACATGTGTTAGCTGCGGTGCTTGCGCAGGTGTATGTCCTGTTGGCGCTCCCGCTGAGGAATAATTTTAAATCAAGGACAGCCATGAGTTTTCAGCTTATGGCTGTTTTCTTTACTGTTTGTGAAAACGTTAACACGCAGAAGAATTCTGCAAGTTAAAAGGAGAATCTGATATGAAGATATATTCGGTAAACGATAAGGAATTTGCCGCATACGGCAAGGTACATACCGGTTATGACGTAAGCGACCTGCTTTCAGCACTTGACAAAAGCACGCCGTTACCCGACGCTGTAGGATATGTTCCGAGCGAGGCGGCACTTGAAAATACAAAGCTGTTCGGCCTTTTGCAGAACAACGCATACGGCGGTATGCCTGTTCAGCTCGGCTGGTGCAACGGCCACAACACAAAACTCAACTGCCTTGAGTATCACCGTGACAGCGAGTTCAACATAGGCTTATACGATTTTGTCCTGCTGGTTGCGAAAGAGGATGATATTGTTGACGGCAAGCTTGATACATCAAAGGTTATGGCTTTCAAGGCTAAGGCAGGAGATGTTGTCGAGGTTTATGCCACAACACTGCATTACGCTCCCTGCAATGCGACTAAGGACGGATGCTTCAAGGTGGTCATAGCACTTCCTAAGGGAACAAACGGAGCAAAGCCCAACATTACTCCCGTATATGATGAAGATAAGACGCTCTGGGCTTGCAACAAGTGGTTACTGGCTCACGCAGAAAGCGATGAGGCAAAGCAGGGCGCTTATGTCGGTCTTACAGGAGAGAACATCGACATAAAGGATATTATATAACAGCTTGTAGAAAAAGTCTTTTTTTATAAAAATAGAGCAAATTCTCTATCCCTAACCCCAAACCCCTTCCCCGTGGGAAGGGGCTATATTACAGGGGCTACCGCCCCTAGACCAAGCAAGGATGCTTGCAGTCAGCCACACAAAGCCA
>ERZ780079.679-NODE-679-length-13091-cov-3.83101_pt1 | contig 13091 bp, 10 predicted proteins | sample MGYA00511087_ERZ780079 | MGnify/ENA primary metagenome ERZ780079 (study PRJEB29588, sample SAMEA2142583) | human gut metagenome | biome: human gut; feature: human-associated habitat; material: faeces | place: Denmark | collected 2008/2010 ... | reverse complement strand
TACGTAAATGCCGCCGGGTGGATAGGCACTCCCTACCGTGCCGGCGGCGACAGTAAACATGGAACGGACTGTTCCGGCCTGGTATCCCAACTTTATAAGAAAACCTACCGCATACGCCTGTCGCGCAGCACGGACGGCCAGTTGAAAGAAAGCAACAGGATAGCCCGCCGCAACCTGCGCGAAGGCGACTTGGTATTCTTTACCAGCCGGGCGTCACGCAAGAAAGTGGCACATGTAGGCATCTACCTGAAAGACGGCAAGTTCGTTCATGCCAGTACCGGACAAGGAGTCATTGTGAGCAGCCTCAAGGAAGAGTACTATACAAAGCACTGGCTCTGCGGCGGAAGAGTGAAATAAGGCGCCCATCCAACATTAAAAAGAGGGTATGCCTAAAGGAAAATTCACTTATTATTTGTTTCCTTTAGGCACGGATTACACGGATTTCACAGAAGAATAAAGTAAATCTGTGAAATCCGGTTACGTATCATCCGATTCGTCAACGTAACACAAACCGTAACTTTCCGCCCTCTACCAGCTCTTGGTGGCTGATTCGGAAATGTGACAGTCTTTTTCCTCCTAACTCCATTTCACGGATATAAAGCGAATCGTCCGAAGGACGCTCCGTCTCTATCACCAACTGCCCACGTCCCCACACTTCGGCATCAAGACGGATGGTCACTTTGTCGAACACCGGTGTGGAAAGCGTGTAAGACGGTTCGCCCGGACAATCCGGATAGAAGCCCATCATATTGAAGATGGCCCATGCAGACATCGTTCCGGTATCATCATTGCCGGGAATGCCATCGGGGGCATTCTTGAAATACTTCTGCAAAAGACGGTATAACTCTTTCTGGGTACGCCACTCCTCTCCCTTGAAATAAGAGAACAGATGCGCATAAGCGATGTCCGGCTCATTGGCAGGGTCGTAAAGCCCCTCATCGAAAACACGTTGCAACTTGTCTACGAAAGCCTTCTTCCCGCCCATAAGTTGCGCCAGCCCCTTTACATCGTGGGGAACATAGAAAGTATAGTTCCATGCACACCCCTCATGAAAGCCCGGATTAGGTTCAAAGTTTTCGCCCTGCCTCGGGTCAAACGGAGCATAAAACTCACCGTTCGGCAAGATAGGACGGAATGTGCCGTACTCCTTGCTGTAATAATGCTTATATCCCAAAGAACGGTTATAGAAAAGACGGGCATCCTCCTTGTAGCGGCGTGCTTTTTCCTTCTGTCCTTTCACCTCGGCATCCTTGGCAAGCGCCTCTGCCATGCGCGAAAGGGCGTTATCGGCTATGTAGTACTCCAAAGCATGCGATACGGAGTTATCGTACTGCTCGCGCAAAGGTACATACCCCAATGAAAGATAATCGTCATTATCCGGCCGCAGGAGATTTTCCGCTCCCGGCAATACAGCCCCTTTACGCATCGCCTCATAAGCCAGCTCCACATCGAAGCCGCGCAAACCTTTCAGCCAGGTATCCACAATGACCGGTATAGAAGGGTCGCCCTCCATCGTCAATGTCTCGCGTCCATAGAGTTCCCACTTGGGCAACCAGCCATGCTCACGGTACATGTCGAGCATGGAACGCACCATTTGCAGTTGCCGTTCGGGATACACCAGCGTAAGAAGCTGATGCACATTACGGTAAGTATCCCAAAGGGAGAATACGGTATACCGGTCGCCCTTTGCCGTAAGAATCCGGTTGCTTTCCATTGCCGGATATTGCCCGTTGACGTCCTGCAAAAGGTTGGGATGTATCAGCGCATGATAAAGCGCCGTATAGAAAACAATCTTCTGCTCGTCCGTCCCGCCTTCCACTATGATACGCGACAAATCGTCGTGCCAGCGTTTACGGCTTTCCGCCAATACCTTGTCGAAGTCCTTGCCGGACTGCTCTTTGTCCAGATTGAGACGGGCATTCTCGATACTGACGAAAGAAACACCCATTTGCACCTCTATCTGCTCGCTCTCCCCGGTATCGAATGTCAGAAAAGCGCCGATATCATCGCCCGCCAGTTCCTTGCGATAACCGGTATACAATTTATACTTGCCGTTGTCCGGATCCCATTCGGCCTCCACGCCTGTCATGGGGCGCTGTTTTTTCCAATAACCGGTTTTGAGGGGAGTTTTGTTGACACGCATCACGAAGTAAACAGGAAATACCGCCTGCGGATTGTAGCAGAAAGTACCGAGCAACTTCATCCCCTCAAATTCACACTCTCCGGTTTGCCGCAGGAAAGCTCCGGTTTCATTGGTCAGTCCCTCTCCCAAGTTCAGCAGAATATGACTCCGCCCTTTTGGAAAAGTGAAGCGCGCCACACCGGTGCGCGGCGTGGCAGTCACTTCGGTCTTTACATTATAACGGGTAAGGAAATTAGTGTAATACCCCGGAGAGGCCTGTTCGTCTTCATAACGGCTGCCATACTCCTTGTAGTCTACGGAAAGCTCGCCCGTAGTGGGCATCAGCAGCAACGAACCAAGTTCGGGACATCCCACTCCACTGAGATTGACATGCGAATACCCGGTAAAGAAGCAGTTGTGATACTCATAGGGAGTGGACCACCAACGGGCATCCTTATCGTATTTGTTGTCCGCCGACCCCATCACGTTGAAAGGAACAACAGACATCATCCCGTTGGGGCATACAGCTCCCGGATGGGTTGTGCCGAAGTTAGTCGTACCGATAAAGGGATTCACATAGTCTACAGGAGAAAAACTTTTCTCCGCAGCCGGAGACACAGCCAGCAGAACAAAGGCAAATACGCCGGAAAGGAATGCTCGTTTCATGGTTCTCAAAAGTTTATGTACATCAGATGATGCTTGTACGTTTGGTAAATTCTATAATTTCGGGAATATAGCCGAATGCCAGTCCGGTTACGGTATCGGCACAGCCATAGTATATAGCAATCCTGCCCGTTTCATTGTCGTGCAAAGCGGCGCACGGGAAACATACATTAGGAACATCGCCCATACATTCGTACGGTTCGCGCGGGGCAAGCAGATAAGGCCCTGAGCGGAACTTTACCTTCCACGGTTCGTCCAAATCGAGCAGAGCAGAGCCGAAACTGTAAACATAACCGTTGCAGGAATGCAGCACACCGTGATAAATCAGCAGCCAGCCCTCGGGAGTCTCGACAGGGATAGGACCTGCACCGATTTTGGTGCATTGCCATGCACTTACCTCAAAAGCGGCAGGTGACATCACATGGCGGTGGCGTCCCCAAAACTCCATATCGGGCGACTCACTGTAGAAAATATCTCCAAAGGGAGTATGCCCATTGTCGCTCGGACGGCTCAACATGGCAAAACGACCGTTTATCTTGCGCGGGAAAAGTACTCCGTTACGGTTGAAAGGAATAAAAGCGTTTTCCAACTGGTGGAACGTCTCGAAATCGAACGTATAGGCCACACCGATAGTAGGACCGTGATAGCCGTTGCACCAGGTAACATAATAGCGGTCTTCGATAAAGCACACGCGCGGGTCGTAGCCATACACCCATGTACCGATTTCCTCATCATCGCATTGGAACTTCAACGGTTCTTCCTTGATGTTCCAGTTTATGGCATCTTTACTGAACCCTACGTGCAGCCGCATGCGACGGTTAGTATCGTCGCAACGGAATACTCCTGCAAACCCGTCGCCGAAAGGTACTACCGCACTGTTGAAAATACTGTTGGAAGTGGGAAGTAAATCACGCGGAATAATGGGGTTTGCCACACTGCGCCATAATACGTCCTTGCATCCTGCCGGACGTTCTTCCCAAGGAATAATAACTTTGCTACTCATACTCATTTCATTTTCTATGTAATAACACGAAATTAAATCTATCTATAATTACTTATATAATCTGTCATAGAAATCGGGAATGTACAGGAAGCCGGCATCAATCGAAACCACTATCCGGAACACGTCCCGCCAATGTTTTTCCACCGACTATGCGGCCGCTCCGCCTTTTACCTCATCGGCATACGTAAACGGTACGAACCAGGTATGAGGAATGCCGGAATAGTGGCAAACAGGGTGAAGATGAAGAAATTCTCATACCCCAGAAAATCGCTCACGTATCCGCTGATTGTTCCCGGAAGCATCACACCCAGATTCATGATACCAGAAGCGAAGGCATAGTGCGCCATCTGGTGCTTGCCCGGAGCTACCTGTTGCATCATAAACAGCGAAAGCCCCACAAAGCCGAAGCCGTAACCGAAATACTCCAGCACGATGGCACTGCCAATCAGCATGCCGCTCTCCGGCTGATATATCGCCAGCAGGGTATATGCCACAAAAGGCAGGTTAAAGATGCAGCACAGGGAGAACAGCGTTTTCCGCAGTCCGCGGTGCGATATGTAATAACCGGCCAGCAAAGAGCCCAGCACAAAGGCGGCAGCTCCGTAAGTGCCGTAATACAACCCTATCTCCTGCTCATTCAGTCCCAAGCCGCCTGCCGAACGTTCCGCCTTCAAGAAAAGGGGAACAATCTTCATGACGAAACCCTCGGCAAGGCGATAGAGAATGATAAAGGCAATATAATACCCTATATGACGTTTCTGAAAGAAATCCCAGATTACGCTCCGCAACTTCTCCAGCGTTTCGCCCGCCGCTTGGGTTCCGGCAGCCGCAGCACCGCCCGAAGGCAGCATACGCCAATGGTATATTGCCAGCAATATCATCACGGCAGCCATTACCAGCATCACACACATCCAAGCCTGGACAGTTGCCTCATGACGCACTGCATCCGTGGCACCGGGCACTCCGCCGAAGTATTTCAGCAGCCACCCAGCCAGCCATACCAAACCGCCGGACGCCACAATCTTGGCGATGTTATAGAAAGCTCCCTGCCAGCCGATGTACTTTGCCTGTTCCTGCTTATTCAGCTCGGACATGTACACGCCGTCCGTTGCCACATCGTGCGTAGCGCCGCTGAAAGCGATAACCGCCAGCAAAAAAATGGAAAGAGCAAAAAAGAACGGAAGGTTCAGTGCAAAGGCGACCAGTGCGAACCCCGCTCCCGTAACCAACTGCGTCAGTACGACGAAGAATTTCTTCGTCTTGAACATCTCGAGAAAAGGACTCCAAAGAAACTTCAACGTCCAGGGAAGCATTATCAGTGAGGTCCACAAAGCTATTTGGGCATCACCCACTCCCAGCCCCTTGAACATAAGATCAGTGAGGTCCACAAAGCTATTTGGGCATCACCCACTCCCAGCCCCTTGAACATAAGTACGGAAACCATGTTCAGCACCACAAAGGGAAGTCCCATGGCGAAATAAACGGTTGGAATCCAAGATATCGGATTATGATAATTCCGGCTCATATATGTTTCGTTGCTATCGGTACTTTCTATTTCCGTAACTCATTATCCGGCATCAGCGGCTCCGCTCCCATAGTCAGCTCCAGCGTACCGCCGTTTACGATGTCTTGATGGTTGAAGAAAGGAGCGGCAAGTTCTTCCCCGTTCAGGATAATCTTCCGGACATACTTATTATCACGACTGTTATTATGGGCTATAATGGTAAAGGTGTTGCCATTCTGCAAACGGATGGCGGCCTCATCAAACAGCGGACGCCCGATGGAATACACCGGTTTTCCGGGGCAAACCTGGTAGAATCCCATAGCATTAAGCACGTACCATGCCGACATCTGTCCGCAGTCTTCATTGCCGGAAAGGCCATTGGGCTCGTTGAAGTAAAGCGTATGCAGCACACTGTCCACCAACGCCTGTGTCTTGTACGGCTGTCCCACATAGTTATAAAGGTGAGCAATATGGTGGCTCGGCTCGTTACCGTGTGCATACTGTCCTATCAGTCCGGAAATATCTACCGATACCGACTCGCCCTCCAAGGAAGAATCTGCCACGAACAGAGAATCGAGCTTACCGATGAATGCGTCACGGCCACCCATGAGTTCCACCAGACCATCTACATCGTGCGGCACGAACCAAGTCCATTGCCAGGCAGTGCCTTCACAGTAATCATCGTTGCGGTGAGTGGAAGCACGAGGATTGAAAGGCGTACGCCAATTGCCCTCGCTGTCGAGCCCGCGCATGAAACGGGTAGACGGATCGAAATATACCTTATAGCCCTCTGCAAAAGCCGCGTACTTAGTCCGGTTCGGTTCATCGCCCATTGCTTCAGCCAACTGTGAGATGCACCAGTCGTCATAAGCATACTCCAACGCCTTGGCTACCGATTCATTGTCTTTGTCACAGGGAACATAGCCTATTTTATTCTTCCAGTATTTGGCCTGCGGCATCAAATGCGGCAATACGCGGGGGTGAGTAATAATACCCGTCGTATCGTATTCCGCCGTACGGAGACAGGCACGGTAGGCTTCTTTCACATCAAAATTACGATAGCCTTTGACGTAAGAGTCGGCAATCAGAGAAGCTGCATGGTAGGAGCCAGCATCGAATGGTAAAGAGCCGTGTAAAACTTCACCTTTTCATCGTGATTGTCGCACTCGATTTCTATCCGTGACAAATGCCCGTTCCAGTTTTTGCGTGCGGCAGCAAGGTATTTATCGAAATCATCATCAGGTACTTCCGCCGCCAGATTACGCGCTGCCCCTTCCATGCTTACCCCCGAAATGGCCGTACTCACAAGGAGCAGTTCTCCCTTTGCCGTCTTAAAGTCAAAACGTGCCATGACCGAAGTCCCGATTCTTTTTCCATCTTTCAGGACTGCTGCCGAATCCAGCTGCATCGTCTCAAAGGGACGGGAAAAGCGTGTACGGAAAAAGATGCGCTGACCGCGCGCCCATCCGTCAGAAAAACGATAGCCCTGAATAGTAACGGAATCTACCTTCTCTATATAGGAATCTTCCGTAAAGTCCCAATTCATGGCTTTCCTCAAATTCAAGATAACGGCGGCATCAGCCTCGGGAAAGGTATAGCGCTGAATGCCGCAACGCTCGGTTGCAGTAAGCTCTACGTTGATACCGTAATCTTTCAGGAGTACGCGATAGTAACCTGCGCTTGCCGCCTCATCGGCATGCGAGAACCGGGAATGAATGCCCAACGGTTCTTCAGCCTCTTTATAAGGAAGAGTTACCGGCATGAAGGAAATGTCATACAAATCGCCCGCCCCCGTACCCGAGAGATGGGTGTGACTGAAACCGGCAATCGTACTGTCGGGATAAAAATATCCCGAAATGCGGTCCCAACCGGGAAGCCCGTTGTCGGGACTGAGTTGCACCATGCCGAAGGGAACCTGTGCGCCGGGATACGTATTCCCGGTAAAATCAGTACCGATAAACGGATTTACATAGTCTGCATAACATTCGCCTGCGGCTTTCAGAGCGTCCCGCTGCATGCAAGAGGATAGCAACAGGACAGGTAAGACTGTACAAATGGATCTCAATATTTTCATAATATGATACGGTTAACATATTCAAACTGCTTATTAAAACAACCCAACATGAAATAACACTTATTTCCATAAGTATGTCTGAATACAAATATAATAAAAAATGTGTATGTTTTCACACTTTTTGCATATTTTTTCGTCCGTATCGCCAAAACGGATAAAGAGAGTTTTCTACAAGATAAAGTATTCGGAACTCATGTTTTTTATTTATGTTTGCGTAAAAAAACAAATGAACTATACAACTTACCTCTTTGACTTCGATTATACGCTTGCCGATTCTTCACGCGGCATCGTCACCTGCTTCCGCAACGTGCTGAACCGCCACGGCTATACCCGTCCGACCGACAACGACATCAAACGCACCATCGGCAAGACGCTGGAAGAATCTTTTTCCATTCTTTCCGGTGTAACCGATACCCGCCAGTTGGCTGAATTCAAAAAAGAATATATAAAAGAGGCAGATACGCACATGACCGTCAACACCGTGCTTTTCCTTGAAACCAAATCGGTACTGGCAGCCTTGAAAGATTCAGGCGCCCGCATCGGAATTATATCCACCAAATTCCGCTACCGCATCAAGGAGCTGCTGGACCAGCATTTTCCCGAAGACTTTCTTGACATCATCATCGGCGGAGAAGATGTGCAAACGCCCAAGCCGTCACCGGAAGGGCTGCTGCTTGCCATCAGGCAACTCCATGCCACCAAGGCCGAAACACTATACATCGGCGACAGTACGGTAGATGCAGAAACCGCACAAAAGGCAGGAGTGGATTTTGCAGGCATCACGCACGGCATGACCACCGCCGAAGAACTGAAGAAATACCCGCACAAGAAAATAATGAGCAGCCTGGAGGAATTGTTAGAACGGGAACCATTGCCCGCCGCTGCACCTCCCAAGAACATCAGTGTACGCCGCATCGCGCTTCTGCTGCTCCTCTTAGCTGCATTCGCCGCTCTCTTTTGCTTTCTCCTCCTTATATAATGCTTAAGGAAATGCCTTGCCACAATTAAATCGTTCCGCTATGGAGAAAGTTTTGTTCCGCCATGGTGGAACAAAACTTCCTCCACGGTGGAACGAATAAGCCTTCGCATCTCCACCGCTTAACGTCACTCCCGGAACATCCCGGCTTATGGAGAAGCATTTGTTTAAGCACGAAATATTAATTGTCTAAAAAAAGAGAAAGAAAGATTTGTCTGTTCCAAATAAAAGAGGTAATTTTGTGCCCGATTATTCCGCACCGGGTTTAATTAAGTGTATTCTAAGTGATTAGAGGCCACCCGACGGAGCTAACTTATACATTATATATAAGAAATGTACGCAATTGTAGAAATCAACGGCCAGCAATTCAAAGCAGAAGCTGGCAAGAAACTGTTTGTACACCACATGCAAAACGCTGAAGCCGGTGCAACAGTAGAATTCGAGAAAGTTCTTTTGGTAGACAAAGACGGCAACATCACTGTAGGTGCTCCTACTGTAGAAGGCGCAAAGGTAGTTTGCGAAGTTGTTTCCGGTTTGGTAAAAGGCGACAAGGTTCTTGTTTTCCACAAGAAAAGAAGAAAAGGCTATCGCAAACTGAACGGTCACCGTCAGCAATTCACAGAGTTAACAATTAAGGAAGTAGTAGCTTAATCAAATTAAAACAGTAAGAAGAAATGGCACATAAAAAAGGTGTCGGTAGTTCTAAGAACGGCCGCGAATCACAGAGCAAGAGATTAGGCGTTAAGATATTTGGTGGCGAAGCTTGCAAGGCAGGTAACATCATCGTTCGTCAAAGAGGTACTGAATTCCATCCGGGTAACAACATCGGTATGGGTAAAGACCACACTCTTTTCGCCTTGGTAGACGGAACTGTACAATTCAAAGTAGGTAAAGAAGACAGAAGATTCGTTTCTGTTATTCCTGCCGAAAATGCAGAAGCATAAGTTTCCGGACAAAAAATAAAGCGAAGGGATGCAATCAGACAGATTGCATCCCTTTCTTTTTAAGCGCAAAAATAAGCAAGTTTCTTTTTTGTAATACTTTTGATTTGCACTATCTTTGCCCTCACAAATCCGGAATATCATAAAAACAAGTATAAGATATGCTTACCATTAAACAAATTACAGACAATACCGACGCGGTAATCCGCGGACTGGAGAAAAAGCACTTCAAAAACGCCAAAGAAACCATTGAGCAAGTGCTGGAAACCAACAACAAACGACGCAACACCCAAACAATCTTAGATAAGAACCTGTCGGAAGTCAATTCCCTGTCCAAATCTATCGGACTGCTGATGAAAGAGGGCAAGAAAGACGAGGCAGAGACTGCCAAAAACCGTGTAGCCGAATTGAAAGAAGCCAACAAGGCATTGCAGGAAGAAATGGACCAAGCTGCAACCGACCTGCAGAACCTGCTCTATACAATTCCCAATGTTCCTTACGACAGCGTACCCGAAGGTGTAGGCGCCGACGACAATGTGGTGGAAAAAATGGGCGGTATGGAAACCGAACTTCCCAAAGATGCGCTTCCACACTGGGAACTGGCCAAGAAATACGACCTGATAGACTTTGACCTGGGTGTTAAAATCACGGGTGCGGGCTTTCCTGTATATAAAGGAAAAGGCGCACAGCTCCAACGTGCGCTCATCAACTTCTTCCTGGACGAGGCACGCAAGTCGGGCTATACGGAAATAATGCCGCCGACAGTGGTCAATGCCGCTTCTGGTTACGGAACAGGACAGCTACCCGACAAAGAAGGTCAGATGTACCATTGCGAAGTGGACGATTTGTATCTGATTCCGACTGCCGAAGTTCCCGTAACGAATATCTATCGCGATGTAATCCTTGACGAGAAGCAGCTCCCTATCAAAAACTGCGCTTATACACAATGTTTCCGTCGCGAAGCAGGCTCATACGGTAAAGACGTGCGCGGCTTGAACCGTCTGCACGAATTCTCCAAAGTAGAATTGGTACGCATCGACAAACCGGAACATTCCAAAGAGTCTCACCAAGAGATGTTGGACCATGTGGAAGGATTGCTCCAAAAACTGGAACTGCCCTATCGCATCCTGCGTCTGTGTGGTGGCGACATGAGTTTTACAGCTGCCCTTTGCTTCGACTTCGAGGTGTACTCCGAAGCACAGAAACGCTGGCTGGAAGTAAGTTCGGTATCCAACTTCGACACTTACCAGGCCAACCGCCTGAAATGCCGCTACCGTACAGCGGAAAAGAAAACAGAGCTTTGCCACACACTGAACGGTTCTGCACTGGCACTGCCGCGTATCGTAGCAGCGCTATTGGAAAACAACCAGACACCGGAAGGTATCCGCATTCCGAAAGCACTGGTTCCGTATACAGGATTTGAGATGATTGACTAAGGAAACATCATTTCCTCATTCAAAATAATAAAAGGTGCGTCAGAATATAAAATTCCTATTATTCTGACGCACTTTTCATACAAAGCAGAAGGCTGAAAGTCTTATATCTTACAGGAATGTGTGTCAAAACTAAAATCCCCATAATTGTCCCCTCACTCCTCAAGTTCCTCTTCCCTTAAAAGTTCATTCTCTATCCTCAAAACCCTTTCATCCCTTCCCTCTGCCTCTTTTTTCCCTGCACATTCTTTGTTATTAACAAATAACCCGTATCTTTGCAAAATCTATCATTCTGAAAGAAATCGCGTAATTACACCAACAAAATTATAAGATAATGAATAAAATCATTAGCAAAGAACATTTCTCTGAAAAGGTCTTCAAATTAGTAATTGAAGCACCGTTAATTGCTAAATCGCGCAAGGCAGGACACTTTGTAATAGTACGTGTAGGCGAAAAAGGCGAGCGCATGCCGCTGACCATTGCCGCTGCCGACCCTGTAAAGGGAACTATCACTTTGGTTGTACAGGAAGTAGGTCTCTCATCTACCCGCTTGTGTGAGCTGAATGAAGGTGATTATATAACCGATGTTGTCGGTCCGCTGGGACAAGCCACCCATATCGAGAACTTCGGAACTGTTGTTTGCGCCGGTGGCGGTGTGGGTGTAGCCCCGATGCTCCCCATCGTGCAGGCATTGAAAGCTGCCGGTAACCGTGTGATTACAGTGCTGGCAGGACGCACCAAAGAGCTGATTATCCTTGAAAAAGAGATGCGCGAAAGCTCCGACGAGGTCATTATCATGACGGACGACGGTTCATACGGCCGTAAAGGTTTGGTTACGGAAGGTGTGGAAGATGTTATCAAACGCGAGAAAGTAAACAAATGCTTCTGTATCGGCCCGGCCATTATGATGAAATTCGTTTGTTTGCTGACGAAGAAATACGAAATCCCCCCCGTTGTCTCTTTGAATACCATCATGGTAGACGGAACCGGAATGTGCGGCGCCTGCCGCATCACCATCGGCGGTAAAACCAAATTTGTATGCGTAGACGGCCCGGAATTCGACGGTCACCAGGTAGATTTCGACGAAATGCTGAAACGCATGGGCGCATTCAAAAATATCGAACGCGAAGAAATGCATAAACTGGAAGAACCGCAAACTTGTCAGGCAACCGGCGAAAATACTCAGGTAGAAGATGAAAAAAGCCGCAATGCCGCCTGGCGTCAAGAGTTGCGCAAATCCATGAAAGCCAAAGCGCGTCCTGCCATTCCCCGCGTGGAAATGAACGAGTTGGATGCGGAATACCGTTCGCACAGCCGCAAGGAAGAAGTGAACCGGGGATTGACCGAAGAACAGGCCCTGACAGAAGCCAAGCGTTGTTTGGACTGCGCCAATCCGGGGTGCATGGAGGGTTGCCCCGTAGGTATAGACATACCCCGTTTCATCAAGAATATAGAACGCGGCGAGTTTCTGGAAGCAGCCAAGACATTGAAAGAAACCAGCGCATTGCCCGCTGTTTGCGGTCGTGTGTGTCCGCAGGAAAAGCAATGCGAATCCAAATGTATCCACTTGAAAATGGGTAAAGAGGCGGTAGCTATCGGCCATCTCGAACGCTTTGCTGCCGATTACGAACGCGAAAGCGGACAAATATCCGTTCCCGAGATTGCCGAAAAGAATGGAATCAAAGTAGCTGTTATCGGTTCCGGTCCCGCCGGACTTTCCTTTGCAGGAGATATGGCTAAATACGGATACGATGTCACAGTATTCGAGGCATTGCACGAAATCGGCGGTGTATTGAAATACGGCATCCCCGAATTCCGTTTGCCGAACAAGATCGTAGATGTCGAAATAGACAATCTGGCCAAGATGGGTGTCACTTTCATTAAAGACTGTATCGTTGGAAAGACTATCAGTGTAGAACAACTGGAAGAGGAAGATTTCAAAGGTATATTCGTTGCTTCAGGTGCCGGACTGCCTAATTTCATGAACATACCGGGTGAGAATTCGATTAACATCATGTCATCCAATGAATACCTGACTCGTGTCAACCTGATGGATGCCGCCAGTCCGGATTCCGATACTCCGGTTGCCTTCGGCAAGAATGTAGCCGTTATCGGTGGAAATACGGCAATGGACTCCGTCCGTACAGCCAAGCGTCTCGGTGCGGAACGCGCCATGATTATCTATCGCCGTTCAGAGGAAGAAATGCCTGCCCGTCTGGAAGAGGTGAAACACGCTAAAGAAGAGGGAGTGGAATTTATGACCTTGCATAACCCGATCGAATATCTGGCCGATGAGCAGGGGCGCGTAAAGCAAGTGGTGCTGCAGAAAATGGAACTTGGCGAACCGGACGCATCCGGACGTCGCAGCCCCGTAG
>ERZ780079.676-NODE-676-length-13123-cov-2.79966_pt1 | contig 13123 bp, 7 predicted proteins | sample MGYA00511087_ERZ780079 | MGnify/ENA primary metagenome ERZ780079 (study PRJEB29588, sample SAMEA2142583) | human gut metagenome | biome: human gut; feature: human-associated habitat; material: faeces | place: Denmark | collected 2008/2010 ... | reverse complement strand
CAACTCGAATTTCACGGCTGAGAACCCGATGCAAACCCCGAAGTTCCAAGATGTATACGGACAAGGTATCGACGGCGCTTTCGATAATAATAAAGCGACGAGCTGGGGTGCCGCTATGGACGGTTCTTCTAAGGATATGGCGATGGGTTCTTACCAGTATGCGGCGAGAGACAATGATTTATATAAGGACTTCTTGCGCACTGGTACCACTTGGACAAACAGCGTGGATTTGAGCAAGAGTTCCGAGGATATCACTTTCCGTGCCGGCGTGACACGCTTGGATAATAAGGGTGTTGTTCCGAATAGCGGAATGGATCGTACGTCTATCAACTTGCGTTCTACGGCTAAACTGTCTAAATGGTTATCGGCCGACGTGAAGGTTAATTATGTAAGCCAGCATACGAACAACCGTGTGAAATTAGCGGGCGACCCGGATAATATCTTCCTTAACTATTTAAGTATGCCCCGAAGTGTGGGCTTCTCTGACTATGACGCCTATAAAGATAATGATTGGAAACGTGCGGACGGAAAGCCCGCTGGTTATCTGATCGACACGGGAGCCAACGCCAATAACCCGTATTGGTCCGCTTACCGCAATACGAACAAGGATAAGAAAGACCGCTTTATCGGATTCGCGGCCTTGGATTTCACGTTTACGGATTGGTTGAGCTTGAAGCTTCGCTCTGGTATGGATAATTACACCATCCAGTATGAGACAATCCGTGCGACAGGTAACCCGTATTGGGAGAACAACGGTAGCATGACAGCCAATATGGAGAAATTCACCGAGATCAACTCCGATTTCTTATTGACAGCTAAAGGCAACTGGGATCGATTCGGTATCGTAGGTACGGTAGGTGGTAATATGATGTACCGTAATTCTACATGGTACAAGGAATCATCCGGTGAGTTTGTGATTCCCGATTTCCATGCGATCGCCAACGGTAAGACACATGGTGGTGAGTATACTCGCAACCGTAAACAAATCAACTCGCTATATGCTACGGCATCATTGTCTTGGGACGACTATTTGTATTTGGACTTAACCGCTCGTAACGACTGGTCTTCAACACTTCCGAAAGACAATGACTCTTATTTCTACCCGTCGGTAGGTGTTAGCTGGATTTTTACCCAAATGTTGAATAAGATGGGGCATAACACGGGTATTCTTTCTTTCGGTAAGATCCGTGCGTCTTGGGCTCAGGTAGGTAATGATACGGACGCTTATATGTTGCGTGACTATTATAATATCAGTTATGATATTAAAGGGGGTATTTTTAATGCCAGCAACGAGGATTGGATGGCAAATCCAAATTTAAAGAATGAGACGATCAACTCTTGGGAGTTAGGCCTTGAGTTGAAGGCGTTTGAGAATAGGGTTGGTGTCGACGTAGCGTATTATAAGAAGAACGCCAAAGACCAGATCTTAAAGATCGATGTTCCTTCCGCTACAGGGTTCAAGAAAAAGATGATCAACGCCGGTAATATTGAGAATAAGGGTGTAGAGGTTGCGTTTAACGCTACTCCTTATATCTCCGAGAGTGGTTTCCAATGGGATACTCAGTTGAACTGGTCAAAGAATATCAACAAGGTAATTTCATTGACAGATGATACGAAAGAGCAGATCCTTAGTGACGCATCAGTAAGTTTCTTGAAGATCGTCGCTCACGAGGGTGGAGCCTATGGAGATATTTACGGTTACGCTTATCAACGGGATGATAACGGCAACATTATTATCGGTGCCGATGGTGTTCCTTTGAGAACGGACGATATGGTATTGTTGGGTAACAACCAGCCGAAATGGATGATGGGTTGGAGCAATACCTTGTCATATAAGAATTTCGTGTTGAACTTCATGTTCGATATGCGTTATGGCGGTGATGTGTATATGGGATCTATCCGTGCGGGTGCTTCATCCGGTAATTTAGAGATGACGTTGGATGGTCGTGATGGTATGGTTGTTCCGGGGGTATTGGCCGATGGTACTCCCAATACGAAGAGTATTACGGCTCAAGCTTATTGGAATGGTCTTTCTAGCAATAATGTGACAGAGGCTTATATGTACGATGCGACAAACATCCGTTTACGTGAGTTGAGTTTGGGTTATAATTTCCCGAGAACGATGTTGGCGAAGACTCCATTTACTTCCGCTCGCTTGAGTTTCGTGGCTCGTAACTTGTTCATGATTTATAGTAAGACAAAGGGATTCGACCCGGAGGCTGCTTATACATCTGGTAACGCCCAAGGTATCGAGTACGGTTCTATGCCTACTATGAGAAGCTTAGGTTTCAATATTAATCTGGCATTTTAATGAAACATAAATCTAAAAATGGAATTATTATGAAAAGTAATATAAAGATATTAGCAGCTTGTTCGTTTATGATGGCGAGTATGGCCAGTTGCGACCTGACAGGTATAAATGATAACCCGGATAAGCCGACGGATGATGTAAATTACAATATGAGCGAACCTCGATTGGCCTCTACGCTACGTGGTGGGATGATTATCGATGGTGATGTGGAACAACGCTTGAAACCTTTGCAAATTGATTTCTACTCTCAAATGTTGGTCGATGGCGGTGGTTGGGCAACTAAGAATTATATCCAAAATGACGAGTGGAACAATTTAACATGGCAAGCGTATCTGACACAGATTTCTTCTATCAATATCGTGATCCGTAGTTTGATGGAAAAAGATAAGGACTTATACGCTAATACGATCGCTTTCGCTCGTATCTGGCGTGTGTATATCCATAGCCTGGCTGCGGATAAGTTTGGTCCGATGCCTTTCCCGGCCTATGCTACCGTAGAAGATAATCCTCCTTATAAATCGGTGAAGGATATCTATTATGAATATTTCACGGAATTGGATGAGGCGTTGAATAGCTTTAGCGATAGCGCTGAGCCTATATTCTCGGATGCAGGTATCGACTTGGTCTATAAGAATGACGTTTCTCTTTGGAAAAAATTTGGAAACTCCTTGCGTCTTCGTTTCGCTGTTCGTCTATCTGAGGTGGATCGAGAGAAATGTGTCGCTGAGGCAAATGCCGCTTTGACATCTCCTTGTGGTTTGATCTCAAGCAAGGCTGATAATGCTTATATGCCTCCAAAAGCGGATGGTTCTTGGGGACAGGACTATAACTATACGATGTTCCAGATTACTTGGAGCGGTCCGATCTGTATGTCTAAGTCATTTGAGAAATTAGTGACTAATATCGGTAATATCGATTGGCCTGCCGGCGTGGTAAACCAGACATCCGGAGTTGCCGTATCGAATGTACATCCCGCTAAGGTAGACCCTCGTGCCCCGAAGATGTTCCAGCCGGGTATTGAGAATGGTGATTGGAAAGGTTTGGTATACGGTGCGAAAGCAGAGGAGGCGAATACTGGTATTTATCAGTCTAAGCAATGTGCAGAGATGGGCTTTATTATTAAAGATGGCGCTCCGTATAAATCTCGTCCTTATGATATGTTCCTTTCTGAGGAAGTTGATTTCTTGAAAGCTGAGTTGTTCGCCCGTAATTTGGTCGCCGGTGATGCTAAAGCTGCTTATGAGGCAGGGGTACGTGCTTCCTTCGAGACTTGGGGTGTATCGGGTGATGTTGAGGAGTATTTGGCTTCCACGGAAAAGAATGAGGCTGGTACCAGCGCGAAATATGACGATCAACAAGGCGCAGGCAATACGGCTTTAGAGAAGATCATCACGCAGAAATATATCGCCGGACTTCCAGATTTGGCGCAGGAAGCTTGGAATGACAAGCGTCGTTTGAACTTGCCTCGTTTGGATGTGGCTGTTTATCGAGATCAAGCTGTATATAATAATAGTGATACAAATATCTTGAATCCTCAAAATTTTATCAAACGTATGAAATACCCGATGAAAGAGCAATTGGTAAATGCTGCTGAATATGAGAAAGGCAAATCCATGTTAGGTGGGAAAGGTGATGTGGTTTCGACCCCGATTTGGTGGGATAAGAATTCCAACTATTGCACATCTTCAAAATAAATAAACAGACAGATTGATTATATTGAGCTTTAACAGAAGCTGATGGTTATTCTCGTTTGGAGATACTTATCTGTGAAGAACAGTACTCCAAGCGAGAATTTTTTGTTATAATTGAATAGTATTAGATAATAATTCTTACATTTACCCATGATAAATTGTGCGTGTGTAAATTATGAGATTATATATTTATATCTTCATTCTACTATTATTATGTATATTCCCGCTGGGCGCCCAACAGGAACGTTCGGAATCCTATATTCGTATCTCTCCCCCGGTTAGCTTGGCGGGCGCTCTGGATGAGATTGAGAGTCAAACCAATTATTCTTTTATTTATGACGCTCAGGTGATCAATTTATCTGAGAAAGTGCGTAAATCTTTATCCGGACGTACGGTTTTCGAGATTTTAAATTTATTATTTAAGAACACGGAGATCGTCTATACGGTCATGAATGACCAGATCATCTTGAATAAGAAAGAGGCGATAATCCAAATGCAACAAAAGCTGGATGGTAAGGTAAAAGGCATCGTGACCGATCACAAAGGAGAGCCTATTGCCTGCGTGAATGTGGTGGAAAAAGGAACGAGAAACGGTACGATTACGGATATGGATGGCAGCTTTGTATTGGAGCTTCCCGAGGAGGCTACTTTGGTTTTTTCTTATATCGGTTATCGTTCACGGGAAATTGAGTATGAGGGGCAATTGTCATTGAATGTGCAGTTGGAGGATGACGCCCAGATTTTGGACGAGGTAGTTGTTACGGCTCTTGGTATCGAGAAGAAAGAATCTTCCTTGCCTTATGCCACCCAGTTAATCACAGGTGGGGAATTGGTAAGGGCCAAGGATTTTAATTTTATGAGTACGCTTTCAGGAAAGATGGCTGGACTCCAGATTAACCGGACTTCTGCCGGTCTGGGTAGCTCGTCCCGGGTGATTATTCGAGGTAGTCGTTCCGCATCCGGAAATAACCAGCCTTTGTATGTGATAGACGGTGTCCCGATCTTGAGCATTAGCAGTGAGCAAGCCTTGACAACGATTGGTGGTACGGCCGATGCCGGTAACCGGGATGCGGGCGATGGTATCTCTAATCTAAATCCTGATGATATAGAGAGTTTGAGTGTCTTGAAAGGGGCTTCGGCCTCTGCGTTGTATGGGGGACAAGCGGCGAACGGTGTGATCTTGATCAAAACGAAAAAAGGTAAGGCCGGGGTACGGAATATTCATTTCTCCTCGTCGATGACTGTTGATCAAGCGATCAGTCTCCCCAAGTTTCAGAATGAGTTCGGACGGATGGAAGGGGCGGAAACTTGTTGGGGAGACCGGGCTTCTCTTCCGGTCTATGACCCTGTCGGCGATTTCTTCCGGACGGGTATTACCGCTATTAACTCATTGATATTTACGGCAGGGAATAGCCATGTGCAAAATTATTTTTCGTATGCCAATACGACCGCACGGGGCATCGTTCCTAAGAATAATTTAAGCAAGCATAATTTTAATCTCCGTGAAAGTTCTTCTTTCTTTGATGATCGTTTGATCTTGGAGGGGCAGGTAAACTTGATACTCCAAACAATCAAAGGAAAACCTACGGCCGGGGGATTTTATATGAACCCGTTACAAGGTTTATACACGTTTCCTAGAGGGATGGATATGGCACCTTATAAGGAGAACTTTGAGGTATATAACGAGAAACGGAATATGAACGTCCAGAACTGGTATACTACGATTACTGATTTTGAGCAAAATCCTTATTGGTTGGTCAACCGTACGGAAAACGAGGACAAACGTGCCCGTGTGTTGGCGTTGGCTTCCGCTAGTTTCAAGGTGACAGATTGGCTTACATTACAGGGCCGTGGAAATATCGATTATGTGAATGATAAGTATCAGCAGGAAATATACGCTTCTACCTCTCCGGGTATCGCCGGTGAGAACGGGCGTTACATTTATTACACCTACCAGACTACGTTGCTCTATGGGGATTTGATGGCTAAATTGAATAAGAGCTGGGATGATTTCTCCTTGAACGCCGCTATCGGTACGAGCATAACGGACACACGCACCAGTGCGTTGAGGCTGGATTCGAAAACGGCTTCCTTGTATTATCCGAATGTCTTTACGATCGCTAATATTAACATGTCGTCCAGTGCCTACATCGAGGAGTCGGATGACGCACGCCGGCAAATGCAATCCTTTTTTGCTATGGCGCAGTTGGGATATAAGGAAAGCCTTTACTTAGATGTGACCGCACGTAATGACTGGTCATCTACCCTTGCGTTTACGGAACGTAAATCAAGAGGTTTTTTCTATCCTTCAGTCGGTCTTTCTTGGATTATCCCTAAATCCTTTTCGATGCCTTCCTTGATATCTTTTGGGAAAGTACGGGCTTCTTGGAGTAAGGTGGGTAATGATATACCCTTATTCGTTAGCAATACGGTAGGCCATATCGCTGCGGGCGGGATTCCCCAGCCGAATGATACGGCTCCGTTCGGTACCTTGAAGCCGGAGATGAGCAGTTCTTTTGAGATAGGTACCGAATGGAAATTCTTTGATTATCGTATGGACGTGGATCTTACGTTCTATAAGACCAATACGAAAAATCAACTCTTCTCTTTACCTTCTTCCGCTGGAGCCGCATACAAGTATTATTTTGTGAATGCGGGAAATATACAGAATATGGGAGTGGAATTGACGTTCGGTGCGGTTCCTATCTTAACGAATCAGTTTAAATGGAATACGACACTCAACTTTTCCCGGAATAAAAATGAAGTAAAGAAACTACATGATGATTTGGCTAGCTTTATTCAAGGAGATGAAGGATTCTCCTCTAGCTATACGATGCGTTTGGTGGAAGGTGGCTCGTTTGGTGATATCTATGGGAAAGCTTTTGAGCGGGATAAATATGGTGCGATCGTGTATGGTCGGGACGGCTTGCCCCAAGAGATCGGCAGCGGGAATACGGCTAAGGTGGGGAATTGCAATCCGGCGTTCTTATTGGGTTGGGGAAATAGTTTCACGTATAAGGATTTTTCGTTCTATTTCTTGATTGACGGGCATTTTGGGGGAGATGTGCTGGCCCAGACTCAGGCTGTGCTTGACCAAACGGGAGTGAGTAAGGTTTCCGGAGAGGCCCGTACGATGGGGTATGTGGATTTGGAAGGGCATCATATTTATAACATAAAAGGATTTTATGAGCAGGTGGGAGGACGAAACGGTGTGACTGAATATTATATGTACGATGCTACCAATATCCGTTTGCGGGAGTTATCTTTGGGATATACGCTACCGAAGAGATTGCTGGGGAGAAAACAATTTCTCAAAAAGGCGGAACTGTCTTTTGTCGCCCGGAATCTATTCTTTATTTATAAAAAGGCTCCATTTGATCCGGATGCCGTGCTTTCGGCGAGCAATAGCAATCAAGGGATTGATATATTCGGGATACCGACTACGAGAAGTGTCGGCTTTAATGTGAAACTTTCATTCTAAGCGTATGAAGACGAGATTTCTGAATAAGATGGCAGCTCTGTTGGCTGTATTACTCCTTTTTTCCTGTACGGGTAAATTCGAGGAGTATAATACCGATAATACGGGTTTTACCGATGAGCAGAAAACGTATGATTATAATACGTTCGGTGTCTGGCTAAAGGTAGTCCAGATGGGGATTTATTTTAATTATGATTGGGGGAGTGGCAAGAACTGGCATTTCCAGACGATGCAAAATCTGAATGCGGATATGTTTTCCGGTTATATGCATGATTTTAAACCCTTCAACGCAGGATTGGGGAATACGGTCTATAATTTGCAGGATGGCTGGAATGGTACGATGTGGGATAATACGTATGGATATATCATGACGGAGATAAAGCAGACGGAAGATCATTCCCGTGATAAATATCCGGCTTTCTATGCGATCGCTAAAATACTGAAAGTAGAGATCATGCATCGGATCTCGGATTATTATGGCCCGATTGTGTATACAAAGTTTGGGGAGTCGGATGCCGGGGTAATGCCGGATTCCCAGAAAGACGCTTATTATGCTTTTTTCCAAGATTTGGGGGAGGCTATTCACCTGCTGTCTGAATATGATGGAGAAGAAACCTTTTCTCGTTTCGATATGATTATGCCGGAGAATTACAGGACGTTTGGGGAATGGATGCGTTTCGCCAACTCATTACGTTTGCGCTTGGCGATTCGTATCGCTATGGCTGACCCTGATAAGGCAAGGGATGAGGCGCATAAGTCGCTGACACATCCAGCCGGTTTGCTGGAGGAGGCTTATGAGGTCGTTGCGGTTTTTAACGACGCAAACGGCCGGCTACTCGAATCCGCTGGGGGAGATCAATAAGGCGTGGGGAGAGGTTTTTATGAACGCTAATATGGAATCGATCCTTAAAGGATATAAAGACCCTCGATTATCCCGTTATTTTGAGCCTGCTACCGGACAGGGATATTCCGGGGAGTACCGGGGAATCCGGCAAGGGACAGGATTTAATCATTCCCGCTATAGTGAGCATTCGAGAAGCACGATTACCCAGAAAACGGACGCTATCTTAATGACGCCTGCGGAAGTTTGGTTCTTACGTGCGGAGGCAGCCTTGCGGGGCTGGTCCGGGGAGGACGCCGGGACTTGCTATGAGCAAGGCGTACGATCATCGTTCAATCAATGGAGGGTAGGAGAGGCGAACGCTTATTTACAAAGTGATCATGTTGCCGCCGATTTCGTGGATACGTTTACTCCCGACTATTCGGCGAAGGCGCTTTGCTTGGTGTCTCCGGCATGGGATGAAGAAGCCTCTAGGGAGACCAAGCTGGAGAAGATCATTACCCAAAAATGGATCGCTTGTTACCCCGAGGGTTGTGAGGCTTGGGCGGAGCAGAGGCGTACCGGTTATCCCCGTTTGTTCCCGGTTTTGGTGAATAAAAGCAATGGAAAGATCGATATGCGAACGATGATTCGTCGTTTGAATTTCCCGGTTAGCATTATTTCCGGTAACCCGGCTCAATATTCCGCCTTGTGTGAGTATTTGGGAGGTCCGGATACCGGAGGTACTCGCTTATGGTGGGATACCGGAGTGAATTTTCGTGATTAGCGACTAATTTTTCCTCTTCCTGCCGATAGAATACCGAGATTCTTGAAAAAACACTACCTTTGGCACCGAAAATTATAAAAAAAGGGTTTATGTCTTTAAAACGTTTTGGTGTCTCTTTGGAAGACAATCTGTTGGAATCATTGGATCAATATGTGAATGAGAATGGCTTCGCCAATCGTTCACAGGCGATTCGTTTTCTGATAGAGAAGAATGTAGCCGAACGTAAATGGCAATGCAACCATATCGTAGCCGGGACGATCGTGATCATGTATGACCAAGTCAAGAAAGAGATCTCCTTGAAAATCACGAGTATCCAACAAAATTATAAGGATGTGATCTTGTCGTCTTCCCAGTATTATATCAATCAGAATTTTTGCTTGCATATAGTGACGGTGATGGGAACGGCCCACCGCTTGACGGAATTGTCGGATAAGTTGACGACAATCAAAGGCATTAAGCATGGTAAGTTGGTGATGAGCCGGGCGGATTAATGCTTTTTTTTGCGGGTTTGGTAACACGTTTTTTAGTAGACGTGCTACTAAGGGATGTTTAAAATGATAAATATTATAGATGTAGTAGTATATGAGAAAAGAACTTTTACTGGTTTTCGGACTGTTGATAGGCTCCATGGCATTTGCGATAGATCCGGCAGAGATTGACAGTCTGATCAATTTGAAAGGGGTGGTGGTTTCCGCCAACAAGATCCATGTGAACCGGAACAGTGTGCCGTTATCTATCTCGGTCATCGAACGGGAGGAGATTGAGGCTAGCAGTGAATCGGCGTTGCTTCCTGTATTATCGGAGTATGTGCCGGGATTATTTGTGACACAAAAAGGAATCACAGGATTTGGTGTTTCGGAAGGAGCGGCTGGAACCGTAAATATTCGTGGCGTAGGGAGTGGAAATAAGGTTTTGATGTTGTTTGATGGACAACCGCAATGGGCAGGTGTGTTCGGACATGCATTACCTGATACATATGTTGCTTCGGATGTTGAGCGGGTAGAAGTTATCCGTGGACCGGGTTCTTTATTATATGGCTCAAACGCTATGGGAGGAGTTGTTAATATTATCACTCGTCATCATAAACAAGAAGGAAGGCGTACGCAGGCCCGTGTGATGTATGGTTCCTATAACACACAAAAATATATGGTGAATAATGGTTTTAACGTTGGGAAGTTCAGTAGTTTTGTCTCAATTAACCATGATCGTACTGACGGACATCGTCCGAATTCGGATTTTAATATTACTAATGGTTTTGCTAATTTGGGATATACATTCAATGAACATTATAAGATAACAGGAGATGTTAGCTTAGCTAAATCTAAATTTCAAAATCCAGGGAAGACCTCGGCTCCTGTATTAGATAATAAGATGGATATCCTGCGTGGTACGGCATCTATGGCTTTGGTAAATAATTATGGGAAAATGAGCGGGGCTTTACGTTTGTTTTATAATTGGGGAAATCATAAGATTAATGATGGCTACGATCCGGGAGAGAAACCATTGACTTATTTATTCCGATCTGATGACCACAACGTCGGTGTCTTATTATATGAGTCTTTTCGTTTGTTTAAAGGGAATAACTTTACCGTAGGTATTGATTATAAAAACTGGGGTGGACATGCTTGGAATGATAATAACGATGGCTCTGAAAAAGAATTGGTTGACAAAACTGTGAATGAAACGGCTGGATATGTCATTATGCAACAGGATTTGTTTGATATGTTAAGTTTGAATGCCGGCGTTCGTTATGAGCACAGCAGTACTTATGGTGGAGAATGGGTCCCTCAAGGGGGAGTGACTGTTCGTCCTTTTGAGGGAAATATGATTCGGGCTTCTGTTTCTAAAGGTTTTCGTAGCCCCAATATTCGTGAAATGTATATGTGGGGAGCTGCAAATCCAGATTTGAAACCGGAGAGTATGTTGAATTATGAGGTGGCTGTCGGACAATCTTTTTTGGGTGGTGATTTATATGCTGAGTTAACCGCATTTTTTATTGATGGGAAAGATATGATTTATTCGGTGAGCGTAAATGGGGATAATAGGCCTCCTTTCAAGAATCTAAATACGGGTACCTTTACAAATAAAGGTATTGAGTTTGAAACTCGTTATCAAATTTGTGAGAATTTAAGTATGAACTTAAATTACAGTTATCTGCATATGAGTAAGCCTATTCCTGGTGCCCCCGGTCAAAAATTTTATGTAGGGGCTGTTTATAAACCGGGACGTTTTACTTTAAATGTAAATGTACAATCTATCTTTGATCTATATACCAATGAAGGTTGTACAGAGAAGGAAGATTTTACAACCTTGAATGCGAAGGCAGCCTACCGTTTCGGTACACGTGATAAAGGCTTGAATCTATTTGTCAAAGGAGAGAATTTAACGGCTACCCGTTATTCCATCAACGAAGGATTCCCGATGCCGAAGGCGATATTTATGGGAGGTATAGACGTAACTTTCTAGCATGGGTGGAAAAAGAACTTCCCCGAATACTCATATCTCCTTGAATTTTATGTCTACTTTCTAATATTTGTTTTATCTTTGCTTCATCAGAGTTTATTTGATTTTGATTAAAAGAATAAAACGTTATATATATGGATGTGAAAAATGATTTGAGTGGAGGAAAGCCCACGTTGCTAATCGCGGAGGATGAGGAAAGTAATTATTTACTTCTGAAGACCATTTTACATAAATATTGTAATTTGATCCGTGCTAAAACTGGTTTGGAAGCTTTGGCTCTCTTTAAGGAAAACGAGGTGGACTTGATCTTGATGGATATAAAGATGCCTGAGATGACGGGTATCGAGTCTTTGAAAGAAATCCGTAAGCTATCGAAAGATATCCCCGTAATCATGCAGTCGGCTTATGTATTCGACTCTGATATGGAAGCCGCTAAAGAAGCCGGGGCTTCCGGTTTTATCACGAAGCCGATCAATCTAAAGGTATTGAAAAATACGATATCGCAGTATTGTCCGTCGATCGTATGGTAAGGATTTATTAAGATGTTTTAGATTTGTATAAACGGCATTTTGCCGTATTTTTTGTTATTTTTGTAGAAAATCGTCAAGAGGGCGCTTTACAAATGTATTCTAATCTACAAAAATGACATGCTTATGATAAAAAAAGAACATCTTGTATCCGACATTTCTAAACTGAAAAAAGTATATAACCAGAGCTTCCCTTGGTTGGTGACCTTAGCGGAAGAAAGCGAGAACGCAAAGTATTTTAAGGATGCTTTGCGTTCTCTTATTTTATCCCGGCTCACGGAAAAGGAAAGTACCCAAGAAAACGTAGGAATGGCGGTGGCGATGCGTATCCTTCTTTTGATTGAGCATGATGATACTTTCGTGGACGAGCTGTCTACGGGCGAGCGTCTTCCGGTGCGGACGGTCACTTATCTTTGGCAGTTCCTGACCGGCCATTTGGAAAATGAGGTCTCTCCTGATTTATTTATCGACCTATACCATCAGTTTGATTTATTGGAACATCCGGTTGAGATCCTGCCGGACCGGGCATTGGTGAAAAGGCAGATGAACCGTTGGCCGACCGGACTCGGCCCGGAGGTGATCGCTATCCGTGAGAGGAACAAGGAGCGTATCATCGCTTGCTTGATCAAGAAGATAGAAAGACGCCATAGCCTTTCGTCACGTTTTCAGTTCGCCGAGGGCATCTCCTATGAGGAGAAAGAGGCTCGGGTACGTGAGTGGTGGAATACTGCTCGTTTCCATTTGTCGATGGCGATCAAGAGTCCTACGGAATTGAACTTCTTTTTGGGATATTCCCTGTCGGACGAGACGATGAGCTTATTGGCCCGTGCCAAAAAGAAGGGGATGCCCTTTTTTGTGACTCCTTATTATCTTTCCCTATTAAATATAGAACATGAGGGGTATGACGACGCTACGGTGCGATCGTACATCATGTACTCGAACGAGCTGGTAGATACGTATGGAAGCATTAAGGCGTGGGAAAAGGAAGACATGGTCGTTGCCGATGAGCCGAATGCGGCGGGTTGGCTACCGGCGGAGGGACATAA
>ERZ780079.671-NODE-671-length-13176-cov-2.47039_pt1 | contig 13176 bp, 7 predicted proteins | sample MGYA00511087_ERZ780079 | MGnify/ENA primary metagenome ERZ780079 (study PRJEB29588, sample SAMEA2142583) | human gut metagenome | biome: human gut; feature: human-associated habitat; material: faeces | place: Denmark | collected 2008/2010 ... | reverse complement strand
GGTTTTTCGTTTTCCTGTAGTCAGGAGATCGGTCACATTACCGACGAAGGAAATTTTGTAGGGTCAGAGGTTGCCGGAACCGGAACATTGACGGCGGAATACAATGGAGTGAAAACTTCGGTACCGGTTTCTTTGGTCGAATCTGTTTATAAATTGCGGTTGGATTCTGTTTTGCTGAATCATCAGTCAGAGTATCACATCGAATTGTTAGCTCAGGTGGAAGGTAAAACACAGCAGATTGCTTCGGAATTATTGCAATGGGAGATTGATGCTCCCTCTGTGTGTTCGGTTTCGAATGGGGTACTGAAAGGACTGTCAAACGGTGTAACTTATATTCATGGTTCGTTGGGCGATTTTTCATGTACATTGAAAGTGAAGGTTGAAATTCCGGTTGAATCTACATTGGCTATGCCTGTGTTGGGCACACCTTCATGGACGGTTAAAAGTACTTCGAATCTGAAGAATATAGTACTGGTGCCGGATGGAGTTGAGTATACTTATAGTACCGGCCGGTCTCCATATATAGAGTTGACGAATGATTTTTGCCTATATAGTCTGCCTACTTCCATCCGATTGGTATTAAATGCTGGAAATGCCGGTTTAAACAAGGTCGTTTTGTCTCTGCGTTCAAATGATAAGTCGGTTTATACTCCTTATGAATTTGAGGAAATACCCAAGAATGAAGATAAAGAGATCAGTATACAAATTTCTGATATTTTATCAGATGTGGATGATTTGGCCGGATATCCTATACATTTCCGTTCAATGAGGTTTGCTTTTACATCTGATAATCCGGTTGGGCCCAATAAGATACAGATTAAAGAGATGATGATGGTATATGATTATATGACGGTAGGCTTCGATCGGCAGGAAAAGGCGGAACGTTTTTCCGTATATCCGAATCCGGCCAAAGGGGAGGCGTTCTTAAATATACAGACGGATCGGCGGTCGAGTGTAAATTTAAGAATCTATACGACTTCCGGGAGGCAGGTTGCTTACAGGAATTATGGAATATGCGATGGAAGAAATCTTGCTTTGCCGACAAACGGGCTGGATAATGGTACTTATTTGGTGAAAATCACAGTGGATGGTGAAACAGAGACTATCAAACTTATTATTCATCATTAATAAAGAGATATTAAACATTAATAGTATGAAGATGAAAAAAATATTAGGGGGATTACTGTTGCTTTGCGGCGCACAGTGGGTTTATGCCGGAGGATATATAACGATTACCGATAAACCGTATTACGTGGATACCCTTGAACATAAAGTCGTGGGCCCCGGAGCAGTCTATACCTCCCTTTATATTCCGGATATGCCGGTTTATGCCTATATCTTGAAATTGGATATGCAAAATCCATACAATAAAATCGAAACATTTTTGGCTAATGACAGCATACCGGGGACGGAATTGGTGACTCGTGCCTGTGAGCGTCTGACGTATGAAGGGCATAAGGCTTATTGTGGAATCAATGGTGATTTCTTTAACGTAACGGATCATAAGGAATTTCCATTAGGAGCTCCTCGTGGGGGGAGTATCAGAGATGGGGAGATACAACGTGAACCACGGGATGCTTGGTGGGGATTTGCTACGATAGATGCCGATAATATTCCGGTATTCGACCATATGGAATTTGAAGGGACAGTGAATGCCGGGGATGCCGGAGTTTATAAATTCCAGCACGTCAACATCCCCCGTGCCGATTGTGATGCTTGTGATTTGGCTTTCTTCAATCGTTATGCAGGAGAGAGAACCAGACAGGATGAAAACTTCAGTGAGATGTATGGGGTAGAACGTACGGAAGTATACTTGAAATTGGCCGCAGGGGAAAAATGGAAAGTAAATAGTCCTGTTCAATGTATAGTCGGGCGGAGGCTTGAAAACAAAGGGGGCAATCCGATTGCCGCCGATGAGTGCGTGCTCTCGGGAACAAGTGAAAAGTCCAGGGCCTTTTTGCGTAATTTGACTGAAGGGCAGGAAATTTCCATTCATATGGGAATACGTTGTGTGAACTTTGGTACGTACCCGGAAATAGAACAAATGATAGGAGGAAATACGGCATTGATGTATGATGGTGTATTGACCGAACGTAATACGACTGAAAGTTACAATGCTGTTCCATATCCGCGTACGGCCGTAGGAGCATCTAAAGATAAACGCTGGGTATATCTTTTGGTGGCAGATGGGAAAACTTCCACTTCCAGAGGCTTGACCACAACAGAGGTATGTGATATCTTGAAACATTGGGGTGCGGCAGATGCCATAGGACTCGATGGAGGAGGTTCTTCAGAAATAATAGTAAACAACAAAGTAGCCAATCGCCCTTCGGATGGAAAAGAACGCGCCGTAGGCAATGGCTGGTTGGTGGTAGATTTGTCTCAGGAATCTCCGGAGATTGAGCGTTTACGTTTTTTGGATTATAAATTCGAGTTGCCCAGACATGGAATTATAAAACCCGTCTTGATGGGATATAACCGGTATGACCGCCTTTTGGAGGAAAATCTGGAGGAAGTGACATTCTCCTGTTCTCCGGAACTTGGGCATATTGATGATGCCGGTAATTTTGTTGTTTCGGGAACGGCTTCTTCCGGTATTCTGACAGCTCATTACGGTGACTTGGAGGTTGCTCAAGAAGTCACGGTAAAAGAAGCTGCAGATTTGGCTATTCGTCTGGATTCGGTACTTCTGGATGCAAGAACAGCCTATCCGATCGAAGTACAAACCACACTGGAGGGAAATAAGGTATTGATTGATCATAATGCTTTGAATTGGGTGGTAGCCGATGAAAATGTATGTAAAATAGAGAAAGGCATATTGACTGCAGTTGCAAATGGTACTTCTACAGTAGTCGGTACGATGAATGATTTTCAAGGTTCTTTAAAGGTGAATGTCGAGATACCACAGGCAGGTTCGTTACCGGCAATTGACTTTACCGATCCTTTGTTGAAGTTGACTTCCAATTTGAAAGGTATTTCGATGAGCGGAAATGATAGACTGAACATAAATTATACCTATGCAACAACCCGTTCTCCGTATTTTCAATTGACGAAGAAGATAAACCTGTATAGTTTGCCTAAGGCATTGAAGATTGTATTTAATCCTCACGAACTGCCTTTAAATAAAATCGTACTGGATCTCCTGCCGAATAATCAGTCTTATGCTGTCATTAAAGAATTCTCGGATATAAAGGCGAATGAGGATAATGAAATCTATTTGCCTGTGTCTGATATAGTGACGGATCCTAATGATATGGCTCTCTGGCCTCTCCAATTTAATTCGTTGAAATTTACTCTGAACGCTTCCGGACATAGTGTGGGTACCGAATATACATTTGAATTGAAAGAGTTTACTTTGATTTATGATGATCAGGGAGTCGGGTTGATGCCTGATGAAGCCGGTAGCAATGAAATGAAAATATGGAATGGTACAGACGGTGTTTATCTATATTTGGCTATGGATGAGGGTGTTCCGGTAATCTATGAAATCTATTCGATTGCCGGAAGAAAGCTTAGAATGGAAAATCTGGGTATTTGTCAGACAGGTGAGTTTAAATTGAATGATGGTGGCCTCGAAAGGGGAATGTATCTGTTGAAAGTTTATAAAGGGACTGAAACGGCTGTTTTCAAATGCATGAAACGTTAATCTAAAAAATAGGTTTATGAAGAAAAATTATTGTTTGTGGATATTACTGTCCTGTAATGTCTTTCTTGCTCAAGCCCAATTAGTAAAGGTAGAGCGGAGTTATAAAATAAATAAAGAGACACCGGGCTTTTATCCTGTTTTTAGTAATGACGGGAAGGAATTGTTGTATACCTCCGAAAATTATAAGGGACTATTCCTGTACGACCTGAAGAGTAAAACCTCTGATGTGATAACCGAAGTGGACGGTGCAGGATATAATCCGGCCTTTGACCGGAATGGCGAACAAGTTTACTATCGGGCCACGGAGAAAGTGAATATGCGTCAGCAGAACACATGGATGTGTTATCAGCGGAAAGAAGAAAAAAATGTGCGTTGTGCAGATGCAGCGACTGCGCGTCCGTTGTCGGCGCAGCGTTTAGGAAGCCCGATGGGCAATACACTGACGGCTTATACGGATAAACTATGCCTGATCGTTGAAACGAATGGATTGAAAAACGTATTACATCCGTTGGAAAAAACGGATAGATATTTGTGGGGGAGTTTGTCTCCGGATGGAAACAGAATACTCTTTACTGCCGTAGGTAAAGGAACGTATGTGTGTGATTTAAAAGGAAAAGTACTTGCAGAGATCGGATATCTGAATGCACCGGTATGGTATGATAGGGATCGAATCGTTGGAATGGTAGATAAGGATAATGGAGATTATATAACTTCATCTTCTGTTGTGATGGTTTCTGCTGATGGCAAGCAACGGCAGATACTGGTACCATCTACGGAGAAAGCGATGTATCCTGCTGTGAATAGGTCGAGTGGAAGAATAGCCTATAATACGTTGGAGGGTGATATAATTGTATTAGAATTGGAAAAGTAATATGAGTATTATGAAACATATATGTTATCTAATTATAGCTCTCTTTCTGTTGAATGCAAATAAGGGCTATTCCCAAGATTTGTCCGGAGTAACAATATTGGTAAACCCCGGGCATGGAGGATTTGACAGTGATGACCGGAATATACCATTTGGAAAATTCAAACCGGGCGATCAGAATGGTTTTTGGGAGTCTCAGAGTAACTTTGATAAAGGAATACAGTTGCGTGAGCTTCTTGAAAATGCGGGAGCTACTGTGGTGATGTCTCGTTTGTCAAATAACCCCACCGTTTATAAGACGGATGAGGCCGGCAACATTGTAACGGATGAGGATGGGGACCCGATTATTATCTATACGGACGACACTCCATTGACACAGATTGTCCGGATGGCTAACGAAGCCGAAGCGGATTATATGCTGTCGATTCATAGTAATGCCGGGGTCACGAATTATGTATTACAACTATACGCAGGTGTAGATCCTGGGGATACTCATGTATATCCTACTGCCACTCCTTTTTCGGACCGTAGTAGAGAAATCAGTACGGTGATTGCAAAGAATCTTTATGAAAACGAGGTGAATAGTTGGGCATCCGAATATACGGTCCGTGGCGATAAAACATTTGGGCGTACCGTTATGGGGTGGAGTAATGGATACGGTGTGTTGAGAGGGTTGACTGTACCCGGATGTATATCAGAGGGCTCGATGCATGATTATATTCCTGAGACCCGCCGCCTGATGAATATGGAATATAAGTGGCTGGAAGCATGGCATTTCTACAAGTCTTTTTGTGAAATATTTAATGCCGGTACCATTCCGACGGGAAATATTGCAGGAAGTGTACATGATAGTAGGAATAAAGATATGGGAAGTCATGTCAAGATCAGAAATTCGAAAGATGAACTGTTGGCGTTGAACAATGCTGTCGTTACCGTGAATCCGGGAAACCTGACGTATACAACAGATGATATAGATAATGGAGTATTTGTGTTTAAGCAACTGGCTCCCGGAAAATATACGGTAAATGTGGCGGCTGATCAGTATTTTGATAAGACGTATGAACTGGAGGTGAAGGCAGGTGAGACATCTTATTTGGACGCACGCCTGGATATGCAACGTTTGCCTCCCCGGGAGGTGATCAACTATTCTCCGCAGGTCGGGGAAGACGAAGTGGTGGAGTGTAATACGAAAATCATATTTGAGTTTAATTGGGATGTGGATGTAGAGTCGGCCATAGCGGCATTTTCAATTACTCCCGAGGTGAAAGGTTCCATTGTGTTTGAAGATAGTCAGCATCGGATGATTTTTTCTCCGGATAAACCTTATGAGATTTCGACGTTGTATACGGTTAAACTGGATAAAAGTCTGAAACATCCGGGCGAACTGTCGATGGAAAATGACTTTAGTTTTCAGTTCTTCACCAATAATCGCAATCAACTGGAACTTTTAGGCTGTTACCCGACTCCTGGAATGGAATATGTCAATTATGGTACGAGTGCACCTTTTGAATTCAGATTTGATAATAAGTTGAATTCTACTTTGGCAAGAGATGCTGTTAAAATCTATGATTCTAAAGGAGAAGAGATATCTAAGGTTCCTCGTTCTATTAAGGTAAATTCGGTTAGTGCTCCTTACGGTTCTTTGGCATTTACGCTTTCGGGCGGATTGATTGAGAATGAAACGTATAGGGTCGTTATCGATCGCAATATGGTAGATGTGAACGGTATCGATATTGTAGAACCGATGGATTATACGTTTAAGGCGGTAGATATAAGAGTTACGGACCGAACTGTGGGAATGGACATGGAGGCTACGGGTGCCTTTACCTACTCTTCGGAAAATAGTGTGGAAGTGGCTTCTGCAAGTACCTCCCGGAATACGTCCAAAGTGCTGTTCGGGGCGGCTTCTTGTCTGCTGAAATATACCTTTGCGGCCGATGAGGCAAATGGGGTGGTTGCTTATCAGACAACGGCCGGATTCCCAGTCGATGCAACCCGGGCAATCGGTATGCATATTTTGGGTGATTTGACGGGAAATGAAGTTTGGCTACAATTATCTTCTGCCGACGGAGATGTGCAGGAACTCAAACTGACCGATCTCACCTTCTGCGATTGGAGTTTTGTGGAGGTCTCTTTAGATGCTTTGCCTGCGGGGAAGACATACACATTTACAGGTTTGAAAATTAGGCAGAAAGAACGGCCTTTGACGAATACCGGAACTATTTATATAGATAATGTCTTGGTTTACGACAATACATTGACATCGATAACGTCTGAAACGGTTTCGACTTTCTCTTTCAGTTATATTGCCGAGACCAATGAAGTCGTGGCGAATAGTGAAGAAATCGTATGTATGAAATTGTATTCTTTATCGGGCAAGTTACTGCGGTATGTGGATACGTCTCGAATGAGTCTTGGCGGATTGCCAAAGGGCATTTGTATAATGGAAGCCGGTTTTAGCTCAGGGGGAACTGTTTCACAAAAGATATTCGTGGGAAATTGATGTTGATTTTATGGTGACGACCGGCAGGCGTATGCCGGCCGTCACTTCATCTATAATTATAGGATGGAAATGAAGAATATATTTTTGTTGTATGTGGCATTGTTGATTTCTGCTACGACTTTGAGAGCTCAGGAACCTTTATGGGGAACTCCGGATACATTGGAACATTATACGTTGGGAGCCGGTGTACAATACACAAAGATTGCTTATCGGGATAAGCCTGTGTTAATGTGGGTTACTACTATTGATCTTACTAATCCTTATACGCAAATAGAACAAGTGCAATCACACAATAAAGTCCCCGATGTCTCTCGGGAAACCGTGATGAGTATGTCAAGAAGCAATACATACCCGGGACATCGCGTTTGTGCGGCATTCAACCATGATTTCTTTGTGTATGAATCCGGGGTGTGTATCGGTGTTAATATTAGCAATGGCGAGATACCCTTTGCTTCCGGAAGCGGACGCTCTATTTTTGCAATCTCACAAGAAAAGACTGCCGGTGTGTTTTATCCGTCTTTGATCTCGAAAATTCTTTTGAAGGATGGTAGTGAAGTAAATATAGATTATTATAACTCGAGTGCTACGGCTCTGGTAGGTAATTGTATTCTATTCAATCGTATGAATTCCAGGATACTGACAGACCCCGGTTTGTATATTAAGATAAAACCGTTGGATACCTGGACGGTGAACGGTAATGACATCCGATGCGAGGTTCAGGAGGTCTCTGATACACCGATACAGACATCGGCTACCGAATATGTAATCTATGCCAGAAATGAAAGTGTGCAAAGCTTTGAAAATAAAATTAAGGCAGGAGATGTTATAGCTGTTTCCCAGAAGTTTGTAAAAGGAAAATTCGGTGAACCTTTGAAGGATATTGTTGCCGGTTTTCATGGTTATCCGAGCATTGCCTACGAAGGGAAATTACACGATGGGGAATACAATGATTTTGAGAATGGCCGTGAGTTCGAAGTTTCTGCGCGGGTAATGGCAGGCATGTCTCAAGATGGAAAAACGGTGTATATCGTGACTGTGGAAGGCGGGACAAAAGAAAGTCCTGGAGTGAATTGTATTGACATTGCAAATTGGATGTTAGCTCATGGCTCCTGGAATGTTGTCAACTTTGACAGTGGCGGTTCTGCAACGATAGCAGTTGATCATGAAATGTTGAATTATCCGATGCGTGGAGGAGAAATTCGTCCGGTAGCCGATGCTTTATTGGTCGTATCTACTGAACCGGAATCAGAGACCGTTGCTTCTTACTCTTTTGTAGTTCCTAACCTGTATACAACGGCTGTGTCATTGAATCCGTTGACTCTTTTATCTTTTAATGAATATGGTAAAGTTTTGGAGAAAGGCGGACAGGGATTTACTTACCGGTGTATACCGGAAGATATGGGATACGTGGATGCAGATGGGGTATTTCATGCTGCTTTAAATACTACAGGAGGGCGTATTATCGCATCAAAAGATGGGAAAGAAGCCATTCTGAATGTTTTTGTATCTCCGGTTTCGGATGTACAGGCATATCCTCAAAGTCTATTGATAGACGGTCATCGCGAATTTCCGATAAGGATTGATGCAACATCGGGAAATAAGGTTTATCAGTTGGACCCAAGTGCTTTTATCTGGACTTCTTCGAATCCGGATTGCTGCCGGGTAGAAGCCGGAATAATAAAAGGAGTGGCCAATGGCGAAACAGAGTTGCAAGGTACTTTGGAGGATTTGAGTGTGTGTGTGAAGGTAAAAGTTGAAATCGCCGATGAAGACAGGATACAGGAGACTTTTGCAGATATGGCGTCATGGCCGATGAAAACGACTGGTACATTCTCTAATCTGAGGTTTGAAAATTACGGGTTACCGGTAGGATGGGATAATGGGGTCAATATGGTATTTGATGTTAAAACCGGCCGTTCGGCATATATTGAATTTACCAAACCTGTGACTTTTTATAGCTTGCCCGATTCTATTTCTTTTCGGATGTTTGTGAAAGACGATCTGGTTAAAGAACTTTACTTGGATTTTGCTTCGAACACAAAAGTAAGTTTTGAAAAGGTGAGGTTGGAACCTGCCTGGGGGATTGACTCTGTGTATTCCATATCTTTTATGGATAACGGAATCCCATTAGACCTTATAGAATATCCGTTGACCCTGACTGGTATGAAGTTTTATCTTAAGCCGGGGATGACCTTTACCGATACAAGAATCTCTTTTAAAGACCTTACGGCCCATTATCCGTTATCTCAAGGGGTAGGGGTTTCTGAAACTCTTGTCGATGATGCTGTTTCGTGGTTGAATTATTCTGGTGGAGAGGCGATTTTACATTATTCTTTATTAAAAGCGGGAACGGCTTCTTTTTCATTGTGGACAGCCGATGGGCGAAATCTTATGAGCCATCTTACGAATCGTTTGCTTGCCGGAAAATATACATATAATGTACCCCTTCATTCATTGGACAGTGGGGTATACTTCTTGTCTGTATTGATAGATGGCAGGAGGGATACACACAAGATAATGGTGAGAAAATAAATCTGAAGATGTACATCGAGTCTGTTTCATATTATTGAAACGAACGGTTTCTCTTTATTGAAACTAACGGTTTCCACTGTATGGAACCAATCGTTTCATCCGTATGAAACGAATGGTTCCTCCGAAAGAAACTTTTCGTTTCAATAGGTGAAACTGTAGGTCACTTTACTTGTCATGGGTGTTAGGTGAATATATGTGAATGTGAAAAAGGCGTCCGAACAATCAATGATCGGGCGCCTTTTCTTTCATAATACCTTTAGACGGTGTTTTTATCCTACATTTTTTTCTTTAATCAGATATTCTGCAATCTGTACGGCATTCAGTGCGGCGCCTTTCTTTATTTGGTCGCCCACAATCCAGAAAGTCAGTCCGCAATCATTTGTCAAGTCTTTGCGGATGCGGCCTACGTATACAGGATCCTTACCGGCAAGGAACAGCGGCATCGGGTAATCTTTTTCGGCGGGATTGTCCTGAAGAACGAGACCGTCGCCTTTGGCAAAGGCTTCGCGGGCTTCTTCCACCGAGATAGGACGTTCGGTTTCCACCCAGATGCTTTCGGAGTGTGCTCTCAATGCCGGGACACGTACACAGGTAGCACTGACCTTGATGTCCGAGTGCATGATTTTACGGGTTTCATTGTACATTTTCATCTCTTCCTTGGTATATCCGTTTTCGGTGAATACATCAATTTGAGGAATCAGATTGAAAGCCAATTGATATGCAAACTTTTCTACCGTGACGGGTTCGTTTGCGAGTACCTGGCGGTATTGCTCGTAAAGTTCGTCCATTGCTGCTGCACCTGCCCCGCTGGCTGCCTGATAAGTAGATACATGCACGGTTTTTATATGTGAAAGTTGTTCGATGGCTTTCAATGCAACTACCATTTGGATAGTTGTACAGTTGGGGTTAGCGATGATACCGCGCGGGCGGTCTTTGGCATCGGCGGGATTCCCCTCTGGCGACGGAAAGCGCTGGAGTTGTCGATCATCACAGCACCGTATTTGGTGATTGTTTTCTCGAACTCCTTGGATGTTCCTGCACCGGCAGAAGTGAAAGCAATGTCTACCCCTTTAAAGTCATCGTTGTGTTGTAAGAGTTTGACCTCGATCTGTTTACCGCGGAAGGTATATTGGCTTCCGGCACTGCGTTTAGAGCCGAACAAAACTAACTCGTCCAACGGAAAATTTCTCTCATCGAGCACGCGCAGGAACTCTTGTCCTACGGCTCCGCTTACGCCAACAATAGCTACTTTCATCTTTTTCTTTTGTTTTAATTGAATATTGATTTTCTTTTCTATTCTTCCGAATAGTAAATAATTGGCTGCAAAATTATAACATTCTGGCATATAATTGATAACTTTTTTGTTATTTTGCAGAGAAAACGTAAAAACTTGGATATATGGAGTGGCTTGATTTTGATTTTAACCTACCTATAACAGATCCTACATGGATATTTCTCCTTGTACTTCTTATTATATTGTTTGCTCCTATGGTGTTGGGACGGCTCCGCATTCCTCATATTATCGGTATGATTCTGGCTGGAGTGGTGATTGGAGAGCATGGGTTCAATATTTTGGCACGTGACAGTAGTTTTGAACTGTTTGGTAAAGTCGGACTCTACTATATCATGTTTCTTGCCGGGCTGGAAATGAACATGGGCGACTTCAAGAAAAACCGGGGGAAAGCTGTGGTGTTGGGATTATTGGCTTTTGTCATTCCTATGGCATTGGGGTTCATTACCAATATGACCGTATTGAAATATGGTTTTATCACGTCGGTTCTGCTGGCCAGTATGTACGCTTCTCATACGCTGGTTGCTTATCCCATCGTGATCCGGTATGGAGTGTCACGCCATCGCAGTGTCAGCATTGCAGTGGGAGGTACGGCGGTAACGGATACCCTGACCCTGCTGGTACTGGCTGTAATCGGCGGCCTGTTTAAGGGAGAGTCTTCGGAGATGTTCTGGCTGTGGCTGGTGGTGAAAGTCATTTTCTTAGGTTTCCTGATCATTTTCTTCTTTCCGCGTATTGGTCGTTGGTTCTTCCGTAAATATGACGACAACGTGATGCAGTTTATTTTCGTTCTTGCCATGGTATTTCTTGGAGCAGGATTGATGGAATTTGTCGGGATGGAAGGCATTTTGGGAGCTTTCCTTGCCGGATTGGTCTTGAACCGTCTCATACCGCATGTCTCACCGTTGATGAATCACCTTGAGTTTGTAGGGAATGCTTTGTTTATTCCTTATTTCTTGATCGGGGTGGGAATGTTGATCGATATTAAGATACTTTTCGGACACGGAGATGCGTTAAAGGTGGCTGTGGTGATGACTACGGTAGCTTTGGCCAGCAAGTGGATCGCTTCGTGGCTTACCCAAAAAATATACAAGATGAAAGCGATCGAACGTGAACTGATGTTCGGTCTAAGTAATGCCCAGGCGGCCGCAACTTTGGCAGCCGTATTGGTGGGGTATAATATTATTCTTCCCAGTGGAGAGCGATTGTTGAATGAAGATGTGCTGAACGGTACGATAGTCCTGATCTTGTTCACTTGTATCATCAGTTCGTTTGCAACGGAAAGAGCGGCGCGTAAATTGGCAATGAATGAAGCACAACTGGATGCGGAGGATAAGAAAAATATTCCGGAGAAGATTTTGATACCGGTGGCAAATCCGGAAACAATCGAAGAATTGATAAATCTGTCTCTGGTCATTCGTGATTCTAAACAAAGGAACAACCTGATGGCACTGAATGTTATCAATGATAACAGTAGTTCCGAGCAGTCGGAGTCGAGAGGGAAGAGGAATCTGGAACGTGCGGCCATGATAGCGGCGTCGGCAGATGTTTCTTTGACGCAGATTAGCAGGTATGATTTGAATATTGCTTCCGGTATTATTCATACTGCCAAGGAATATGAGGTGACAGATGTGATTATCGGATTGCACCGTAAGGTTAACATTGTAGATTCTTTTTTTGGAAATCTGGCAGACAGCTTATTGAAAGGTTTGCATCGGGAGGTAATGATAGCGAAATTCCTCATGCCGGTAAATACTTTGCGACGTATTATCATAGCTGTTCCCCCTAAAGCGGAGTATGAGGCCGGCTTTCAGAAATGGGTCGGTCACTTCTGCCGTATGGCAAGTATTTTAGGGTGCCGGGCACATTTTTTTGCGAACGAACAGACCTTGGGATATTTACAGCAGTTGGTAAAGAATAAATATGGGTTGACGATGACCGACTTTTCTCATTTGGATGATTGGGACGATTTGTTATTGCTCACAGGACAAGTGAACTACGATCATCTGCTGGTTATAATCAGCGCACGGCGTGGTTCAATCTCTTATGATACGGCTTTCGAGAAACTGCCGGCACAACTTGGAAAATATTTCTCCAATAATAGTCTTATTATTTTATACCCGGATCAGTTGGGTGAACCTCAGGAGGCACTCTCTTTTTCCAATCCGCGTGGAAGCAATGAGTCGCAGCATTATGAGAAAGTGGGTAAATGGTTCTATAAATGGTTAAAGAAGAGTTAATGATAAATTGGAAACAAAGAACGGAGCTTTTGTTGGGTGAAGATAAAATGGCTCGTTTACAATCTGCTCACGGACCTGTGGGCGGGTTGGGCGGAG
>ERZ780079.664-NODE-664-length-13261-cov-2.50227_pt1 | contig 13261 bp, 12 predicted proteins | sample MGYA00511087_ERZ780079 | MGnify/ENA primary metagenome ERZ780079 (study PRJEB29588, sample SAMEA2142583) | human gut metagenome | biome: human gut; feature: human-associated habitat; material: faeces | place: Denmark | collected 2008/2010 ... | reverse complement strand
CTGAGAAGCGGGAATCCGCCAAGACGGAAGCCAAGACCGCACTCGTGGCAAAGGTGGGTTCTCTTTTCGGCAGCAATAAGTTGAAAGTGGAAAGGGAGGAATTGCAACAACACATATCAGCACTTGAAAATCAGAACGAAGAATTGGTACGGCATATAGAAACAATGGAGCGTAAACATAGGGAAGAACGCGCCAAGTTCAACGAGTATATGGACAAGATACAGCGGTACTTCCCTTATGTGGAGAAGTTATTACCACTGATAGACTTTTGCCGAAATACTTTGAATTTCTCTGAAAGGGTAGTCCAAGAGTTGTGCAAGTTGAAGAAAGTTAGTTTGAAAGGGGATTTCTATTCTCCAGAGTTCAACAGAAAGTTCCGTGACGAGAATGCGGCTTTTTTGTTTGGAGAGGACAAGAACAGAAAAGGACACTACCACATATATGTGAATGACATTCCGCTTGTGCAATGGTTCAGGCAGAAAGCGAATGAATGGAGAAACTGTTTGGGCATTTCCCCTACAAAACAGGATAAAGGGCTGAATATATAGGATGTGCTCAAAAAAACAGTACAAAGAAAATTATCCGCTGATAATGAATTATCATCAAAAACAAGTATTTTTGTATTAAACAAAAAACAATGTATGGATATAATCAATATAAGAATGAATACACCGACATTAAAGACAGAGCGTCTGATTTTAAGGAAATTCACGAAAAAAGATATTGAAGCTCTCTTTCTGATACTAAAGGATGAAGAAACAAACAAGTTTCTGCCTTGGTATCCTGTGAAAGACATTGGCGAAACCGAGCGTTTCTATGAGGAAAGGTATGCGGCAAAATACGGACAGCCGCAGGCATACGCCTACGCCATCTGCCTGAAAAGTGATGATTTCCCGATAGGCTATATAAAAGTCGATATGGAAGAACACCACGATTTCGGTTACGGACTTCGCAGGGAGTTTTGGCATAGGGGAATAGCGACCGAAGCAGGCGAAGCCGTTATCGAGCAAGTGCGAAAAGACGGTCTGCCCTACATCACGGCTACGCACGACAGGGACAATCCAAGAAGCGGAAATGTGATGCGCAAAGTCGGCATGGTGTATCGCTATTCCTATGAAGAACTATGGCAGCCCAAGAACTTCCCCGTGATATTCAGGATGTATCAGTTGAACCTAAACGGCGACAAGGACTTCGTGTACAGGAAATATTGGGATGAATCCGACAAGCATTTCATAGAAGAATTGTAACTCCAGATACAAGGTGTGTTGCTCCAGCAGGACAGACGATTGCTGTTTGTATGTTGATATGCCAATGAAAAGAAAGTGGACGGAAAGAAAGATATGATTTATTCTTCTTATCTGCTCTCTTTTTTATACATTTGCATCTGTAAGAGTTACTTGAACAAGTAAAGTAGAGCAAACCGCAGCAATACGGACAGTTGCTAAATCATTACCCAATAAAGAGGTAATCTTTCTAATCTTCTTTATTATAAGAGGTTATAAGTCATATACAGATTTACGGAAAAAACTTTGATTATGATATGAAGTTGATGAAGAAATAAAACAGATCGGGCTTTTTATCGTTGGATTATAATCCATATCACCAGGAATTTTATATTTAATGTCATTCGATAAACTTGAAAATAATATTATTGCACGGGAAGAGTTAAAACGAAACGGCTTCCTGTTTTGTTTGTTTTGTCTATTACGAGATTTCCCCCTAACTTTTGGGCTAATAGCTTGCTGAGTGCGAGTCCGAGTCCGCACCCTTGTGAGAAATTGCTCACTTTAGTGAAGCGCTCGAATATTATTTCTTGTTTATCGGCAGGTATGCCTATGCCTGTATCCGCAACGCTGATGGAAATCTGATCTTTTGCTTCCGATAAAGAGTACGCAAGTGTGATCTTTCCTTTCTCTGTGAATTTGGCGGCGTTATGTAGTAAATTGAAGAGTATTTTGGATACGGCTTCTTTATTCGTATGGATAAAGAGTTCGCTGTTCCCCGGATGGAATTCAAGGCTGACATCCTTTGATATATAAGGTTGGATTTTGGAAAGAGCTTGTTCACAACAAATATGAATATTGGTGCTTTCAAGCTCCATGTCTTCGCTTGATTCTAAATCTGATAGTTCTAATACATCATCTATCAATTTTAATAGTTTGTCACTGTTTTTTTCTATCAGATTGGCAAACTCATGTGTTTCATCGTCCTTCTTGAACTGGCTGGAAATAACTTGGGAGAACCCTACGATAGAGTTGAGCGGAGTTCGTATTTCATGTGTCATGTTGCGGATGAACGAGGTTTTCATATTGCTGGCTTTTTCTGCCTTATCCCGTGCTTTGCGCAGATTGTTTTCTGATTCTGTCAACTCTTGGTTTTTGATAAGAAGCAACTTTTTGGAGTGTTTCAATTTTTTGTTCAAGTAGAATTCTCTATAGAACAGAATAAACACGATGAAAAGAGTACTCACCAATAGTAGGATGAAGCTGCGGTTGTGTTTTAATTCGGCTTCTTTCGCTTTTAGCTCCAGTTCTTTTTTTTCGATTTTAATCTTTTCAAAATTTAGAAGTGAAGAAAACTCAGTAATGGCCGCCTGCTCGTTTATATTATTTATTGAGTCTGCCAGATTGATATAGTCATACAGATAATCGGCTGCCAGATCCTTTTGTCTCATCCAATAATAGGTTTGCCCTTTTCTCATTTTAACTTCCAGACCCAGTTGTGTTTCTCCCATCTCGGCCGCAAGTTTTTCCTGTTCTTCTAAAGCTTGCAGTGCTTTTTGATACTGTTTGGTTTGTTTGTAATAACTTTCTCGGGAAACTATTAAATTCTTTTGCCTGTTGATTAGTGTTTTGTCATGCTTAAAGAGTTCTTCCGCTTCTTCAAGGGCTTTTTGAGCTTTTTCCAATTGGTTAACCCTTAAATAGTAGGCTACATACTGTAATTTTTGTTCGAATGCCTGGTTGTTGTTATGTACGAGCTTTTCCGCTTTTTTTATTATGTCGTTAGCTTTTTGCGGTTGTAGCATGTCATTGTACAACTTAGCTACCGACATGTATTTACTATGTAGATTATAGGCGTTCAAATGGTATGTTTCTATTATTTCGATAGCCTTTAGTTTGGCGTCGATTGCTTGCTGTCTGAGTCTTTTCAGAATGTATATATCACCGATACAATCATAACAATAGGCAATTCCTTCTTTATTATCTTCTTGCTGTGCTTCTCTCAGCATATTTTGAGCTTCATAAAGAGCTGTATTGAATTTTCCGTTTTTGATATAAAATAGAATTAATCGTTTTCCCCAGGCGAAATAATAATATTTGGATTGCTCTGTCTCTTGTGCGAATTTTTTTACGCGCTCTACCCATGCAATAATACTGTCTTCCTGTCCTTTGAAGTAATAATAATCGAGCTTTGTAGAGAGTGCAACGGCTTGCATCCTTGGGTCGGATTTGGTTTGGGCCATCGTAAACAAGGTATCGGACATGGGCAAAACGATCGGTGATTGGATATTTGCCTTACATTGCTGGTAGTATACATAAAGTGTACTATCTACGTTGTACTCTTTCATTTCCCTGTTCTGGGCGATTGTGGTAGTACTTAGCAGCAGTATAATGAATAGTACAGAAAATCTGCCTATTGTTATATATGGAAGATCTTTCATCTCAATAGTCTTTATTTAGTTGGGGGTGTGTGCAAATATACGTTTATTTCTTGCAATGATGCATGGTAACTTGCTTTTTTTCTCTACATTTGCAATAAATCTAACAGAAACAAAGAGATTAATGAACTCATTAGTACATAGATATTTGAATGTTAACGGGCAGTTGCTCGATCTCTCTGTCCCTCAAGTGATGGGAATTCTGAATGTTACTCCAGATTCTTTTTATGCCGGCAGCCGGATGCAGACTGAAGCGGATATTGCGCAGCGTGCGCAACAAATATTGAGCGAAGGTGCTTCTATAATCGATATTGGTGCTTACTCTTCCCGGCCGAATGCGGAGAATATCTCTTCGAAAGAGGAAATGCATCGTTTACGAATGGGCTTGGAGATTCTGAAACGAAATCATCCGGATGCCATCATTTCGGTAGATACTTTCCGGGCTGATGTGGCAGAGTGGTGTGTGAAAGAGTATGGCGTTGCCATTATTAATGATATTGCTGCCGGTGAAATGGATTCGGAAATGTTTGAAACCGTAGCCCGTCTGGGGGTACCCTACATCATGATGCATATGCAAGGCACACCACAGAGCATGCAGGCGGAGCCACATTACGATAATCTTCTGAAAGAGATATTTATGTATTTTGCAAAGAAAATACAGCAATTGCGTGATTTGGGAGTGAAAGACATTGTTCTTGACCCCGGTTTCGGATTTGGGAAAACATTGGAGCATAATTATGAACTGATGGCACATCTCGAGGAGTTTAAAGTGTTCGAACTGCCTTTATTGGTTGGGATATCCAGAAAGTCAATGATCTATCGTCTGTTTGGAAGTACTCCTCAGGAAGCGTTGAATGGGACTACCGTATTGGATACGATAGCCTTGATGCACGGGTCTGATATTATCCGGGTGCATGATGTGCGCGAAGCTGTGGAGGCTGTAAAGATGGTAGAGAAAATAGTCGGTTATAAATTCTGAATGCGTTTATGGGAGAATATCAAATAATAGCTATGGCTGCGGGGATGTTTTTTGAATTCGGTATAAAAGATTTCATTGATATTCTGTTGGTTGCTTTCCTGCTGTATTACGTCTATAAGTTGATGAAGGCTTCCGGTTCTATCAAAGTTTTTACTGGTATTCTGGTTTTTATTTTGATATGGCTGGTGGTGACTCAGGTATTGGAAATGAAGCTTTTGGGTTCTATTTTCAATACATTGATGAATGTGGGTGTATTGGCCTTGATTGTATTGTTTCAGGATGAAATACGGCGTTTCTTGTTTACATTGGGTTCACATCAGCATGTCAGCGCTCTGGCCCGTTTCTTCACCGGAAATAAGAAAGAATCTTTGGAACATGAAGATATTATGCCTGTGGTAATGGCATGTATCAGTATGGGAAAACAGAAGGTAGGTGCTTTGATTGTGATTGAACATAATGTGCCTTTGGATAATATTGTCCGCACTGGTGAATTGATAAATGCCAATGTAAACCAGCGCTTGATAGAGAATATCTTTTTTAAAAACAGCCCGTTGCATGATGGGGCAATGGTAATCAGTAAAAAGCGTATAAAAGCGGCAGGTTGTATATTGCCTGTTTCGCACAATTTGGATATTCCCAAGGAATTGGGACTGCGCCATCGGGCTGCGATGGGAATTTCTCAGGAGTCGGATGCACATGCCATTATTGTGTCTGAAGAAACCGGCGCTATTTCTGTGGCTTATCGTGGCCAATTTTATCTTCGCCTCAATGCCGAAGAATTGGAAAGCTTGTTGACTAAAAAATCTTGATTAATAAAAACATATGGACAGACGAAATTTCTTGAGAACAGGAGGAATGGCATTACTCGGCTCACTGGCAGCCGGTTCGGTGCTTGCCATGCCTTCGTCGGCAAAAGGAGCCATGGGGGGAGGCGATCAGAAAGCTGCTCTTTTATCGGCTATGAACCATTTTGGAGTGAGTGAAGAAAATATGAGAAAGGTATTGGCTGCCGCTCTTGAAAAGGGAGGAGACTATGCCGATCTTTTCTTTGAACATACCTTTACTAATGTTATCGGATTGAAAGACGGAGCGGTGAACAGCTGCAATTCGTATATCGATTTCGGTATGGGAGTTCGTGTTCTTGCCGGTGACCAGAGCGGATATGCTTATGTGGAAAATGTGACGCTCGATGATATGCTGAATGCCGCACGTACGGCGGCCCGGATTGCTTCCGGAAACAAAAAGGCGGGGCCGGTAGGCTTGAAGGCAAAGACTTTGAAGAAAAATTATTATTCCGTAACTACTTCTTGGGAAGAAGTCAGTTTGAAAGATAAGATGCCTTATTTGCAGAAACTGAATGATAAGATATTCTCATTGGATAAACGGGTGTCCAAAGTAATGGCGAACCAAAGTGATACGACCTCTCATATTCTTTTCTGTAATAGTGAAGGGGTGATGTATTATGATTATCGTCCGATGGTGACACTGGGTGCTGTTTGTATTATGGAAGAGAATGGTAGAATGGAAAATAGTTATGCCGCCCGTGCTTATCGCAAAGGTTTTGAATTCCTTTCGGATGATCTGGTAGAAATACTGGCACGTGAAGCGGTGGATAATACTGCCATTTTATTTAAGGCTATAAAACCTAAAGGGGGTGAGATGACTGTGGTAATGGGTGCAGGCGGTTCCGGTATTTTGTTGCATGAGGCTATCGGGCATGCATTTGAAGCTGATTTTAATCGTAAAAATGTTTCTATTTTCTCTGATCAGTTGAATAAGAAAGTATGCAATGAGCACATCTCTGTAATTGATGACGGTACGATTCCGTTTAATCGCGGTTCTGTAAACTTCGATGACGAGGGAGTGGACGGGCAGAAAACCTATCTGGTGAAGGAAGGGGTTTTGACAAGCTATATGCACGACCGTATCAGTGCCAGGCATTATGGCATTGCACCTACCGGTAACGGACGTCGGGAAACATTCCGTAATGTACCTATTCCGCGTATGCGTGCTACGTATATGGAACCGGGAAATATGAAAGAAGAGGATATTATTGCTTCTGTGAAACAGGGAATCTTCGTCGATCAGTTTACAAACGGACAGGTGCAAATCGGTGCGGGTGACTTTACTTTCTTTGTAAAATCGGGATATCTGATTGAAAACGGAAAGCTGACACAACCTATTAAGGATATTAACATTATCGGTAACGGTCCGAAAGCATTGGCAGACATCACAATGGTGGCTGATAATGATAAGATTGATAATGGTACCTGGACTTGTGGCAAAGACGGACAGTCTTGTCCCGTAACCTGTGGAATGCCTTCGGCATTGGTTAGTAAACTGACCGTTGGAGGAGAAAACTAAAACATAAAAAGAAACAAAAGTTGTAAGTCGAAGCATCGGACAGAAGTTCTGTCTAACTTTCAACTTTCAACTCTCAACTTTCAACTCTTATGATATCAGACAACAATAAAAAACTGGCTCAATGGGCAATGGATTATGCCTTAAAGAACGGTTGCCAGGAAGCAAAAGTGAACCTTTATTCCGGTTCTAACACTTCTTTTGAACTGCGCGACGCCAAAATGGATCGTTTGCAGCAAGCCTCAGAGAACGGATTGACTATCTTCTTATATGTAGACGGACGCTATGGAACTTATTCTACCAATCGTCTGGACAAGAAAGAACTGGAAACATTTATAACGAACGGTATCGAATCTACGCGTTATTTAGCAAAAGACGAGGCTCGTGTATTGCCGGATGCTTCCCGCTATTATAAAGGGGGAAAACCGGATTTGAAACTTCTGGATCCTAAATTCTCTTCTATTCAGCCGGATGATAAAATTGCGTTGGCTAAAGCTGTTGCCGAGGAAGCACTGGGACGGGATGAACGTATTATTTCCGTTGGTTCCTCCTATAGTGATGGAGAGAATTTTGGTTACAGACTTACCAGCAATGGCTTTGAAGGGGAAACAAAGAGTAGTTGGTATTCCCTTTCTGCCGAAGTGGCAATAAAAGGAGAAGGAGAGGCACGTCCTTCTGCCGGTTGGTATGAGTCTTCGCTTTATTTTGATAAGCTGGTTAAGGGGGATATCGGGCGTAAAGCTTTGGAACGTGCTTTGCGTAAAGTGGGACAAAAGAAGGTTAAGTCCGGTAAGTATACGATGGTAGTAGACCCATTGAATGCCGGTCAATTGTTGGGTCCGTTGATAAGCGCGCTATATGGTTCTGCCCTGCAGCAGAGAAATTCTTTCTTGCTGAATAAACTGAATGAAAAAGTGGTTGCCGATAAAATGACCTTGATGGATGAACCTCATCTGGTACAGGCATCCGGTGCCCGTTATTTCGACAGTGAAGGAGTTGCGACTGAACGTCGGGCTGTTTTTAAGAATGGTATATTGAATACTTATTTCATCGATACTTATAATGCGAAGAAGATGGGAACAGCTTCTACGGTAAATTCTCCGTCTATTCTGGTATTGCAAACAGGCAAAAACGATTTGGACGGGTTAGTTGCAGAAGTGGATAAAGGCATTCTGATCACCGGTTTTAACGGTGGTAATTGCAACAGTTCTACGGGAGACTTCTCTTATGGTATCGAGGGTTTCCTCATTGAAAATGGAAAATTGACTCAACCGGTTTCCGAAATGAATGTGACCGGTAATATGCTGGCTCTCTGGTCTTCTTTGGTAGAAACGGGAAATGATCCCCGTCTTTCCTCTTCCTGGCGCATACCGTCATTGGTATTTGAGGGAGTGGATTTTAGCGGACTCTGATTAATCTTATATAGTTTTTTCTTTGGAATGCCACAACATCCTGTATGTCTGTTTTCCGGATTCTTGTTCGGAGTGGATATACAGGATGTTTTTGTATGACGTATTTTAATTGAGCATTAAACTCATATAAGGCTTCAATGGGAGGAGAATTTTTTCGCATAATTCTCCAATGGTCAATTGTGAGTGACTTCCCGGTAGGCGTTCTTTACTGAACATGCATTTTCCCTTGCAGAGATAGTAGTAACCGTTGTTTGTCGTCAATACTTTGTCTGTGAGCTCAATGTTCATTTCTATATTGGGATAGGAAGCCGCATAGATCTGGAGAAATGTTTTCGCGTCAACGATACGTGCCATGCCCAAAACGAACGGTTTGCCATTTACCGCGGGAGGAGTGAGGAGTGTGACTTTACCGTTTTTTTTGTCCTGTTGGATATGGTAGAGCAAAGCTTTTTCTATTTCTTTGTTTTCTGCGAACAATTCACTTATTTGTAATCTGTTTTCTTGTTGGTACACAATTGCTACTCCGCTTATCTTTTTTTCATAAATGGCTATATACATTTTCCCTCTACTTATTTCGAGATCGGCAAGAATAACTTTAAAGTCCGTTTGAGTGTGTTGGATACAGCAGGGGCGTTCTTTCATCTTTTGATTGAGGTATTGATATACCTCTTCCTGTTCATCGGTCAATCTCTTTACGGAGACACCGGTGGAAGAACGATTTTGATCTGGAATATCGTTTTCTGAATAGCAAAATACCGGTGCATATCCCATATGGGCATAATAATCGAATAACCAGGGTTCGGCCGGGATCAATGTACTTAAGATAACATTGTTGTGCAGCATCTTCGTTAAAGCCTGTGATAATAGTTCCTTCATTACACCCTTACCCCGGTAGTCGGGGTGGGTACAGGCGCCGGAGATATATGATGTCTGGATCTGTTTGCCACAAAAAGTCATAGGATAGGGAAGCATCTGAAGTGCGGAAATAACCTCATCACCGCTTTCTATGGCGATGTTTACTTCATTGTTGTAACGCAGCCGGAAATACATTTCTATGAACGCTTCGCTATCTTCAAAGCAAAGTTTCCATAATGCCTTTACTTTTTCCTTTATCATTTTCCTTTTATGTCTTTGGGTGTTTGATGTGTACTTGAATTTTTTTATGCAGGAGTCAAATGGATGTTTGTTCTACCATTTAATCATATTTTGTGGTTGCTCTTTCAGGCACGCCATGTACTTTTCGAGAATAGTTACGGGTTGATAAGATAACTTGGCTTTGCGTAATCCTTCAATTCCCAAATCTTCTTCTCGGTTGATGTAAATGTACTGTTCCGGGATGTGGTTGGCAAATTCATAATTAATCATCGCATAAGCGCCGTCGATATTTGTGTCGGCTTTTTCTACATGTACGCCGAAAGTCTCTTTGTTGATCGGCATGCCGAAAGTGAAAGCAACAATTGTACCGTCTACATGTAAAATTCCACCTGTCAGTCCTAATGCTTCGAAATTGTGCAATGCATAAATCAAGGCACGGCGCTCATTACCGGTTCCTTCCTGTTGGTCGCAGTTGTTTACTTTGCACCATTCGGCTTCCAGATCAAGGCATTCCTGAATGCGATCGGGGGTGATAGGGGTATATTCGTAATTACCGTATGTGTTACGGAATTTATTGATATGGTTTCGCTTTGCTTGAAATTTCTTCCCTTTCAGGGTGGCGAGATCCGTGCGGAGATAGATGTAGTCGGCATAGTCTCTGTCTGCTGTAAATGTGAATTGTCCGGGCATGATGTTTTCGAGTTCTTCCCTCATACACGAACAGACACCGAGCATGCAGAATGGTTGCCCTTCCTGCCGGGCATCTTCAATAAGCGCTTCCAACACTTTTTTTAAGTCTCCTTGTCCTACGGGCATCATATACGCCAGCTTTTCACCGGCCCGTAATTTAAAACCCAGCCAATCGTCGACGATCGCAAATTTGGTATGATACAGGAATCTCCAACTACAGAGGTTGGAGAAAGAAAGGTCGCAATTGCGGCGACAACTGTTCATTGTATATCCCGTGATGGTATCTTTATCTTGAAGTGTGATATCTTTGAAATCTATCATATAAAGTCGTTTTCTTTTTTAGTGTATAATTATATAACAAATATAAATCATTTTTGTTATAACATACCCAATAATCGGAGAATAGTCGGTGTTAACAATGCGGTAAATATGCCGTTGAGAGTTAACCCCAAACTGGCATATGCTCCGTATTTGCTGCTGATATCCATAGCAGTGGAAGTTCCTACTGCATGAGCGGCCGTTCCCATAGAGAGACCTTGGGCTATCGGGCTGCCTACATGCATCAGTTTCATTGTCTTGAATCCGAGGATAGCACCGAGCAACCCTACGCAAACTACTACGGCGGCTGTCAGTGAGGGAATGCCTCCTAATGTTTTAGTTACTTCCATGGCAATAGGTGTGGTAACCGATTTAGGAGCTAATGACAGAATAACCTCTTGAGATGCTCCCATTAATTTGGCTATCAATACCACGGAAACAACACCGATAAAGCAACCGGCCAGTTGCGACAGCAAGATAGGTAGCAACTGCTTTTTGATTGTTTCCAATTGAAGGTATACCGCCACAACTGCCGGTTTCAACCAAAACTCGATCAGATGCCCGCCTTTATTATATGTTTCATAACTGATATGCGTCATTTTCAGAAAGACGATCAGGACGGCAATGGTCAATAAAATAGGATTTAGCAAAAGAAATCCGGTTTTCTTTTGCAGTAATTTGGCGAAGAAATAAATCCCGAAGGTAATCGCCAACAAGAAAAACTCATTTTCTAAATAACTCATTTGATTTTCCGTGCTAATTGATGAACCCATCCGGTAACGATAAGCACAAGGATGGTACTGATAAGGGTTGCAATCACTATCGGCCAGAATTGTGCCGCAATAATGTCAAAATAAAGCATAAGCGCCACTCCCGGCGGGATAAAGAAGAAACCGAGATTGGCAACCAGAAAGTCGGACATGCCTTGCACCCATTGCAATTTAATCCAACCTAATTTCAGAAAGAGGGTAAGCAGCAACATTCCTATGATGCTGGACGGGAGCTTGATCTCCGTAAGAAAAACAATCAATTCACCCAAAGCCAAACAGCCAAATAAAATGGCACACTGACGTATCATATTTTTTACCTATTGAATTTGAAAACGCGGCAAAGTTATGAAATTACTGATAGAGTTGTCACTGCTTTCCGTGAAGAATTTTCTTTTACCGCTCTTTTTGTGAAAAAAAACAGGAGAAAAAAGAAAAAGAAAGGGAAATATATTTATTTTTGCATAAATACAACGCATAATTCAAGTATGAACATTAATAATTAAAAAACAAGACGAATATGAAAAAGAGTTTATTAGTCAGCGTTTTTGCTGCTTTGGCTATGATGGTTTCAGTGAATTCATTTGCACAGGAAAAAGCAACCAAGGAAGATTACAAAGAAATTGCAAAACAGGAAAAAGTTTTGAATAAGGATTTACAGAAGAAAGCGATTAAGGAAGCACGGAAAGAGGCTAAAAAATTGACTAAGGAAGGCTTTAAAACTCCGGTCGGTAAGTTACCTTTGGACAAGCAGATTGAAAACGCATGGCAGAAGCAGGCGGAGATGACTCCGGACGGAACCCCGTTCTGGTATGTTGCCTCTTCAAGAGCAATCGGGGGGAATCAGTCTTCTGCAGTTTTACAGGCTACGAATGCTGCCAAAATAGATCTGGCCGGACAGATCCAGACTAAAGTATCTCAATTGATAGAAGCAAAAGTGGCAAACGATGATATGGGACAGGAGGAAGCTGCCAGTCTTTCGAGTGTGGTCGGTGCCAGCAAAAGTGTGATTTCTGCTACATTGGGTCGTGTAGTGCCATTGGTCGAAGTGTACAGAACATTGGACAACAAGAATGTGGAAGTGATGGTGACATTAGGATACAGTATGGAAGCGGCCAATAAGGCGGCTATCAGTGCCGTACGTGCAGAATTGGCGAAGAAATCGGAAGATTTGGCTAAGGAGCTGGATAAGCTCGGTTACTAAAGACAAATTATAAAATTAGAAAACTGAATGAAAATAATCAGGCTACTGGGGTTTATAACAGCTTTTTTGTTGTTGATACCTGTCGGAACTCTTTGTGCACAGAATACTGTAAAGGTGAAAGGTGTTCAGGGACGATGGCAGGTTAGTGATGAGATAACTCTGAAGCAAGCCGAAGAACGTGCTTTCATGGAAGCGAAGAAAGCTGCCTTGCAAAAAGCGGGCGTTATGGAGAGTGTCTGGTCGGTTTTTGGCCAGATCACTCAAAATGACGGGGCGGAATTCCATGAAGCATATTCACAGATGAGTGTGCTTGCTATCGGAGGAATGGTCAATGTGACCAATAAAAAAGTAGAAGAATTGTGGGATGTGGATAGCCGTAGCCTCTATAAAGTAGTAACGATCGATGCCACTGTACAAAAAGACGATAAACCGGATCGTTCGTATGCGCTTGAAGTGAAAGGCGTGGAGACTCTGTATAAAGAAGGGGATGTGTTTACATGCCGGTTGACTGTACATGGAACTGACTCTTATCTGAAGTTTTTCTGGTTTGACAGCACGGGTGGAGCGTTGCTTTATCCCAATGCGTACGAACCGAATAATCTGTTGAAAGCCGGGCATGAATATAAGGTTCCTTTTAGTAATGCGGTAGATTATCTTATGGAAAAACATTCGGGCAAAGGCAATGAAAAAATCAATATTATGATGGTTGCAACGAAAAGTAATGTCCCTTTTACGGAGGCGGTTACTTTTTAGAGAGGGTTTTATTGGGTTTAT
>ERZ780079.651-NODE-651-length-13420-cov-3.34433_pt1 | contig 13420 bp, 8 predicted proteins | sample MGYA00511087_ERZ780079 | MGnify/ENA primary metagenome ERZ780079 (study PRJEB29588, sample SAMEA2142583) | human gut metagenome | biome: human gut; feature: human-associated habitat; material: faeces | place: Denmark | collected 2008/2010 ... | reverse complement strand
CGAAGATCACGCTCAATCGGCCGCTTAGGAAACGGGCGTCCAGACCAAGGTCTAACTGCTCGGAAGTCTCCCATGTCACGTCCTCGTTCGGCATGATGCTGGCATAACCGCCTTGCGTGGCCGTACCCTTGTTGTTGCCGAAGGAATATTGTCCGAGGTGGTCGAACGCTACGGTCGAGAAATATTGGAAGTTATCGATATTACAGTTACCGTTCTGACCCCAGCTGGCACGGATCTTCAAGAAGTCCATCCAGTCGTGCGTGCTTTCCATGAAATCTTCATTGCTCACGACCCAACCAGCCGATACGGAAGGGAACGTACCCCAGCGTTTACCACGGGCGAAGTTCGAGGAACCATCCGTACGTAAGATCACGCTAGCCATGTATTTCTCGTTGAAGTTATAGTTGATACGTCCGAAGAATGACGCTAAGGCGTTATCCCCTGTCGGATATCCTTTGGCTGAGGTCGGTTGCGAAGCCATGCTATTGCTGATATAAGCCCGGTCCCAGTCGGAGAACAGAAGGTCGTTCGCCGTTGCCTCCAGATACTCGCCCATACCGAAACCGCTCTTCTTGAAGGATTGACCGACTAATACATCGAAGTTGTGTTTCTCGATGTTGAAGGTGTAGCTAAGCGTATTCTCGATCTGCCAGTCCCAACCAGTCGTCATGTTCTGGGTAACCTCATTGGTTAGTTTTTGATCGGTAGAGGTTAGTTTATAAGCCGGACTGTAGCCACGGTAAGAACTGGAGTTCTGTTTGTAGCTGACCTGTCCTTTATAGACGAGTCCCTTGATTGGTTGTACCTTCAAGTAGCCAACCATAGTTAATCCGTAGTTTTTGCTCTTGTTGTTTCCACGGGAGGAGTTGACCATTGCGGCGATCGGGTTACTCGTATAAGAGTTGTAGTTGAACCAACCGGCCTTGTTCAAGTCGTCATACATATAGTAATCCCCGTTCTCGTTATAGATAGGAACCAGCGGGTTGGCACGTAACATCCAAGAGATGTCGTTACCGTATTGATTACCCTCGGAGATACCGGAAGATTCATTATGATTATAGTACAGGTTCTCGCCGAATGTGATGATATCCAAGTCACCCTCTTTCCACAAAATATGTTCAGAGTTCATGCGAACCGTGAAACGTTGGTAGTCGGAAGCGACCGGCTTGCCTAGCGTACCTTCCTGTTTCGTGTAGGATACACCCGTGGAGAATTTGGAGCGTTCCGTACCACCGGCCAAGTTTAGGGAGTGGCTGGTAGTGATGGCGTTCTTGTTGCGGATTGCGTCAAGCCAGTTGGTACCCTCATCCTCGCCGCTCATGTAACGGTTGTACTGTTCTTGTGACATGTAATTCGTCCACGTGTAAGGTTGGTTACCCGTGTTGAAGTTCAGTTGGTCCATGACTGCCATGTATTCCTTTGCATTCAGCAAGTCCGGCATCTTATATACGTTCTGGAAACCTACATAGCCGTCGTAACTAACCTGTAATTTTCCCTGTTTACCCTGCTTTGTCGTGATCAATACAACACCGTTGGCCGCACGTGAACCGTAGATTGCGGCGGAAGCGGCATCTTTCAATACGTCTAAGCTCTCGATATCGGCGGGACTTAAGGAATTGATGTCGCCTTCGACGCCATCAATAATGTATAGCGGAGTCGTGCTGCCGTTCGTTCCGGCACCACGAATGTTGATATCGAAACTCTTACCCGGCTGGCCGGAGTTCGCTACGATATTGACGCCCGGGCTTTGGCTCTGCAAGGCACCTAGCGGGTTTGTCGTGTTTAATTTTTGGATATTCTCTCCCTTTACTTGAAGGGTAGCACCTGTCACCAACTTTTTCTTTTGTACACCATAACCTACTACCACTACCTCGTCCAAGCTCTGTGAGTCCTCTTTCAAGGTGATCTGTAAGTCGGATGTTTGGGCGGTTACGGGAATCTCTTGGGTCATATAACCGATGTAGGAGATCTCTATGATAGAGCCGGGGGCGGCCTCTAAGCTGAACTTACCATCCAAATCGGTTATCACTCCGTTTGTCGTTCCCTTTACGATAACATTGGCACCGATGACTTCCATTCCTGTTGCGTCTTTCACGGTACCAGTGATTCTTTTTGTTTGTTGCATGACTTCCATCGAAGTACTAGGGGCGGCTAACATTTGTGGTATGCCACCTAGCTGGAAGGCCATACATGCGCCTAAAAACAGCGTCGTTTTCTTAATTGTTGAATTCATTATTTTTTACATTAAATCATATAAGGCTAAACTAAAATTCATTTACTCAATAGGGTCATTAGCGGTTAACTGCTAAAAACATTAGATTTTCGGTCCTTCCTCATAGGCAATTGTTTTTTGTTGTTAATATGTATTGTTAATTTCTGTCGCAAAATTACGTCGGATCCCAAGTGCGTTCAAATACTATTTTATCCAAGAATAATACTTTTTTGCCGGAGTGTATTTTTAACACATCGATGGGGTAGCCGTAGGCATGAAAGCCTTTGTGACTGGTCGCAAAGATAGATGTGTGAAGGAAAAGAGAAGGGGGGATTTTGTATAGAAATAGGGGGGGATATGTATTTATCCCTGTTAAAAAGGTCTCTTATACAATGATTTTTGTCTTTTTGTAGTTATCCCGGAACTCTTTGGGAGAGCAGTTTTTCTTTTTCTTAAAGATACGGTTGAAGTTCGAGAGGTTATTGAAGCCGCAGTCATAACAAATCTCCGCGATGGATCGTTGCGTGTCCACCAGCATGCGGGCGGCGTAACCGATACGGATATCGGTGATATAGTCGGAGAGGGTCTTCCCGGTCCTCAACTTGAAGAAACGGCTGAAAGCGGAAGGGGCCATACCTACGAGTTCCGCCAGTTGGTTTAGGCGGATATCCTGTTGGTATCGTTCGTTAATGTAATTTTGTACTTTCTGGATACGACGGCTCTCGGAATGGATATCTGTTATTTTAGCGAATGAGGAGCTGGCCAATACTTTGTAGTTCTCCTCGACAGAAAGCTCATATAAGATGGTTAAGAAGTTGATGACCGCATAAAAGCTTTGCTCCTCGGAAACCAGCTTTTCCAGTAAATGGTAAACCTTCAGGATGGAAGACATCGGGAAACTGATGCCGCATTGGGCTTTCTCCAACATTTTCCGGATACTGTTGAATTGGTTTTTCTCCAATAGATTCTTCCCGAAGAGATCGGGAGAGAACTGGATCGTGATCTCATGGATCAAAGGCGATTTACATGCGTTCTGCTCCCAGACATGCTCCAGTTCTTTCCCGGTTATCAATACTAACTCGTATTCTCCGATCACTTCCGTAGAGTCACCGACCACACGCCTTACCCCCGGAGCGTGCTCAATGAAATTGAGCTCGTACTCCGAGTGGCAATGGATCGGATAGGTAAATTCTGTCTTACGCCGGTCTACGATGTAAAAGCAGTCCTTTTCCGATAGTGGGGTTATCTCGCGGATAATGTCCATTCTCTGTTGACAATTTAGTTAGTGAGCCTCGGTCAGCTCTATGACCTTGCTATGGGCATGAGCCGTAGAGAACACGTTCATTCCTATTTTCATCAAGAAATCTCCGCTGAAGGTACCTCCGTCGGTAACCAAGGTCGATTTCTGGCCCGGCATGAGGTTTATCTCTTGTACCTTATATTTCTTATTCGGGTCCAATCCTTGTAGCTTTACGGGGAAAGTCTTTTCTCCGAAGCGAGGGTGGATATCATAAGCGAATAGGACGGATTTGCTTTTTGCCTTATCCACGTACATCACGGATGAATGGTTGGTATCGTAAGGGGAGACTAGACGGTACAGATCGCCGTCGAGGATCGTGCCCTTTAGACGTTTGTAGTTGGCAACTGCTTCTTGGCAGTATTTCATCTCGTCATCGTTCATTTCCTTCAAGCTGATATCGAAGCCCATCTTACACATCATGGCCACGTCGGTACGGAACTTGATGGAGGTATTCTTGTTCCAGCTAGTCACGTGGGCGCACATTGCCTTTGCCGGGAAGAACTGGGAGAATCCCCATTGGATATACAAACGCTCGATCGGATCGGTGTTGTCGCTGCACCAGAATTCCGTGAAATATTTCAATGCCTCGTAATCACAGCGGGCACCCCCACCGGAGCAAAGCATGATCGGTAGGTGAGGGTATTTCTCGGCTACCCGTTTGAATACGTTATAGACACCTCGTACATGGTCGATATACAATTGATTCTGCTTCTCTTTAAGATAGGGGGAATAGACATTGGTAATCGGGCTGTTGCAATCCCATTTGAAGAAAGCCAGATCCGGATTCTCGATCATGATATTATCCACCACGCTGAATACATAATCCTGTACTTTCGGGTTGCTTAAGTCTAAGACAAGTTGATTGCGATAGTAATAGGTCTTACGATTCGGTAGATGGATCGCCCAGTCCGGGTGTTTCTCGAAAAGTTCGCTCTTGGGGTTTACCATCTCCGGCTCGATCCAGATACCGAATTTCACGCCGGCATCTTTAGCGACCTGCACCAGATGAGGAATGCCGGTTGGCAACTTATCGTGTGTAACCTCCCAATCGCCCAATCCGGCCTTATCGTTTTGACGAGGGTATTTATTAGCGAACCAACCATCATCCAGCAAAAACATATCTACACCTAGATGCTTGGCTTCTTTCATTAGTTCCTCCAATTTCTTCTCGTTGAAATTGAAACCAGTCGATTCCCAGTTGTTCAGTAGGGTAAGTCGATCGCCTTTACCATCCTTGATCTGGTAATTACGTGCCCAATCATGGATATCACGACTGGCTTTTCCGGTTCCTTGATTACTCAACGTAAAGATAAACTCAGGAGTGACGAACCATTCGTTCGGTTTCAATTCATAGGCGGACGCATAGGGATTGATGCCGGAGATGACACGAAGGTTACCGGCGTTGTCCACCTCGAACGTAAAGCGGTAGTTTCCAGTCCAACCTATCGTTCCCATTAAAACATCTCCTGTATTCTCGCTGGCCGGGGCACCTAACCCAATCTCAAAAAACGGGTAAGCGTGCATGGCGGCACGGGAGCCTAGTTTCGTATCGATAATCTTTTTCCCGAATTTCAAGTCTTGGCTGCTCATCTGTACTTCTTTGGCCCAGTCACCGCTAAACTCGGTCAATACATAGCGAGGACTCTCGAAATAAAGCATATTGGAAGCGTATTGGGTAATCGTGACCGGTTTTTTCTCCATATGACGAATCTCAGTCCAAGCCTTGATCACGTTTTCTTTAGCGAAGGTTACATAATGTAATTTAGCCTCCACTGGGTATACATCGTCTTTCAGGGAGATAATTGTCTCCGTAACGTTATTGTCTAGTTTCTTAGATTCGCTGGAAACATACTTGAATATGCTAGTCATGTTTCCGTCGTTATGCTGGATGGCGAAAGCTGGTTCGAAATAATCTTCCGCTCCTGAGCAAGGATATACTTCCCATCCACGGGTTGATACGCTGCCATCCGTTCCGGCTTGGATATTCCATGAGAGGTTCTCAAATTCGGATTCGTTTACTAATTTATTCCCTAGATAAGTTTGGTAGAGCCGTCCATTGGGGGCTACTTGTAAAATCAAGTCCGTCTCATTGGTTGAGATTAAGATCATCTTTTGATCGGCGGCTTTTACGAATGGCAAACAAAAACACAAAAGGATAACTGTAAGTAATAGATTTTTCATGGTAAATTATTTGAATGTGTAAATAGTAGAGACGTAGCGTGCCACGCCTCTACTAGAATACATATTGTAATTAATTCTGCTCTTTCAGGATCACGTCGTGAGCGCCACCCTCAACGATACTCGTAGAGGAGACAAGCGTGATCTTGGCATGCTGCTGCAACTCTTGGATAGAGATGGAACCGCAGCTACACATCGTAGCGATCATCTTACCCAATGTTACGTTTAAATTATCTTTCAATTTTCCGGCATACGGTACATAGCTGTCCACGCCTTCCTCGAATTTCAAGGACTCGTTTCCACCCATGTCATAGCGCTGCCAGTTCTTCGCACGGTTAGATCCCTCACCCCAATACTCCTTCACGAAGTTGTTTCCGATTTTCATCTTCTTCGTAGGAGACTCGTCGAAGCGGGCGAAATAACGGCCCATCATCAGGAAGTCGGCACCCATAGCCAACGCTAATACCATATGGTAATCGTGTACCAAGCCACCATCGCTACAGATAGGGATATAAACGCCGTGTCTCTTGAAATACTCGTCACGAGCTTTCGCTGCGTCGTTCAAGGCGGTAGCCTGTCCGCGACCGATACCTTTCTGCTCACGGGTGATACAGATGGAACCACCACCGATACCTACCTTGATGAAATCCGCTCCGGCGTCAGCCAAGTAGTTGAAACCATCTTGGTCAACCACGTTTCCGGCACCAACCAGTACCTTGTCTCCGTAGGTATCCTTGATCCAGTGCAAGGTCTCGTACTGCCATTCGGAATAGCCGTCGGAAGAGTCGATACACAATACGTCAACGCCAGCCTCTACCAATGCCGGAACACGTTCCTTATAGTCGCGGGTGTTGATACCGGCACCTACTAATAATTTCTTATCTCCGCCGGATAACTCTTTCGGATTCTCACGGTGGCTATCGTAGTCCTTGCGGAATACGAAGTATTGAAGCTTCTGATCCTTGTCGATGATTGGCAATGTATTCAACTTATGATCCCAGATAATCTGGTTCGCCTCTTTCAAGGTCATGCCTAGCTCGCCAACGATTAGTTTAGCGAACGGGGTCATGAAATCTTTCACTTTCATGTCGATCGGGTCTTTGCCTTCACGGTAATCGCGACTGGTTACCATACCTAGCAATTTGCCGTTAGGCGTACCATCATCTGTCACACCAATCGTAGAATGTTCTGTCCGGCGGACTAGCTCAAGCACGTCGGCCAAGGTATTCTCGGGCGTAAGGTTAGAGTCGCTGATAACAAATCCGGCCTTGAATTTCTTTACTTTGCGAACCATATCCGCTTGGCTCTCGATCGGTTGCGAGCCGAAGATGAAGGAAAGTCCTCCGTTGCGAGCCAACTCGATTGCCAGTTTAGGGCCGGAAACCGATTGCATGATCGCTGAAACGAAAGGAATATTTAATTCAATAGCGGATTTCTCGCCAGACTTGAATTTCACAAGCGGCGTTTTCAATGAAACGTTTGCGGGAATACATTCTTTGGTGGTTAAACCGGGAATAAGTAAATACTCACCAAATGTTCTCGATACATCGTTTAAGTAGATTGCCATAAGATTTTATATTTACAGGATGAGTTTTTTTAATTGTGCAAAAGTAGCGATTTCTGTTCATATATGAATCACATGTTTACATGAAATGTTCGAAATATGCGTCCCGCAACATTTATAGTTATGGATTTGTTATTAATGTAGATTTAAAAAGGAGGAAAATATGAGAGTTGTAGTTGATAAGGCTCAATCCAGAGGGTATGCGAATCACGGTTGGTTGAAAACACATCACACGTTTAGCTTTGCTAATTATTACAATCCGGAAAGGGTTCATTTCGGGATGCTACGTGTATTGAATGATGATTCCGTGGCGCCGGGTGAGGGATTCGATATGCATCCACATAAGAATATGGAGGTTATCTCCATCCCGTTAAAGGGATATTTACGCCATGGGGATAGCATAAAGAATAGCGAGGTGATTACGCCGGGAGATATTCAGGTGATGAGCGCCGGTACCGGTATCGTGCATAGCGAGTTCAACGACAGCGGTAATGAACAATTGGAGTTCTTGCAAATATGGGTATTTCCCCGTGAGGAGAATACCAAGCCTCATTATGCCAGTTATGACGTGCGTCCGGTTACTTCGGAAAAGAATAAGTTGTCCTTGATCATCGCTCCGGACGGTAGCGCTCCTGCGTCGATCAACCAAGACGCTTGGTTCTCTTTAGGAAACCTAGATGCCGGTCAAGTAAAAGAGTACAAGCTACATAGTAAAAATAATGGAGTTTATTTATTCGTGATCGACGGAGAGGTGGAGGTAAGTAATACGATCCTGTCTAAGCGTGACGGGGCCGGATTCTGGGAAACCGATAGCATTACGATAGAAGTCTTGAAGCACGCAAAAGTTCTTTTGATAGAAATTCCGATGATGAAATAAATGTTGATAGGTTAGTGCTGGCGGGTATCTTAATAGTTGATGTAACAAAGCTATTAGGGTACCCGCTCTTTCCTTGTTAATGTTTTATCGGTTTATCCGTGAAGTAATCGATCATCTTTAAGATCGCCCGGCTACAAGCTGGACAGAATGGAGCGTAATCACGCATCATACAGTGATCCATCGGGCGATAAATGCCTTTAGCGATGTAACCGCCTCCCTCGAATACGCCTGCCTTATCCTTATGGGCGTCATCTAATGGGGTAGGTATCGGTGTATTAGTCGGTAGAAGATCTTTCCATTTAGCATCGAAGTTAACCAAGGTCGTGATGTTCGGTTCCCAAGGCTCGTACTTCAAATTATAAAAATCTTGATAAGCGACCTCGGAACTGAAATATTCATCTGCTAGACCAGCGAAACTATGTCCGAACTCGTGAACGAATACGACCGGGGTACGTGGGTTATCGGCGGGGGGGGGGGGTTGGTGTGTTACCGGCTGTTCCCATGGCATAAAAATTATACATACCGCCACCACCGTAAGCGTCCGTGTTTACCAAGATGAAGATTGCGTCGCAAGGAGCGTTCCATACGGCGTCACGTATAGACTTCATATCCGGGGTGGTTAAATAGCGATCTACACCGAATGTATAATAACCGGAATTCAATGCGGTATTCTTGAATATACCTTTACCGGATACATCTGTTCCCGATTCTTCCGAAACGGCATCTACCGCCCAAATATTGAAATCTTCCCGGCGAGTGTCATAAGGCGGGGTTTTAAACAATGCCTCCGTAAAACGTTTGGCATCAGCTACGAATTTCTCTTGCTCATCCGCCGTATAACCTTCCGCCAAAAATACGAGGTCTACTTTCCCGGAGGAATCCCCGTTATATTGGATTTTTGTGATCCGGTTTTCCTTGAGTTTTCCCCGGTCAATAAAAATACTGGCCGGATCAATCTCTTGTTTCAATAAAAGATGGAACTGCATGTCGGCCTTGTCTCTTGCCGTAATCTCAATGATGACAGGAGCTTTCGGATAGGGGATAGAGATGCTATTTGTCCAAGATTGTGTCTCGGTCTTCGCTTGCTCCGTACTTCTCCATTCTTCGAATAACGTATTGAATCCTCGTGAGTAGATCAACTCTTTACCGGCTTTATCATATACATTAATATAATACCCTCCATAACCAAACGGATCGATCAAGTTTTTGACCGGCCCTGCCCAGACGGTTTCTTCCCGGAGTTGTTGTATGGCAGCGGCTTGGAAATCCCAATTTCCGCTCAAAGCGAAATCTACCCGGAGACTTTTCTTCGTGAAGTGTTTTTCAAAATTAGTTTGTGCCAGACAAGTGAAACTGAAAAGAATGGCGAATAATAATAATAAGGTTATTCTTGCTCTCATAGATCTATAATATTTATCATGTGTCAACTTTATGACGCAAATGTATATTATTTTTTTATAGATTTACTATGATTAGCGTATTGTTTGGACATCTCGCATATCTCGGGAAAGTGTAAACGATTGTCTCAATAGTATAAAAAAAGGGGGCTTAGCCCCCTTTCTTGCAATATATCAATGATGGCTTAAATAATTAGAGACTCCTGCGTTTGTCGCTTTCATGGCGTCTTTTCCTTTGGACCAATTTGCCGGGCAAACCTCGCCATATTCTTCGAAGTGCTGTAAGGCATCGACCATACGGAGAGCCTCGTCTACGTTACGGCCTAATGGTAAATCGTTGATTACATAATGACGGATCAAGCCCTCTTTGTCAATCAGGAACAGACCCCGGTAAGCGACCGGATTTCCTCTGGAGATAAGTTCTCCACTTTCGTTTGTAATATAATCAGCGGCTAATACGCCAAAGTTTTCAGAGATGGTTTTGGAAAAATCGGATACGAGTGGATAAGTCACCCCATGGATACCTCCTTTATTCTTATCTTGGTTTAACCATGCGAAATGAGAAAATTGAGAATCGACGGAGCAACCAACCACCGCTACGTTACGTCTTTTGAATTCCTGTAACTTTTGTTGGAAGGCATGTAATTCTGTCGGGCAAACGAATGTAAAGTCCATCGGATAGAAAAACATGACTACATACTTCTTGCCTACATATTGTTCCAAAGAGAAATCCTCGATGATCTCATTGCCATTCACTACTGCCGGAGCGTGGAATTCCGGTGCCTTTTTACCTATTAATGCTTTCATATTATAATTAATTTGTTTGTTAAGTAACAAGCGTAAGTGAAGGTTTGTTGCTTTTTAGTAAAGAGACTGATTTTCTTGTGAAATAGACCTAAAGTTTATGCTTTAAAATTTCTCTGATTTTCAAAGATTTTATTTCTTTGTAACTTATTGATGTTAATAAAGAAAGTATATGGAGGTTTCCGAGGTAAAACAGCGTTTGCTGACAGATTTTTTTACATATTATCCCATGGGAGGTGCTCTGTATGATAAAAACGGTGCGCTAATTGATATAAATAAGTCCTTAAACGAGAAATTTCCTTTTACGAATGAAGCGGACTTCTTATTAAATAATCTTTTTCGTACAGATTTGTTGACCGATCTTCAAAAACAATATCTGCGTGGGGGAAGCGTGGTTTCCGGTTCTTTGCCTGTACCGTATTCTATCATCCCCTCAATGCATGAGAATAGAGAGATTCTTGGATATACCTTATTATTAACGGGTAATCCGGCGGTCGGGCAGGAGGCAGCCGGTTATGACCGGGAATTGAAGGAATTGACGGACATGTCGCAAAAGATGGCGGAAGCGGTTCCTGATACGATCCTTTTGGTAAACAAGCAACTGGTTGTAGAGAGGATTATCGCTTATGCTATGGAGACTTGTATAACACCAGAGTCGATCAATCGGCGTATCGATGATCTTCCGGGTTTCATTTATCCGGATGAGACTAAGCGTCGTGTGGCTGCGATCGTGCAAAGTTGCTTGAATAAGTCGGAGATCATGAATTTAGATTTATCGATTCCGGGACATAACGCTCCGATCGTTTATTTTAAACTACGGTTGGTACCTGTACATGACCGGTATGTGATTATTTATATACGGAATGTATCGGAGCTCGTTGAGCAGGAGAAAGCGAATGAGGCGTTAAGCAGTAAGTTGTCCGAAAGTCGGATGATGATGGAGCTTGCTTTGCAGAATAGCAAGATTACGACTTATTCTTTTAATTTCAGCCGATTTAAGTCTTGCGATAAAGTACATTGTAACCGTTGTTTCCAGTTTTATGGCACGACCAATAGTTTATTGAAACGTAATCAGTTCATCTGTCAGGCTTTGCCGCAACTTCGTCACCCGGACGATTCTGGCGACTTTTTCTATCTATTCAATACGATCCGTACGAATAAATTGGATGAATATAAAATAGATTTTCGTCTAAAGAACGATGATAACACCTATCGGATCTATGAGGTGATCGGTAAGACGCATGAAAAGGATGAAAATGGTTTCCCGAATTTGATTGTTGGCTGTATGATCGATGATCAAGAACGATTGGAGTTTGAGGAAGACTTGATCTTAGCCAAGGAAAAAGCGGAGGAGGCGGATATGCTTAAGTCGACTTTCTTAGCGAATATGACCCATGAGATCCGTACACCGTTGAACGCTATTGTCGGTTTCTCTGATTTGTTAGGAGTGGAGGAGGATTCGGAATTGCGCCAAAATTATATTAGTTTAATCAAGATGAACAATGATTTACTTTTAAGTATAGTAAATGATGTTTTGGATATTTCCAGAATCGAGTCTGATATGATGACGTTTACTTATATGGATGTTTATTTACCTTCCTTTATGAAAGATCTATATAACTCCATACAATTACGTAGACCGGAAGGGGTGGAAATGACCTTGGATGCATGTCCCGATATCATATTTAATATAGATCGAAATCGATTATGGCAAATCTGCATGAATTTATTGACGAATGCGGTTAAGCATACTAAAAAAGGTCGTATTTGGTTTGGGTATACGCTTGAGGCTGAGGAGAAAATGATTAAGTTTTATGTTTCGGATACAGGTTGTGGCATTCCCAAGGATGAATTGGATAATATCTTTGCTCGGTTCGTGCAATTAAGCGATTTTGAGCAAGGAGTCGGATTGGGATTAGCAATTTGTAAAGGTCTGGTATTAAAAATGGGCGGTAATATTTCAGTGATGTCCGAAGAAGGATTTGGTTCTACATTTATTTTCACTTTACCTATGAAAAGACCCAATAGTTGGAAAAACTAGTGAACAATACTCTTTGAAATTCGGTTGTCTATATAAGAGATGATTTAGGTTGTAGTCAATTTCCATAATAAGCATTAACTTATATATGCTTTTGGTTTATGTTTTGCCATAAGAAATTCTGGACTTATGGCCTAATCTTTTTGTATCATACCAGTAATCAAAGATTTTATATGACGAAAATAGAAATAAAGAATTTATCTATTCTTTTCGGCCCGGAGAAAATGCGTGCGAAAAGAATGCTAGTAGCGGGAAAAAGTAAACAAAACATTTTGAAAGAAACGGGTTGCACGGTAGCTGTACGTAATGCGAACCTAAAGATTGAGGAAGGGGAGTTATTTGTGATAATGGGACTTTCCGGAAGTGGAAAATCTACGCTGTTACGTTGTATTAACCGATTGAACGAGCCCTCTTTGGGAGAAGTCTTTATCAACGGAAAAAACATAACGACTTCCTCGGATAAAGAATTATTGGATATACGGCGTAAGGAAATGGCTATGGTTTTCCAGCATTTTGGATTGCTGCCCCATCGCACGGTATTGAGTAATATCGCTTTTGGCTTGGAGTTACAAGGGGTTCCTAAAAAAGAAAGAGACCAGAAAGCTGTGGAAAGTGTAGCCCTAGTAGGGTTAAAAGGATACGAGAACCAGAAGGTTAGCGAGTTGTCTGGAGGTATGCAGCAACGTGTCGGATTGGCCCGTGCGATCGCAAATGATCCCGAGGTGCTCTTGATGGATGAGGCTTTTTCTGCCTTAGACCCATTGATCCGTGTACAGATGCAGGATGAGCTATTGAAACTACAAGAGAAGATGCAAAAAACGATCATCTTTATTACGCATGATCTTGACGAGGCGATTAAGTTGGGGGATCGTATCGCCATTATGAAAGACGGGGAGGTCGTGCAAGTAGGTACCCCTGAGGAGATCTTGACAGATCCGGCCAATCATTATGTCTCTAGATTTACGGAAAATGTAGATCGTGGACGTATCGTTACAGCCTCATCGATAATGATAACCCAGCCGGTTGTCGCTCGTATCCGGCAGATGGCCC
>ERZ780079.637-NODE-637-length-13609-cov-8.79121_pt1 | contig 13609 bp, 14 predicted proteins | sample MGYA00511087_ERZ780079 | MGnify/ENA primary metagenome ERZ780079 (study PRJEB29588, sample SAMEA2142583) | human gut metagenome | biome: human gut; feature: human-associated habitat; material: faeces | place: Denmark | collected 2008/2010 ... | reverse complement strand
GCCCGACGCGCGCAACCGCCACGGCACGGCGATTTTCCTCTCCCGCGACCACACGCGGCGGCTCTTCACGCAGGACAAGGTGTCCATCAGCCGCTTGGAGGGCTTCGCGCAGTGCCCGTATCGGCACTTTGTGAACTACGGCTTGAAGCCCGTCATCCGCCGCGAGTACGAGTTTGACCCGGCGGATGTGGGCGATTTCTACCATGCCGCGATGGAGGGGTACGCCGCCCTTGCGCTGAAGGAGCCGGATTTTCCGGATTTGCCGGACGAAAAAATCCACGCGCTGATGGATACGGTGCTGCTGCCGCTGACGACCGCGTGGGCAGATGGCCCGCTGAATGAAACGCCATCCCTGCGCCTGCAGGGCGAGAAGTACCGCCGAACGGTGCACCGCGCCGCGTGGATGTTCACGCATCACGCACAGCACAGCCGCTTCCGCACCGTCGGCGAGGAAGTTGTGTTTGGCGAGGAGGATGGGCTGCCCCCGGTGGTGCTGACGCTGCATGATGGACGGAAAATCGCCCTGCGCGGCAAAATCGACCGCATCGACCGCTGGGAGGGCGACGAGGGCGTGTATCTGCTCGTATCCGACTACAAGAGCAGCCACCGCGACATTGACCCGACGCGCCTATGGTACGGGCTTCAATTGCAGCTGCTGCTGTATCTGCAAGCCGCGTGCGAGGGGCTGGACGGCAATCCGGCGGGCGCATTCTACTTTACGATTCAAGACCCGATGGTAGATACGGCGGATGTAAAGGAATCCGCGGAAAAGGCAATTGCGAAAAAGCTGCACCTGAAAGGCATTGTGCTGGCGGATGTGGACGTGGTGGAAGCGCTGGATTCCAATCCGGGATATTCGTTCACGAAAATCTTTAATGCGGATAGCAGCGTCGCTTCCTCGTCTGATGGCTACACGTCGGAGGAAATGGCAGCACTGCTTGCCCACGCCAAGAAGATGGCGGCGGAGCTGGCCGACCGCATCCGCAGCGGCGAAATCACCCCGTCCCCCGCCGTCATCAGAGACTGGAACGCCTGCCAGTGGTGCGACTGCGCCGGAGTCTGCAAGCTCGACACGTCCATCCCTGGTCACGAAAAACGTGAACTTCCGCCGCTGAAGAAGCAGGATTTATTGACCCTCATGGCGAATGATACAGATGCACCCGGCAGCGAGGAGGACACGTCACCGTAAAAGCGGTGAATTTTTCTCCCGAACACAAAGGAATTTCATCAGAGGCATTGCATCCGGGCGCAAAATGGTTTATAATAGAGATACGAAACTCTCACTCACAAGGAGGCGTTTACCCATGATTCAGATTATCGCAGGCAAGAAGGGCTCCGGCAAGACCAAGCGGCTGATTGACATGACCAACAACGCGGTCAAGACCAGCTCCGGCAACGTCGTTTTCCTCGACAAGAACGACAGCTATATGTACGAAGTGGACCGTGCGGTTCGTTTCGTCAACGTCGAAGAGTACAGCGTTTCCAGCGCGGAAATGTTCCTCGGCTTCCTCGGCGGCATGCTCGCCAGCAACTACGACGTCAAGACCGTCTTCATCGACGCGTTCCTCAAGCTGATCAAGATTGACCTCGCCGACGCGAAGTGGTTCTTCGACAGCCTCGAAAAGTACGCGCAGAAGCATGATGTGACGTTCGTGCTGTCCGTCAGCGCCGATCCCGAAGCGCTGCCCGACTTCTGCAAGGGCTACATCATCTAATTGGAACAGCCCACGAGGGCGGCGGAGCATGTAAGCCGCCGCCCTTTTGGTATTTCGCAGCTGCTACATAATCGCTGCTAAATTATTAGGTAAGAAAAGCAGTCCAGAAACTCGGCAAGAACCCCTTCTTGCCCTCAACCCAGCAGGCATCGCCCTGCGGATAGGAGCGTGATTTCCATGTCATTCATTTCCACCCGCGGCGGCGCCTGCGTCACGGCGTCCCAAGCCATCCTGCGCGGTCTTGCGCCCGATGGCGGTCTGTATGTCCCGGCGGTGTTCCCGCAGATGACGCTGGCGGACATTGCCGCGCTGACCAAGCTCGACTACCGCGCCCGCGCGCTGACCATCCTCCGGGGCTATCTTGATGATTTCAATGCGCAGGAACTGGCGGACGCAATTGCCAGCGCCTACGAAGCCGCCAAGTTCGATGACGCCGCGATTGCGCCCACGAAAAAGCTCGACAGCAACACCCATGTGCTGGAACTTTTCCACGGACCGACGCTCGCGTTTAAGGATATGGCGCTGCAGCTGCTGCCGCACCTGACGACGCTCTCCGCCAAGAAGAACGGTGAAAACCGCGGAGTGGCGATTCTCGTCGCGACCAGCGGCGACACGGGCAAGGCGGCACTCGAAGGCTTCAAGGACGTGCCGGGAACATCCTGCACCGTCTTTTACCCGACTGACGGCGTCAGCGACGTGCAGAAGCTGCAAATGACCACCACCGGCGGCGAAAACACGCACGTCATCGCCCTGAACGGCAATTTCGACGATGCGCAGTCCGGCGTGAAGGCGCTGTTCTCCTCCGAGGATTTCCACCAGCAGGTGAACGCGCGCGGCAAGGTGCTTTCTTCCGCCAACTCGATTAACTTCGGCCGCCTCGTGCCGCAGATTGTCTATTATTTCTCCGCTTATGCCGATTTACTGAACGCGGGCGCGATTGCGCTGGGCGATGAGGTGAATTTCGTCGTACCGACGGGCAATTTCGGCAATATCCTCGCGGGCTACTACGCACGGAGCATGGGGCTGCCGGTCAAGAAGCTCATTTGCGCCTCCAACCGCAACAACGTGCTGACGGATTTCTTCCTTGGCGGCGTTTACGACACGCGCCGGCAGTTCTTCAAGACGACCTCCCCTTCGATGGATATCCTGATTTCCTCGAATTTGGAGCGTCTGCTGTTTGAATGCGCCGACCGCGACGGCGCGCTGATTGCCCGCTGGATGCAGCAGCTGCGCACGAGCCAGTCCTACGCCGTTGGTCAGCAGCGGCAGGAGTGGCTGCTGAGCGTCTTTGCCGCCGGGTACGCCGATGACCGCGACTGCGCGGAGGAAATTGCCCGCGTGTTCGAGCAGCATCACTACCTGATGGACACGCACACCGCCGTTGCGAGCCGCGTTCTGCGCCAGTACCGCGAGACGTCGGGCGATTTGACCCCGACGGTCATCGTGTCCACCGCCAGCCCCTACAAGTTCGCCGCCGATGTGCTGACCGCCGTCGCCGGAAAGAACGCCGTCGCCGGACTGGATGCATTTGCCTGCTCGGATGAATTGGAAGCGCGTTCGGGGATGCCCGTGCCGCAGCAGGTGAAGGCACTGCGTTCCCTGCCGATTCGCCACACGGCGCACTGCGAGAAGGGCGGCATGGCGCAGGCGGTGCTGGACGCTTTCGGCGGAAAGTAAATCCCCAGTGGAAAATTGGAAGGGACTAATATGAACAACACGGACATGCTTTTTGTCCAGAAGAAGCTCAATGATTTGGTCGGCTGCACCCTCATCAACCTCTCCCGCACGGCGGATTTGCTTTGCCTGTCGTTTGCGCCGCGCGCGCTGACGACCGAAGTGCAGGAGGAACAATCCCTGCACTTGCAATGCTACTATCGTCTGGTGCAGGATGGGCGGGTTTCCTTGGCGCGAAGTGACTATTTCCAGCCGTCGGAAGCCATGTGGGATTTGTGGCGCAAGCAGGGGTTGGAGGAGGATGTCATTCCAGATGACTACCGCTGTGACGAGTTGGGCGCGAACCGGCTTGATGACCGCATTGTGGAGCTGAACGACGTGCTGACGGGCATCGAAAACCGCTTCATCGTCCGCACGGTGATGGTGGATTCTATCGGGGATGTGACGCTGTGCTTTGACAACGGCGCGGTGTGGAGCATTCTGGTAGACACCTCCGGGGGCGAGGAATGCTGGCGGTATCTGCCCGCGAACGAAGAGCAGCCGCAGCTGGTGCTGTACTCGGATGGCATTGAGTGCGAATAAGCGCTTCGGTTGCAAAGCGCAGGGGAATGCGTTTTTAGTGCATCCGGCAAATCGCTTTTTCATGCTTGTTTTTTATGGAGCAGGGGGAATCGCGCCTGCGGGCGCGACCAAAGGGCTTTCCGATCGCCCTTTGGAAACCTTCGGTGTGCGCACCTTCGGAGTTGACTTTTTCCGCAAAAATTGACCCGCTTGTCGCTTGACAGGCGGGTTTCTTCATTAATATTACTTACTCACGCCATATTGCTTACTCACGCCGCGTCGGTTTTCTGCTTTTGCTTATACTGTGCGGTGGTAATTCCCAGAATCACACCGAGAAACGTATCCACCGCGGTAATGGTGCCGACAACCTGCTCGCCGTATGGCAGGCGCCAGATGCTCGCCAGCGCAAAATACAGCGTCCCCATCGCGGGCAGCAGCAGCTGCGCCATCCATTTCAGCACGTTATACGTCTTGTCACACATGCGCATTCCTCCCCTCCATCGCAGTCTATGCGGAAATTCGCCGCTTGTGCGGATTTTTTTCGCAGAAGGCTTGACAGAACGGGATTGTCCTGCTATAATAAACAAGGTTTTGAAGAAACCTGTGCCGTAGACAGCCGGTATCCGCAAGGATGTAAAGGAGTTCGCTCCGCCTGCCGAGGTGTGAAGGATATAGCATGAAATTTGCTCATCCCTTGCACCTGTTGCAAGGGTTTTCTTTTACTCCCAAACCGTTAAGGAGGTGCAAGAAATGAGCAAGGTGCATGAGGTGAAGCCGGAGAAGGTGGCAGCTGTTGCTGACATCGTCGAAAAGCTGAAGAATGCCCAGTCTGTGGTGATTTGCAGCTACAGCGGACTGACTGTGGAGCAGGTGACTGAAATCCGCAAGCAGTGCCGTGAGAATGACGCCGCGTACTGCGTCCTGAAGAACCGTCTGGTTCTGCGCGCGCTGAATGAGGTGGGCATTACCGGTCTTGACGATCTGCTCAACGGCCCGAACGCTTTCGTGTTCTCCATGAAGGACGCTGTGTCCGGCCCGAAGATCATCAACGACTACATCGAAAAGAACAAGCTGGAGAGCCTGAAGATCACCGGCGGCGTGCTGGGTACGGAAACCCTCGACGTGGCTGCTGTGAAGCATCTGGCGACCCTGCCCAGCCGCGAAGTGCTGCTGGCAAAGCTGCTTGGCTGCATGACCAACACCGTGGCGTCCTTCGTCCGCGTGGTGGATGCAATCCGCAAGCAGAAGAATGGCGAGGAATAATCCGCGCCGATGCCGCATGAGGCTTTACGCCCCTGCGGTCTGAACAACGACAAGTTTTCATTACGATATCAACCGATATAGGAGGCTGAATCAACATGACTCATGAGGAGATCATTGCTGCCGTCGAATCCATGACGGTGCTGGAACTGGCCGATCTGGTCAAGGCTATGGAAGAAAAGTTCGGCGTGTCCGCTGCTGCGACCGCTGTTGTTGCTGGCCCCGCTGCTGGCGCCGCTGCTCCCGCTGCGGAAGAAAAGACCGAGTTCGACGTGGTGCTGAAGTCCTTCGACGCCGCTGCGAAGCTGAAGGTTCTGAAGCTCGTCCGCGAAGTGTGCGGTCTGGGCCTGAAGGAAGCCAAGGACTTCGTCGAAGCCGTTGCGGCTGGCCCGAAGACCGTCAAGGAAGGCCTGTCCAAGGAAGACGCCGACAAGTTGGCTGCCCAGTTCAAGGAAGTCGGCGGCGAATGCGAAATCAAGTAATTCTTCGGAATTACGTTTCGCCTTCTTGCAATCGTCAAGAAAAGCAAAGAGGTTGGATGCTTGCATCCAGCCTCTTTTTTATGCTATCGACACGCTTCGTCTCTGTTCCCCTTGACTTTTTTGCATTCTTGCGGGATAATAAGGCAGGAAATTCGTCAATTCATCCGTTTTATTTGAAGGAGGTGCATGGCGATGCTGACTTTTCGGGACGCCACCGCTGATCAGGCGGGGCTGATCAGCCACATTTATGCTACCAGCTGGCGTAAAACCTATCGGGGGCATATCGCCCAGCATTATCTGGATCGTCTGCCCGATGAATACTGGGTGCCATCCATCCGCTCATGGCTGTCCAGTGGGCAGCTGTATGGGCTGATGGTCTATGACGACGATAAGCCCGTCGGGTGCTGCATCTACGGCCGCGGGCGCGACGAAGATTACGGCGACTGGTGCGAGATTGTGTCGCTCTATCTGCTGCCGGACACGATGCGTCAAGGCATCGGCGGCAAGCTGCTGGAGGAAGTCATCCGGCTGATGAAGCTGGACGGCTATGAGAAGTTTTACCTCTGGGCGATTGACGGCAACGAAATCGCCGACGGCTTCTACCGCAAGCATGGCTTTCTGCGCACGGATGACGCGGTCGATTACAAAATCGGCGGTGAACCCGTGCGGGACGTGCGGTATACGCGCGTATTACCCAGCGCGTAATTCAGCCGGTTTCGGCTTTTGCAGATACATGCCCGTGGCAATCAGCGCCGTCAACGGTGCCGCCGCCGCCAAGCCGAACGACCCGACAAGCGTGTTGAGCAGCTGCGAAGCGACATATTTCAGGTTGATGATGTCCGTCAGCGGCGTTCCCTGTCCGGCGAAATACATCAGCATCGACAGGTAATTGCCGGAATATGCCAGCATCAGGGTCGTCGTCATTGTGCCTAACACGCTCCGCCCGACCAGCAGCCCCGACTTCATCAGCGCTCGGCGGCTGATATCCGGTTTGTGGCGGTGCACTTCCTCCATCGACACGCTGATGTCCATCGACAAATCCATCAGCGCGCCCGAATTAGCAAGGAACATCATGCCGATATACAGGCTGCGCGTATCAACCCGCATGGCGGATTGGCTCAGCAGCGGCACAACATAGGGCAAATCGCCGCCGTCGAGCTTGAGCAAAATCGTTAGCCCCCACGCGCTCAGGCAGGTGACGACCGTCCCGGCAACCGAGCCGAGAATCGCCGTCAGGCAGCGGCGGCTGAACCCCGCCACCAGCACATCAATCAGCACCGTCAGCACGATGACGGTCACGAACGATGCCATCATGGGATTCACGCCGTCCAGCAGCAGTGGAATCAGCAGTTTCCAGACGATAACCGCACTGGCGACCAGCGACACCATCGCGCCGCAGCCAATCACGCCCCCAAACCCAATCAGCAGCAGTGCCAGAATCGCCACGATACCCGCTTCCGCCGTGATGCGGTAATGGTCAATCAGCGTTACGACCGGCGCACCCTGCCCACTGCCGGGCTGAATCATTGCCCACGCGATGTCGCCCACCTCGAACAGCTTGTCCTTGTCGAGCGCGGAATTCAGGTAGTTATAGGACTGATACGCTTCCCCGGCATAATCGCCCGTGAGGATTTTCACCCGGCACGGCTGCACGCCGTTATACACAATGCCGATGGCGTCCAGCATGGAATTGTCCACCTGCTCGATGCGTACCTTCTCGCGCGGAAAGCGACTGGTGATGTTCAGGTGCTCGTCCGGCAGCAGGCAGAGCAAGCCGCAGAAAATCAGCATGACGAGGCACATCAGCCAATTCTGCTTGTTTTTCCATTGTCGCTTCGTCTTTTCCATTTTCATTTTCCCCCATATGGGCAGAGCAGGAGATGGCATTGTGTCATCCCCTGCCCTTTTTGATTTTGCTGTGATTATTCCGCGTCCGCGGTCAGCCCCATCGCATCCATCGTGCGGGTGAAGATGCCCGTGTTGTCATACAGACCGGAAAACTTCTCCGCGCCCACCCCATAGGCGTACACCGGAATCTGCAGGCCGGTATGCGCGTAGGAGGTGTAGGACAGGCCAGCCTTGTTGTTCATGATGTGGCTCACCGCCATGGAGAAGGGGTTGTAGCCGCCGTAGAGCAGGGAGGCTTCCGCCTTGTCAATTTCCTGCGTGCCCATCGCGACGTTCCATGCCTTGCGCAGGTTTTCCACGTCGGTCGCAGTCAGGGAAAGCGCTTCGCCTTCCTTGGTGGTCAGACCGTAGAGTTCTTCCACCTTCGCCATCGCATCCTCAAAGGTTGCGCCGTTTTCCTTCAGCTCGGAAATCACGTCATCGAACGCAGTGAAGGAGGTCTTCTGGTTCTGGAGGTACTGGAAGTGGGTATCGTAAGCGGTGGTCGCAAAGCCAATGGTCATGCCGCCGGTCTCATGGTCAGCGGTGACGATGATGAGGCATTCGCCCGGATGCGCCGCCGCGAAGTCCAGCGCAACCTGCACCGCGTCAGACAGGGCGATGGTGTCGTAGATGGAAGTCGCCGCGTCGTTGGCGTGGCCCGCCCAGTCGATCTTGCCGCCCTCGCACATCATGAAGAAGCCGTTGTCGTTATCCAGCACATTGATGCCGCTGCGGACAAAATCCGCCAGAGAGAGCACATCCTCGCCCGCCGACTCCTTCTGGATGCGGTCGATTTCGTAGTGAATCGCCTTGGAGTCCTGAAGCACCGGATTGGTCGCCAGCACGCGGTCGTTCGTCGCGGTCAGGCTGCGGATTTCGTCGTTCGTTGTCGGAATCACCCAGCCGTTTTCCTTTGCGACGTCCAGCAGGGTTACCTGCTGACCATCCGCGCCGTTCATCTTTTTGAAGCCGCCGCCCGCGAGGTAGTCCACGGTCGTGCCGGTCAGCGCCTGAAGGGCAATGTCATAGTAGTCGTTGCGGGAGGGCTGCTTGGCGTAGTACGCCGCCGGGGTCGCATGATCGACAGACACGGAGGTAATTACGCCGACCTTCTTGCCCGCTTCCTTGGCGTATTCGGTGATGATCTTGTAGGGATTGGTCAGCGTTTCATCATAATTGATAACGCCGGAGAGCGTCTTCTTGCCGGAAGCCATCGACGTAGCGGTCGAAGCGGAATCCGGGCAGAAGGAAGAGCTGTCGTAGGTGGTCACCAGACCGAGGTACGGGAACTTGGTGAAAGACAAATCCGCCGGAACCGGGAACTTGCTGTCCGGGTTTTCGATGCTGCCCAGATAGTACTGGGTCGCAGTCACCTGCGGGTTGCCCATGCCGTCGCCGATGAACATGAACACATACTTCGGATGGCTTTCGCCCTCCGCCATGGCCGTTGCGCACATCAGGCACAGCGCCAGCGCGCAGAGGATTGCAAGGAACTTCTTCATGATTGTTTTCCTCCTGGTTCTTCGTCTTGTTCTTCTGAACAAGATGTATTCTACCGGAGGAATGTAAACTTCCAAACGGCGATTATGTAAAATCGAGGCGAAAGAAAAAGCCGCTGTGTAAAGTGCATTTTCGCACTTCCAGCGGCTTTTCATACTATTTCCAGATGAAAATGCGCAAGCAGATGTCGCAGTTGAATCTGGAAATAGTATCACTTATGTGCGCTCGGATTCTTCCGCTTCTCGGAAGAATGTTCCCAGCGCCTGTGCAATGCGCGTGCCTTCCCGGCTGATGGTACACACATGCGGCACGCTCTCCAAGCGCAGCACGCCCTTCGTTTTGCTTCGCACCCCCTGCAGGATCACATCCGCGCTGTCAGGCGTGATGACCTGATCGCCGCTGCTCTGCACGCACAGCACCGGGCAGGTGACCGCGCAGAGGTTATCGCGGGCCTCGTGGATAATGCGGCGCAAATCCACCGCGCTTTTCGTCGGAAATCCGGTATACCCCAAATCGTAGTCGGGAGCGAGCGCGTCGTCCTTGCGCGCCTGCCAGCTGATTTCCGGCAAAAACGGCGCGGCGAATCGTGCCAGCGGAAACCAGCGCTTCACCGCCCCCATCGGCGCGGAAATCGGCGCAATGGCGGTCGGGTCGCTCTGCTCGGCAATCATCAGCGTCAGGCAGCCGCCCATGCTCAACCCGGTCACGCTGACGAAGCGGTACTGCTCTTTCATTTCCCGGAAGGCTTCCTTCGCCGCGTTCAGCCAATCCTGCCACGAACAGCGGCGCATATCCTCCAGCGTTGTCGCGTGACCGGGCAGGTTGATGGTGCACACACCAAAGCCCTGCTGCACAAGTCCTTCCGCGAGCGGCCGCATATGCGCTGCCGAACCCGCAAACCCGTGCATCAGCAGCACGCCGTGTTCCCCTTGCCGCACCTCGTACGGCTGACACAGGGGCGAGGAAAAGTCCGCTTCCGGGCGCGTTTTCATGTTGCTTCCTCCTTATTGCACAGCGGAAATTGCTTCCTTTTTGCCCATCACCAGCAGCACATCGCCCGCCATCAGCATTGTTTCTGCGCCGGGCGAAGTAAGGAATTTGCCGCCGCGGTGGATCCCCAGCACGCTTACCCCAAAGTTCCGGCGGATGTTGAGTTCGACGATGGTTTTGTCCGCCCAGTCCGTCGGGAGGGTGAGTTCGGCAATCTGGTCGTCGTCGGAAAGCGCCATCAGGTCGAGGATATTGGGCGCGACGAGTGAACGGGCGACGCGCTGCCCCATATCGCGCTCCGGGAAGATAACGCGGTCAGCGCCGACCTTATAGAGGACGCGGGCATGGAGGTCATCGACGGCCTTCGCGAGGATTTTGGGGACGCCGGCTTCCTTGAGCAAAACCGTTGCGAGAATGCTGGCGCGGATATCCGTGCCAATGGCAACGATGGCGGCATCGAAGTTCTGCACGCCGAGTTCCACAAGCGCATCCTCACCCACGGCTTCCGCCTGAACCGCCTGCGTCACGTCGGGCGCGATGGCCTCGACGAGCTTCTCGTCTCGATCCACCGCGAGCACCTCATGTCCCAATTCGCACAAGCTCCTCGCCACGCTCGACCCGAAGCGCCCCAAGCCCAGCACCACAAACGACTGCTTCTGTTTCTTCATAACAATTCCTTTCTGAAGGAGGCGCCAGAGGCTCTGCCTCTGGACTCCGGCAGGGCTCTGCCCTGCACCTGCCAAAGGGTCTTCGACCCTCTGGACTCCCTTTTCGCGATTGAGTTGAGCGCATTTGCATACAGCGCCCGCGTGTTGATTGAGGGGACGGCGTGCAGGACAGTGTATGCGCCTGATGGTTCATTCCTGCATGACACTTCCCTCATTCGTGTCCCGCCTGCGTCAACTTCTGCTGATTTTCCGCGTCCTCGTTGCGCTTCAGGGCTTCCGCCGCTTCATTCTGCTTCATTTCCAGAATTGATTGAGCCATGACCATCACGCACAGCCCCATCAGTTCCATCGCCTGATAGAAGCTCCTTTCACCATAGCAAATCAGCATCCCCACGGCAAAAATCAGCACAGCAGTTTCCAGGCCGAATATGATTTTGTTCAGGAGCATCATCGAATGGCTCATGCTCAGCGGCACAGACGCTGGCGAATTTTCTCGCATGTCGTTCACAAGTGCGCACTGGATGGCAGACATGAATCCCCAGAAAAGCAGCTGATACCGATTCTGCTCAATCGGGACAAATTGCAGCGCAACTGTCGTCAGCATCTGCACGACAATCAGACCCAGTACGATTTTCCACAGAATTTTCGTTCCGCCGCGCTTCCGGCAGAACAGCCACATTGCACCCATACCAAGGCTGATGGCGCCGCACACCACGTCCATCACCAGCCACCACGCCGTTTCCTGCTGCACCAGCAGCACTGCGGCGTGCACCAAGACGACCAGCGTCAGCAGCATCGCCAGCACAGGAATAATCGGCTTCTTCGTCATATTTCTCGCTCCCTTCGTTCTTCATCGGGATTACCGTCAGTATAGCACACCCCCTCGATTTTGCCAGCATTTCTGATCGAAAATTGCGTTTTCGCGTCTGAATTGTCACCCAATCGTAATCTCTTCCTCCGGGTAGCGAATCTTTGACGCATTGCGATTCTGCCGGCTCGCCAGCGCGCTTGCCATCGTCAGCGGGCCGACACGCCCGAAGAACATCATCAGTGCCAGCACGGTTTTGCTGCCCGCCGTCAAGTTCGGCGTTCCGGCACTGGACACGCCAACCGTCGCCATCGCGGAGAACGCCTCGAACATCATGTCGAGGAACGGCTGCCCGTCGCCTTCCAGCAGCGTCAGCAGCATCGTTCCGCCCAGCGCCATTGCCAGCGAGATGCTCACAATCGCCAGCGCACGGCGAATCAGTCCCGGCGGAACGCGCCGACGCGCCAGCTGCACGTCCGCGTCGCCGCGGATGACCGACCAAACCGTCAGCGCCAGCACCGCGACGGTTGTCGTTTTCACGCCGCCGCCAGTGGACGCGGGCGACGCGCCGATGAACATCAGGATGATGCTCATCAGCTTGCTGGACTGTCGCATGGACGCGAGGTCAACCGAGTTGAAGCCTGCCGTGCGCATCGTTGTGGACTGCATGAGGGCGTTTACGAGTTTATTTCCCGCGCCGGAAATGCCGCCAAGCGTCGCCGGATTATACCACTCGGTCAGGCAGAAGAACGTCATCCCCATCAAAAGCAGCACGCCCGTCATGCCCAGCACCAATCGACTGTGGAGCGACAATTCTCGCCACTGGAAGCGCTGACGGGTGACCTCGCCCAGCACAGCGAACCCCGTACCGCCCAGCACAATCAGCGCGCTGATGGTCAGCAGCACCAGCGGTTCATTTTGAAACGCGGTCAGGCTGGAGAAATGTCCGAAAAGGTCAAAGCCCGCGTTGCAGAACGCGCTGACGGCGTGGAAGATGCTGAAGTACACGCCCTTCCCCCAGCCCAGCAGCGGCACGAAGCGAATTGCAAGCAGTACCGCGCCGCCGCCCTCGATGACCAGCGCCGCCGTCAAGTACCAGCGCGTCAGGCGCACCAGCCCCGACAATCCGCTTGTATTCATGGATTCGCGCAGGAGCATCCGGTCGCGCAGACCGATTTTTCGTCCCAGCAGCATCATCGTCAGCGTCGCGAACGCCATGAAGCCCAGCCCGCCAATCTGGATGAGCAAAAGCAGCGTCAGCTGCCCAAAGAGCGAAAAAGTCGTTCCAGTATCGACGGCTACAAGCCCCGTCACGCAGACCGCGCTCGTCGCCGTAAACAAACCATTGCCCAATCCGATGCTTCGTCCATTCTGCGCGGCGCACGGCAGCGACAGCAGCACGCCGCCCAGCAGAATCAGCGCGAGAAATCCAAGCGCCATTACCCGTTCCGGACGCATCCAGCGGTTCTTCTTCCACATCCGCATCATCCTTTCGGGGTCTATTATACTGATTTGATGCGGCATTGTAAAGCCTTTCGTTTTCTTCATTTTCTGGACTGCTTCGCACCCATGTTAGCAGGTTTTGCATGCTCGTTCATTATGTTTGTCAGCCGATTTATGGAAAAGCACTTCATGCTATTGATACATTTCCTCAATCTTCGCATCCGCCCGCGCGCGAATCAAGCGCAGCACCAGCACAGTCTGGTCGTCGGCAGGGGCGCTGTCGCCGGAGGGCGCACCGGTCAAAATCGCGTTCGCGGCATCCTGCGCAGTTTCAAGCGTCAAGGCGTCGCGAATCGTCTCTTCCATGGACTGCCGATTTTCATAGGCATCCTCCACGCCGTCGGAGAGCAGAATCAGCGTATCCCCCTGATGCAGCTGCATCAGCTTTTCCCCGCTTTCGACGTTCTCCAGTATCCCCAGCGGCAGCGCGTCGCCGCCCAACAGCGACAAGCCTTCCGACTGCATCAGGTAGCTGCCCGCCGCGCCGAGCTTGTCCAGTGACGCCTTGCCCGTCCACAAGTCCAGCAGGAACAAATCCACCGTCGTGCACCGCTCTCC
>ERZ780079.621-NODE-621-length-13904-cov-3.60539_pt1 | contig 13904 bp, 8 predicted proteins | sample MGYA00511087_ERZ780079 | MGnify/ENA primary metagenome ERZ780079 (study PRJEB29588, sample SAMEA2142583) | human gut metagenome | biome: human gut; feature: human-associated habitat; material: faeces | place: Denmark | collected 2008/2010 ... | reverse complement strand
ATCACTCCTGCCGATGGTGCGCTGGATGCTGAAATCAGTGTTCGCGTGCGTGGCGGTGGTTCCATAACCCAAGATAATTCACCATTATTTTTGGTAGATGGTTTTCCGGTAGATGATTTAAGCGGTATTCCGCCAACGGATATTGAATCTATTGATGTTTTGAAAGAGGCGTCAATGACAGCTATCTACGGTGCAAGAGGTGCAAACGGTGTTGTTATCGTGACTACCAAAAACCCTAAAATGGGTAAAACAACCGTACAGTTTAATAGCTATTTGCAGATGCGTACATTGGCGCGTAAAATACCGGTAATGAACAACTATGAGTTTGTAATGGCCGAATATGAATATCAGATGATTCGTAAAGGTTCGGATGAGGGTTTTATCAAAAATTTCGGTTACTATGATGATATTGATTTATACAAATACACGAACACTACTGATTGGCAGGATGAAATTCTAGGCGGTAATCCTATTTCGCAGTATTATAATATAACCGTTAATGGCGGTAATGAAAAAACCAAATTCAATTTGAGTTATACCCGCAATAAAGACGAGGGACAGTTGATTGGTTCGGGACTGACACGTAATAACATTAATCTGAAATTGAATCATCAGTTGTTCAAGAATCTGAAATTGGAAACAAATGCAACTTATCGTACGCGTACTATCGATGGTGCCGGAACTTCGGGGACAAATATTGTTACTGCGCTTCGTTTTCGTCCTACCAATGGGTTGTCGGCAGGAGTTGCCGTCGACCCTGATGATGACGAGGAAAACCTGGATGGAGATGGAAATTCCCTGAACCAGAAATATACTCCGGTGGAAGAGAATAAACAGAATTACAGAAAACGTGACGAACAGGCTCTCAGCCTGAAAGCAGCTTTGGTGTGGGATGTGATAAAAGGATTGCAATTTCGTTCCGAGTATGGAATAAGCACGACTCATGCAAATGACAATCAGTTTTACGGTCCATTGTCCAGTACGGCTTCTGCTGCCGGTATGAATAATATGCCTTCTGCTAAACGTACCAAAACCCATAAGGAATCATATCGTTTGGCAAATACGCTGACCTATCGTAACTCGTTTAATAAGTCTCACAATGTCAATGTAATGCTGGGACAGGAAATTAACCATGCGCAGAACGATAATATGTTTATGAGTGCAAAGCTCTTTCCGGTTTCTGTAACGGCAGAGGCAGCATTGGAGAATTTTGCTTTGGGAACTCCCAATCAGAGCACCAGTTATAAAAGTGCTCCCGACAGAACCGCTTCTTTCTTCGGACGTGCATTGTATGATTACAAAAATCGTTATTATGCTACTCTGACGGTTCGTGCCGACGGGTCTACCAAGTTTGCTCCCGGTAAGCAATGGGGATATTTTCCGGCTGGTTCCATTGCCTGGAGAATTTCCAATGAAAAGTGGATGGAGCCTATAAGGTTTATCTCTGATTTGAAGTTGAGAGCCAGCTACGGTTTGGCCGGTAATAACCGTATTGGTAATGATTTGTGGCATAATATCTATCGTGTATATAGTGGAACGAGTGCTCCCGCTTTCGGTAATGAAGAATATAATTATTATCAGTTTGCCGATCAAACCTACCTTTATGATCCTGATTTGAAATGGGAAACAACCATAACCCGTAATATCGGTTTGGATTTCGGATTCTTTAGAAACCGTCTGAGCGGTACGGTTGATGTGTATTGGAATACAACCAAGGACTTGTTGGTTCCTTCCATCATTCCTAATTCATCAGGTTATTCCCGTCAGATGACAAATGTGGGACAGACTTCAAACAAGGGAGTTGAAATCTCTTTGGATGCAAAAATCATTCAGACAAAGGATTTCCAGCTATCGGCAAACTTCAACGTTGCGTTCAACAAGAATAAGGTAGACAAATTGGCTACCGGTGAAACCGAATGGAAAACCAAAGCCTCATTATCCAACTGGTATGGAACGTATAACTATAAAATGGAAGTAGGTAAAAGTATGGGATTGATTTACGGATTCGTCAACGACGGGTTCTATAAGGTAGATGATTTTGATTTCGATGCAACTACTAAAAAATGGACTTTGAAGCCGGGTATACCCGATAATTCATCGTTCAGTTCCGGTAACTTTGCTTTTAAACCCGGAGCTATGAAATTCAAGAAACTGTCCGATTCCGAATCGAACTTGATTACAGAAGATGATATGACGGTTATCGGTGATACCAATCCTAAAGTGACCGGCGGTTTCGGACTTTCCGGCAACTGGAAGAATCTGGACTTCACGGCATTCTTCAATTACATGTGTGATTTTGATGTGCTCAATGTGAATAAACTCTACCTGCACTCGGCTGTCCGTCGTAATTATTCCAACTTATCTACGGATATGAACCTTGCCAATCGTTTCCGTTATGTGGACGATGCCGGTGTGAATGTTTCCAGTGACCCTGTTGCCTTAGCGGCATTGAATGAGAACGCCAAAACCTATTCTTGGATGTCCGTAACTCAGGGTATAACAATGACCGATTTGGTTGAAGACGGTTCTTTCCTTCGTTTGAGTACTTTGACGGTTGGTTATACGCTTCCTAAGCATTGGTTGAGATCTTTAGGAGTTAAGAGCCTGCGTTTATATTTTTCCGGAAGCAACTTGTTTACAATAACAGGATATAGCGGTTATGATCCGGAAGTGAATATCCAAAAAGGTTTGACGCCGGGCATTGATAATAATGTAACTCCGCGTAGCCGTGTTTATACAGTCGGTGTTAATTTGAATTTTTAAATTATATAGGATATGAAAAAAATATATATATCGGTAATGGCGAGCTTATTATTGTTCGCATCCTGTTCAGACTATCTGGATGTAAATTCTCCGTCTACGTTTGATAAGGAGTATGTATTTGGCAGTGAATCCGAAATAGCTACTGCTGTCAATGGCATGTATGTGCCTATGGTCAGCGGTAAGGGTTGGGTAGGAGTTCTGCTTAAGAAGATGCTGTTTAATACGGATGTGGAGTTCAGTGGATTATCTACAGCATCCAATCTCAATGAGCGTGCATTTGTTCCGAGTACAGGCGATATAAAGTCGTATGGTGATATTTGGACGGGTATGTATGACGGGGTAAACCGTACGAACGATGTCATAGAGGGTATTGAACAGAGTCCTCTGTTTGCCGCTGCCGACAAAACTAAACCGTCGCGTCTGATGCATTATTACGGAGAAGCGAAAGTCCTGCGTGCCATGTATTATTTGGAGCTTGTCAGAAATTGGGGTGATGTGCCTTACAGAAGAAAACCTGCCGGAAATAAGGATGAATTGTTTATCGGAGCGACCGACCGCAATACAATATTGACCGATATGATTAATGATTTGATAGAGGTAGAACCTTTGATGTTGTATGCGGAAGAATCCGACAGAGGAGTAGAGGCTGCTTCAAGAGAATTCTGTCAGGCATTGATAGCTCGCATTGCTTTGCAAAGAGGTGGTTGGAGCCTCAGGCCGGATTATGATAATCCTTCTGCTGTGGGTACAATGGAGCGGAGCGACGATTGGAAAGAATATTATAAAATAGCTGAGGAATATGCCGGAAAGGTTATCTCTGAGGGTAAACATTCCTTGACTCGTTCTTTCCGTCAGGTTTGGGTAGATGAATGTAGTTGGATAGTACCGGTTGGTGATGATAATATTTTTGATGTACCGGCTAAAGTAGGTGGTTCCGGAGAATTGGCTTATTCTTGGGGAACATATATTGTATCGTCAAAGAACTCAGAGGGCGTCAATGCGTCCAATGCTCCTCACGGATATTCGTCCGGTGGCGCCAGATTGGCTCTTACCTATATGTTGTCTTTTGATAGAGAGGATTTACGTAGGGATATTACTTGTGAGATATTCCGTTATGAAAATTCAGGAATGAGTTCTATTATTCAGAAGCCATTTTCCGAACTTAATGTTGGTTGTGGCAAATGGAACCGTCTATTTATGGAATCACCGTTGGGCAGTACATCCAATAAAGGTACAGGGATCAATTATACGTATATGCGCTATGCCGATGTGTTGTTGATGTATGCGGAAGCTGCCAATGAAAACCATGACGGGCCGACGACCGAAGCTAAGGATGCCTTGAAGCAGGTGCGTAAAAGGGCTTTTGCAGAAAAAGACCATGCTGAAAAGGTAGAGGCTTATGTGGATGCTTTGGGGACAAAAGAAGATTTCTTCAATGCTATTGTTCAGGAACGTGCCTGGGAATTTGGCGGAGAAAAGCATAGACGTTACGATTTGGCACGTTGGAATCTGTATGGAAAAACATTATATAATTTGTTTTTCGATTGGATTGAATTGGGTAAAGTAGCCCGTACTAAGCAATATGAAAATACGGAAACTCCTTTTGAAAATCCTACTTATGATGCACGCTTTGATTCTTACCCGGCTGTAGCCTATTATAAGATGGCACCGGCGGATAAAACGCTGTTTCCGGTATGTGTAGCCGAAACAATGGATTGGTACAAGGAAGGTGACATTAATTCTTATGATGAGGCGCTACCTGCATATCCTTCCCAAAATCCTTCCGGTTACTCGCGTGTAGATATGTGTGTTCAATATTGTACGCAAATTAAAAACGCCAGTCCTCGCCGGTGGGAACCGTCTGCCCGTATTCTGCATTCTTTCTATGGCTATATTAATGCATCGAATGCCGGGGCTGTGAATCCCGAAACGGATCCGGTACGCTATTTGGTTCCTATACCGCCGGACGCATTGTCAAGCCATCAGGGATTATTGAAAAATTATTATGGATATTAAAACTAACAGTAGGATGAAAACAAAATATATAGTGCCGCTTTTACTTTTCTGTCTGTTTGCTTGTATAGCATGTGAAGACGAGACGACAGAGATGCCCCGTTTATTCAGACCTTCCTTTATTGCTTCGTCCTGTTTTGCAGAAAGCAATACTATAACGCTGGCTTGGAGAACATCCGGCGAAGCAACTTCATATACGGTAGAGCTTTCTCAGGATGCCACGTTTCAGTCGGAAAATATTGAAACACAGACAGTGGAGAAGGGCAAATGTACGTTTGCGAATTTACGTTATGAGACTAAATTTTATGCCCGTGTCAGAGCTAATAATGAGTCTCTTGCTATAACATCGAATTGGACGGAAATGGGTTCTTCCATTTCAACCTTGTCCCGTACTATTCCGAAAATACTGTATGCTGTGGAAGGTTCGCAGATTAATGAGACTTCCGTGGAAATTAAATGGGTGGTATCGGAAAAAAATCCGGTTGACGGATTGGCAATATGGGAAGAAGGAACTACAGAGGAAAAACAAATTAGTTTGGAAGATGCTTCTGCCGGACAATATACGATTACAGGATTAACTCCTCGTACTACTTATTATGTGGCTTTGACAAACAGTGCTGCACCAGAAGAAGCAGAAAAATATAATCAGCAGAGATTTACCACTGCAGGAATGCCTGCCGATGCAGTTGTGGTGGAAGATGGAGTTGATTTGATGGATAAGATTAAGGCCGGTATGGATGATACAAGTAAGCAGGCTCTTGTTTTCCAATTGAAGAATGGCGTTGATTACTACCTGACAACAGGCGGGGAAGTTGCTGCGAAAACCGGCGATATTAAATTGACCAAAAGCATTGCTCTTCTTGCTAACCCGGGAGAACGTCCTACTTTGTACATTCGCGAGGGGTGTTTCATTGTGAAACCGGAAGTTGGTAATATGCCGAATATTGAATATTTTATTGTTGATAATGTGAATATTAAGGAAACATGGACTGAAAGTAAGCCCAGTAAAGGTAGTAAAACACGTTTGCTGAATATAGGGAAACACAATGCCGGTACTGATTTCACAATAGATAGATTTGAAATTACAAACTCGGATATAGTTTTACCATCTACCGTTTTAATGATGAGTGATGCCAGTGAAGGAGTTACCACAATCAACCATATCCGTATAGATAATTGTTTGGTTTCCGGTATTAATGATACAAAAAATGTAACAAAACAATTCGGTTTTATTCATGCTATAAATAAAGGCTCTAATGTATGGAATGATGTCTCCGTCACTAATTCCACATTCTATGAGTTCTATATTTCACCGGGTGTGTTTGGAGCACCTACTGCTGATGTCCCTATTGCGGCCGGTAACAAAGTTGTTATTTCTAATTGTACTTTTTATAATTGGGGCTCAAATAAGGATGGCAAAAACACTTATAGGGCTGTTGGGAATTTCTCCAAATTGACTGCGCCGCTGAACTTGTCGGTAAGTAATTGTGTCTTTGGCAGCAGTAAAAGTAAAGTGCTTGACGCAGGCAGTATTAATTTAAATTCGAAAGGGAACTATTGTACATTGGATTTTGAAAAGATGTCTGATGCCGGTTTGACACTGATTTCATTGGATACGGATGATGCTTCATTATTCCGTAATGTTGAGGAAAATGATTTTACTGTAGTTGATGCAGAGTCAGTCATTTATAAATCAGAATACGGTGATCCGCGTTGGATTAAAGTTTTGGATTAATTATTTGTAAATTTAATACTCTAATTAATGAGATATAATATGAATTTGATAGGATTCTTTTGCCTTGCATGGGCTTTGTTGGCTTGCGACCAAGATGAAGGGAAAGATAACCCAGGTGTTTCTTTCCCGGATTATGGTGAGGTACTGGCCTTTCCCGGTGCGGAAGGGTATGGGCGGCATGCTACAGGTGGCAGAACGGGTGAAGTATATCAAGTAACGACTTTGGCAGATTCGGGCAGGGGTTCTTTACGTGATGCCGTCAGTAAGCCCAACCGTATTATTGTATTTAAGGTTGCAGGGGTAATCAAATTAGAGTCTCCTCTCGACTTCTCAAAGAACTTGACAATTGCAGCACAGACAGCTCCGGGTGACGGAGTTGTCGTGTATGGCAACCGGGTTTCCTTTTCGGGAGCGGACAATTTGATATGCCGTTATTTACGTGTACGAATGGGTATCAACGGTCGTGAAGGTAAAGATGCAGCCGGTATCGCCTATGGTTCGGATATGATTTTCGACCATATGTCTGTAACTTGGGGACGCGATGAATGTTTCTCCATCAATGGAGATCCTAAAAAGCCCGCAGACCAGCCTCGGAATATCACGATACAGAACTCGTTCATAGGGCAGGGATTGCAACCTCATTCTTGTGGTGGGCTTATCCAGACCACAATAAACGACGGAGTTACTTTGTACCGGAATCTGTATATAGACAATAAAACCCGTAATCCGAAAGTGAAAGGACTAAATCAGTTTGTAAACAATGTCCTTTATAATTGGGGAAACGGCGGTGCTTATATTATGGGAGATACTCAGCAGAAATCGGATGCCGATATTCGGAATAATTATTTTATAGTAGGAACTACAGATAATTACGATGGCAAGAAGTTAGGTGCAACGGCTCCCTTTACCCGATATAACGAGCATTTCAGCGCTTATTTGTCCGGTAACTTTTATGATGATAATAAGGATGGCTTATTGAATGGCCGTGAACTGGGACGTGCAGACTGTATGAAGAAGTCGGTTGTAGCAGGAGAGGAGATTATAACTTCTCCTACGTTCCTCGAACGTCCGTCCGATGTACATCCCGAAATAAAAGAACTGATGACTGCTCAGGAAGCCTACGAATGGATTGTTGCCAATGGCGGATCTTCCTTGCCCGTACGGGATGAGGTGGATGCCTATCTTATCGATGAACTGACTTCATTGGGGAAAAAGGGGCTGATTATCCATTCGGAGGAAGATATACCGACAAAGGGACCGGGTAATATAAAGTCGGCGGAAGCTCCTGCAGATACCGACAATGATGGTATGCCGGACGAGTTTGAAGACAAATACGGCCTTGATAAGAATGATCCGGCAGATGCCATGAAGGTAGCGTCTAATGGATATACGAATATAGAGAATTATATATTTCTGATTAAATAGAATACCGAATGATGATGAAAAAGTTATGTCTTGTTTTTATAAGCGTATTGCAATTGTGTAACGTGTCGGCAGGGGCACAAACGAATGACAAAGCCAAAGAGATGGCAATGAAGATAGCCGATCGTATTTTGGCGTCCACCACTTATGAATTTGTGGATAAGAAAAGTGGGAAGACCTATACATCCTTAAAGAATATGCCTTTGAATAAAGCGGTGAAAGTCAGGAGTAAATATCTTGATTGGCACTACACGAACGGAGTTACCAATATTGCTTTAATGGAATTGGGTAATAAGCTGGGTAACTCCAAATACGAAAACTACGTATTGAAGAATATGAATTTCGTATTTGATGAGGACAATCAATCTTATTTCCGTAGATTGTATGAGGAAACGTTGAAGAATGAAGGATGGAAAGCGGTGAATGCCTTGAATTGGCACATGATTTATCGTAATAAACGTCTGGACGATAACGGGCCGATGGGAGCAAGTTTGATTGATTTGAGCCGGAAGCATCCTAATGCAGCATTCCGGAAATATATCGAAAGTACCAATCATCATTTAATGTTCTCCGAACCCCGGCTTGCCGATGGCACTATTGCCCGATTGTGGCCGCACGTGAATACGGTGTGGGCCGATGATGCTTTTATGGCTCTTTCCTTTTTGGTAAGAATGGGAGAGATGACAGGAGATAATAAGTATTTCGATGATGCTGCCAATCAGATATTGAATTACACTCGCTATCTATGGTGTCCCGAGAAGGGAGTCTATTATCACTGTTATCATACAGACACGAAGATACACGGAGTAGCTCATTGGTCAAGAGCCAACGGATGGGTATTTATGGCAACGGCAGATTTACTGTCGAGAATGCCCGAAAATCATCCTATGCGCGAAGATGTCATTAAGAACTTCCGGATGCAGACGGATGGGGTAATCCGTTATCAGGGCGCTAACGGATTATGGCATCAGTTGCTCGACAAACCAGATTCTTATGAAGAGATAACGGGAACGGCCATGTTTGTTTTCGGCATTGCCAAGGGAGTTAAAGAAGGATGGTTACATTCCGATTATATTTATGTGGCATGGGAAGGCTTGAAAGGTATGCTGACAAAAATCACCCCTGAAGGTGATGTTACCGCTATTTGTGCCGGTACGGGAATTATGCCTTCTTTATCATTTTATTATAATCGCCCTCAATGGAAAAACGACCCTATGGGTGAAGGACCTGTTTTAAGAGCATTGGTCGAGATGATTGATGCACCTGCTTATACGGAAATTAAAGCGGAACAGCAATATGACAAGATAAAATAGAGGTTGTATCTCTTGGTTACAGCAACTAACGTTTTTTATTCTCGTAGATTATATTTGGTTGAAACCTTAGAATTCAATAATCAGAAAAAGCTTATCATATTTTTCTCTGATTATTGATTCTAAGGTTTTCTTTTGGTTGAGGCCAAATAACCTCTATGCTTTTCGTAAAACTGTATACAGAAACAGTTCCGAACCTTTTTAATATCTCTGCAAGGTTATTACAGCGATGCGCTATACTTTATCAGCGCATAGCCGCCTACTACCTGCATTGCCATTCCCGGCAGTCCGATACGGAAATCCTGTACAGCTTGGAAGAAGCTGCCCACCATAGCCCATTCGCCCAGAGTACCTGCCACCTGATAGAACAGTACAACGGCCAATAGGATAGGCAGAGAGATACGGTTGAAACGATGTGCTGCCCAGCCGGCTGCTGCTGCCAGTAATACGGACTTCAACAGAATGGCGGGAAGTACTGCCGGAAGAGGCATCCCGAACAGCAGTGAATTGATTACCGGAGAAAGGACCGCAGTCAGCAATCCTACCTTCCAGCCGAATTTGTATGCACCGATTAAGGTGAAGAAATAGATGGGCAACCATGTGATACCGCCTTGCGGTATAAGGTGGAAAAGTTGGGGCAGTGCCATATTGCCTGCAATGAACAATGCGGCCATTAAGTAAGTTCTTGCATTGCTGTAATCCAGCGAATAGAGTTTTACAGTTTTTGTTTCCATATTTTTATTGTTTATAAAATAATCTTATTCATTTATCGGGTAAATTGTATTGGTCCGTCGGATAATCTTTATCGGCTTATCAAACAATCTGTTTTATACTTACAAAGTTATAACTATTATTTCAAACCAATACGGTCTTGACAACAGTAATGCCTGATTTTGTCAGAAATTGATATTCACTCCGCCCATAACGGTTGCCTTAGGCATCGGAAAGCCGTCGTTTATTTCGTAGCGTTGCGCCAGCAGGTTTTCCCCTCGTACAAAGACATCAGCATAGCGGCATACACGATAATTGGCACGCAGGTTCCAGAGAACAAAACTTTCTTTCTTCTCCTTGCCTTTGCTTACGTTGGTATAGAGGTCTTTTATATATTGCACCCCGGTTGACACTCCCCAGCGGCCTCGCGTAAAGTCAACGCCTGCATAGAGTTTATGTCCGGGAGCGGCAATCACCGGATGCTCCATGTGCAGCCAACTGTAATTGGCATTTACATGCCAGTGCGGGGTAATGCGGTAACCGATATTGGCTTCAATGCCCCGGTTTTCAATCTTGCCGGTATTTACGTTCTTGGGCTTGCCGTCCGTAGGAACGGTCATAATCATATTGTCGCCGTCAATGTAGTAGAGGTTTATGCCGTAAGACAAAGCACCGTCCAACACCCGTTGCGAGAAAGACAACTCGTAGCTCATCAGGCTTTCCGCCATTAAATCCGGGTTCTGTGGCGGAAACATGTACATCTCACGGATGGTGGGGTTACGGAATCCCTTGCTCACCATTGCTTTCACTTCCATCTGTCGGGGCAAGTGGAACGAAAGGCCGCCCTGCGGAATCCATTCCGTGCCTACGTGCGAATGGTGGTCTACACGGATGCCCGCATCCAGAGAGAGCCATTCGCCGAGGTCCTGACGGAAGTCGACATATCCGGCAAATTCATCCATTTGCTTGTCTACACCCGGAATACGTTCTCCGGTAGACACCATGCGGTTCCATGATTCGCTGCCGAAGTGCTGATAGTCGAAACCTGCGGTCAGACGGTTACCGGTGAAAAGCGTTGCGCTCTGATACCACGACACGCCCAGCATGCGGTCTTTGGAGTTGAAGTGGGATTCCTGTGGCGTACCGCCGGGGTGATAGCCGTCATTGATTTTATGGCGTCCCCAGTTATAGAAGAAACTCAAGGCGCCGGAGCTCTTTTCATAATGGTTTTCGAGAGCAAGCGAAGTCATGCCGCGCGTGATGCGGGAGTCATTGTCTATGTATGGATTACCGGCCTCGCCCGGATTGGAGGCCTTGAACTGCGTGATGTTTACATCGCCCCACAGTTTCCAGGAATCGTTGAAGTCATATCCCAGCTTGGCATAGCCGCCGTATTGCTCAAACTCCATATTGTCGCGATGCCCGTCGGTACGGTTGTAAGAGCCGGTGACAACACTGCTGAAACTCCCTTTCCTGATGCGGGTGGGGACTTTCGTCCGTGTTGGGAGCCGTAGCCGATTTGCGCATGGGTCTTAACCCCGTCTTCTTGCATCTTGCGGGTTACTATATTGATAACGCCGCCCATAGCGTTGGAACCATACAGCACCGAGGCAGGACCGCGAAGCACTTCCACCCGGTCGGTCAGCATGGTCTGGTAGGCATCGGCAATGGGATGCCCCATTAATCCCATATATTGGGGATGGCCGTCAATCAGCACCAGCAAACCAGCCGTAGGGCTGCCGCCGATGCCGCCTATTTTCATCCCCCCTGCCGCTCCCGTGGACACGCCGTATCCCATGATGCCGCGGCTTGTGGCGAACAGTCCGGGCACTTGCTCCGTCAGTGCGGGCAGTACGGATGGTTGGAAACGTTGCTCCAGCGCTTTGCGGTTCACTACGGAGATGGTCATCGGCAGATGCCGTATATCCGTTTCGTTTCTTGTTCCGGTTACTACCACTTCGTCTATAGTGAGGTTCCGGGCAATGCGTGTGCTGTCCTTTGCGGTCTGCGCAAATCCCGCCATTGTCCAAAGGCCGGCTACCGAAAGGAGTAATATGTTTTTTTTCTTCATTCGTATCGCTTTCCTCATTATTTGTTCCGCCAAAGATAGGGCGTATTTTCTTTTTCCGTTTGTATTATAATCTCTCTTGTTTGAGATTTTCTACAAATCGGTCTATTTCCTGTAACTTTTTGGGTATATCGATGCTTTGAGGACAGTGCGGGTTGCATTGGTCGCATCCTGTACAATGGCTTGCCTGGCGGAGCTTCGGTACGCTACGGTCATAACCGATGAGGAAGGCGCGGCGGGCTTCGCGATAGTTCTCATCCCGGCTGCTTTTGGGTATATTGCCCTCGTTGACGCAGCGGTTGTAATGCAGCAGAATGGCGGGAATGTCCAGTCCGTAGGGACAAGGCATGCAATACTTGCAGTCGTTGCACGGGATGATAGGATAGGTAAGCATTACCTGCGCCGTATCTTCCAGCAGAGCCAGTTCTTCTTCCGTGCAAGGGTCGAGGGGAGAATAGGTGCGGAGATTGTCCTGCAGATGTTCCATATACGTCATGCCGCTCAGTACCGTCAGTACCTTGGGGAAGCTCCCGGCAAAGCGGAATGCCCAGGAAGCTACACTCTCTTGCGGACGATGCTGTTTCAGGCGTGCCACCAAGTGGTCGTTCAGTCTGGATAGCCGTCCTCCCAGCAGCGGTTCCATGATAATGGCGGGTATGTCGCGTTTAACGAGTTCGCCATACAGATATTCGGCATTGACATTATTGCCCGAAGCATGCCGCCAGTCGGCATAGTTGAGTTGGATTTGCACGAAATCCCAGTGTATGCGGTCGTGCATGGCCAGTATTTCATCGAACACGTCCGTTGTTCCGTGAAACGAAAATCCCAGGTTCCGGATACGCCCGGCCTTGCGTTCTTCCATCAGAAAATCAATCATACCGTTGTCGATGTACCGTGCCCGGAATGTCTTGATGCCGCCATTGCCGACAGAGTGCAACAGATAATAATCGATGTAGTCCACTTGCAGGTCTTCGAACGATTTCCGATACATGGCGATTGAATTCTCGCGGGTGTAATTGGAAAAGTTGGACAGTTTGGTGGCTATCAGGAACTTTTCACGCGGATGGCGTTTCAGTGCTATTCCCGTTGACTTCTCCGACCAACCCTGCACATACACGGGCGATGTGTCGAAATAGTTCACGCCGTGGGCAATGGCATAATCAATCAGTTCGTTGACCGCTTCCTGGTCTACCTCATCTCCGTTTCCGTCAGCCCGCTTCCGGGTAGGCCAGCGCATACAGCCGTAGCCCAATAAGGATACCCGGTCGCCCGTGGTGGGATTGGTACGGTACACCATCTTATCGGTAGGAATCTCGCCCAAAGCGGCCGATTCGCTGTCCGAACGGTTGTTCTTGTCGGAGCAGCCATACCGTCCGCCTGCCGATGCGAGCGTTCCTGCGCCGGCAAGCTTGAAGAAGTCCCGGCGGTTTATCTTGCTGTTATTCTTATTCTTCTTCTCTTCCATAGTTACTCGTATTTATTCTTCTCGGTACTGTCTGTTGTCCAAAGCGTATCGAAGATTTTCCTTTATCGTTTTGTCATCTGATTCTCACACCGTTCTGTGCATGATATGCCCTTCCACATAGATTGCGCTGAACGGGCGTGCCGGACACAGATTCTCACATGCGCCGCAGCCGATGCAGCGTTCGGTATTGACAACGGGTATTTTGGGGGATTGCGGATTTCCGGAGCCCGAAGCCACCATTTGTATGGCGCCGACCGGGCAGTGGCGGGCGCAGTTGCCGCACTCTACCTTATCGGTGATGCAAATGCAATTCTCCTTTATCCATACGGCATGACCTATCTGGATGGCCGATTTGTCGGCTTTCGTTATCGGCCGGATAGCACCTGCCGGACAAACTTCCGAACACTTGGTACATTC
>ERZ780079.596-NODE-596-length-14362-cov-5.6213_pt1 | contig 14362 bp, 5 predicted proteins | sample MGYA00511087_ERZ780079 | MGnify/ENA primary metagenome ERZ780079 (study PRJEB29588, sample SAMEA2142583) | human gut metagenome | biome: human gut; feature: human-associated habitat; material: faeces | place: Denmark | collected 2008/2010 ... | reverse complement strand
CGATGGCACGGGCGATGGCAACACGTTGTTGCTGTCCGCCGGATAGCGAATCAACGTCACGGTCTTCGTAGTCCGTCATACCTACCATGCGGAGGGCTTGTTTCACTTTCTTGCCAATGGTGGCTTCGGGCATCTTTTTGAGTTTCAGTCCGAAAGCGATGTTGTTGTACACGTTGAGGTGGGGGAAAAGAGCATACTTCTGAAAGACGGTATTCACCGGACGTTGGTGTGGCGGTGTTTGCGTGATGTCTTTTCCGGCGATGGTGATGATACCTTCCGAGGCGGTCTGGAAACCGGCTATCAGGCGCAACAAAGTAGTCTTGCCGCAGCCAGAAGGACCCAATATCGTTACAAATTCGCCCTTACGGACAGAGAGGTTTACATCATTCAGTACGGCTTTGTCTCCGAAATATTTCGATACGTGCTCTACGCCGATGATGCAGTCAGACTTTTGCATAAGCGTTATTAAGTGTTTAACCTAAAACTAATAGAACGAATTCTGCCTTTCTAAAAAAGCAGGGACAAAGGTAGGGAATAAATTGGGAAAATGAAAGTTCTACATTCGATTTGCATTATCTTTGCCTCAAAAGCGAAGATAAGCGCATCTCGGCATAAAAAATGAATGAGTTCATTTTATTCTGCTCTCGGTTTGCATTATCTTTGTAGCATTAATGAATATTATATAGTAGAAGGAGGCAAGGACATGGGTAACAGAATATATCCCATCGGGATACAGAACTTCGAGAAGATTCGTAAAGAAGGATATGTATATGTGGATAAAACCGCATTGATGTATAAGTTAGTGAAGAGTGGGAGTTACTATTTCCTTTCCCGCCCCCGTCGTTTCGGGAAGAGTTTGCTGATTTCCACGCTCGAAGCCTATTTTGAAGCGAAACGGGACTTATTTGAAGGCTTGGCGGTGGACGCTTTGGAAAAAGACTGGGTGAAGCGTCCTGTGTTGCATCTGGACTTGAATATCGGGAAATATGATACGCCGGATAGTCTGGACAAGATACTGAATGAAACTCTTGACTACTGGGAGTCACTTTACGGAACGCGTTCTGCCGAAACGACCCTTGCCTTGCGCTTTGCAGGAGTTGTGGGACGGGCCTATGAGCAAAGTGGTGAGCGTGTAGCCATTCTCATCGACGAATATGACAAACCCTTGCTCCAAGCTATCGGCAACGAGGAACTGCAACGCGAATTCTGCAACACTCTGAAACCTTTCTATGGCGTATTGAAAACCATGGACGGTTGCATCAAGTTTGCCCTGCTGACGGGAGTGACCAAGTTCGGCAAAGTAAGTGTGTTCAGTGACCTGAACAATCTGAATGACATCTCCATGGACGAGCCGTTCATTTCCATCTGTGGAATCACCGAAAAGGAGATACATCTTAATTTTGAAGAAGACCTGCACGAATTGGCAGCCGCGCAGAAAATGACGTATCAGGAAGTATGCAATGAACTGAAGGCCTGCTATGACGGTTATCACTTTACAGAAAACACGGACGGCATCTACAATCCTTTCAGTTTGCTGAATACATTCTTTAAGATGAAATTCGGTAACTATTGGTTTGAGACCGGAACGCCCACTTACCTTGTGGAATTGTTGAAACGCAATCATTACAATTTGGAGCGCATGGCACATGAAGAAACGGATGCTGATGTGCTGAACTGTATTTATGGCGACAACGAACCCATACCAGTTATTTTCCAAAGCGGTTATCTCACGATAAAGGGGTATGACAAACGTTTCGGGCTTTACCGTCTTGGTTTCCCAAACCGGGAAGTAGAAGAGGGCTTTATCAGATTTCTGATGCCGTTTTATACCCGTTTTAACCAGTTAGAAGCACCGTTTGAGATACAAAAATTTGTCCGTGAGATAGAGATGGGCCAACCTAACGCTTTCTTTAAGAGGCTGCAAAGCTTCTTTGCCGACACACCTTATGAATTAGTGAAAGACTTGGAATTACATTATCAAAATGTACTGTTTATCGTCTTCAAACTGGTAGGTTTCTATACACAGGCGGAGTATCACACTTCGGAAGGGCGGGTGGATTTGGTGGTGAAGACTGCCGATTACATTTACGTCATGGAATTCAAGCTGGAAGGTACTGCAGAGGAGGCCTTGCAACAAATAGAAGAAAAACAGTATGCTCTTCCTTTTGAGGCAGATCCGAGGAAATTATTCAAAATAGGTGTGAACTTCAGTAATAAAACAAGGAATATAGAGAAATGGGTTGTTGAGTGACAGAATGCCACACTTCGTAACCGTTGAAGTGTGGCATTACGTTTGTTTAGATGTGGCATTTTACCTGCTGAAGTGTGGCATTACAATTTCATAATGTGTATGCCGCTTCATGCACTCCGGCCACCGCCCGTCCGCTCGGATCATTTTTCCCTTGCAACGTCGCATCCCAAGCGAGTGCTTCAGCAGTAGAGCAAGCCACGCTCGGCACACTGGGCACGCTTCGGGCAGCCGACTGACTGGGGAAGTGTTCTTCGAAAATGCTACGATAGTAATATTCCTCCTTATTCTGTGGCGGATTGATGGGAAACCGTTCGGCAGCATGTTCCATCTGATGGTCGGTAACGGCGGCAGAAGTAATGGCCTTCAGTGTATCGATCCAATTGTAACCGACGCCATCGGAGAATTGCTCTTTTTGCCGCCAGGCAACATTTTGAGGCAGCATATCTTGAAAAGCTTCGCGCACAATGCGTTTCTCTACTTCTTTGCCCGGACACATCTTGACGGCAGGGCTGAGGTTCATTGCCACATCCAGGAACTCTTTATCGAGAAAGGGAACACGACCTTCCACACCCCAGGCAGAAAGGCTCTTATTCGCACGCAGACAGTCGTACAGGTGCAATTTGGAGAGCTTACGGATCGTTTCTTCGTGGAAAGCCTGCGGTGTAGGGGCTTTGTGGAAGTAGAGATAACCACCGAAAACCTCATCGGCACCTTCACCACTAAGCACCATCTTGATGCCCATAGACTTGATGACACGTGCCAACAGGTACATCGGTGTGGAGGCACGCACAGTGGTAACGTCGTATGTTTCGATAAAGTAGATGACATCACGCAAGGCATCGAGCCCTTCCTGGATGGTATAATTGATTTCATGGTGAACAGTGCCGATGTATTCCGCCACTTCACGGGCTTTAACCAAGTCCGGTGCACCGTGCAGGCCGACAGCAAAGGAGTGGAGTTGAGGCCACCAGGCTTCGCTCTGGTTATCGGTTTCAATACGCTTGCGGGCATACTTCTTGGCAATGGCGGAGATGACGGAAGAGTCGAGCCCACCACTGAGCAGAACACCGTAAGGAACATCGGACATTAACTGACGTTGCACGGCAGCTTCAAGGGAGAGTTTTACGCTGTTGATTTCCGGTTGGGTAGCCCGGCGGGCGGTGGTGTCATTGGCTTTGACGGCGGCATAATCGGTCCAAGGGCGCTGATACCAACGGTGCATTTTCCCTTCGCGTCCCCAGAAGTAATGTCCGGGTAGAAAAGGCTCGTAGGCATCACAGAAACCTTCAAGAGCTTTCAGTTCGCTACCGACGTAGATATGTCCCTGGTCGTCACGACCGATATAAAGAGGGATTACCCCGATAGGGTCACGGGCAATCAGGTAATCGTCTGTTTCCTCATCGTAAAGGGCAAAGGCAAAGATACCGTTCAATTCTTCAAGGAAATGAATGCCTTTATCCTTATATAATGCGAGGATGACTTCACAGTCCGATCCTGTACGGAAAGCATATTTGCCGGCGTAGCGGGAACGGATTTCCCGGTGATTATAGATCTCACCGTTGACGGCAAGGATTTGCTTGCCATCCGGAGAGTACAAAGGTTGTCCGCCACTTTCCGGATCGACGATGGAAAGACGTTCGTGAGCCAGGATGGCACTGCCGCCTACATAAATACCACTCCAGTCCGGTCCGCGATGACGGATTTTCTGCGCCATTCGAAGCGCCTTATTTCTCAATTCCTGGGATTGAGATTTGATATTGAAGATACCTACGATTCCACACATGATGATTAATTATTAATTATAAATTATGAATTGTGGTGGATGACTTTTTATCTGCGTCCTTCGCCCCCCAAAAAAAACTCTGAAACTCGTTGCGCTACTCTCCGTCCGTCCGCAAGTGCATGCACCACAAGGCTGGCACCACGTGCCGCATCACCTGCCACAAACACATTTTCCGGAAATTCAGGCTGTTCCGGTTTCAGGAAGCCCATGGCCAGAAGTACCATATCAGCGTCTATCACTTCCTTCTTTCCGGTAGGCTTCATGGTAGGGCGTCCACCATCCTGAGCCGGAATCCATTCCACTTCTTCCACCTCTACACCGCAGACTTTTCCATTCTTGCCAATAAACTGATTGGATGCCAGCGACCAGCGGCGCGTGCAACCTTCTTCGTGACTTGAAGTCGTCTTCAGCACAATGGGCCATTGCGGCCAGGGAGTAGCGTCATTGTGACCTACGGGAGGCTGTGGCATGATCTCAATCTGTGTCACACTCACGGCTCCCTGGCGGATGCTCGTACCGATACAATCCGATCCTGTATCACCGCCACCGATGACGAGAACCCGTTTGCCTTTGGCATTTACCAGACGGTCTTTCGGGAACGTTTCTCCATCGAGAATCTGATTTTGCTGGGACAGTATTTCAAGGGCAAGATAAATACCTTTCAGTTCGCGTCCGGGAATGTTGAGGTCGCGTGCCTGCGGTGTCCCGGTGCAGATGCAGTAGGCATCAAAGCCGGCAGGGAGTTTCTGTACATCTACCGTTACGCCCATTTCGAACTTGATGCCTTCGGCTTCAAGTACTCCCATCCGGCGGTCGATTACTGCTTTATCGAGTTTAAAATTAGGAATACCATAGCGTAGTAATCCGCCGGGCATGGGTTTGCTGTCAAAAAGGGTTACTTCATAGCCTTTAGCATTCAGCCGGCAGGCGGCGGAGAGTCCCGCAGGACCTGCACCGATAATGGCAACCCGCTTTCCATTACGTTCGGGCTGAATGGGCACGATGTAACCTTCGCGAAAAGCCGCTTCGGCAATAGCTGCCTCGTTTTCACGAATGGTGACAGGCTCATCGCACGAAAGCTTCAGTACGCACGACTTTTCGCAAAGTGCCGGACAGATGCGTCCGGTAAATTCGGGGAAGTCGTTTGTGGCGGCGAGCACTTCGTATGCTTCACGCCATTTACCTTTATAAAGTGCATCCTGAAATTCTGGCTGTTTATTGCCTAATGGGCACGCCCAGTGACAGAAGGGTACACCGCAATCCATGCAACGTGATGCCTGGAGTTTGCGTTCGTGACTGTTTAAAGTTTGCTCCACCTGACTGAAGTCGGTGATACGTTCGTGGACAGGACGGTATCCCGCTTCCTGTCGTGGTATGTTTAAGAATGCTTTTGGATTTCCCATTATACTATTCTTTAGTTTGACTAAGTAAATGTTTGTAATTAGTTTGTTTGCATAATTAAGTAGGCGACTAAACAGTAATTGTCAACTGTCAATTCTAATAATCTCTCTGCATCTCTGCAATCTTCTGTTGCAGTTTCCGCATTTGCTCCTCTTGCAACACCTTTTTGTACTCGATGGGGACTATCTGGATAAACTCATCCACATATCGGTTCCAGTCATCAAGCATGATGCGTGCCAAGTTGGAGCCTGTATAGAGGTAGTGCTGACGAATGAGTTCGTGCAATTCCTTACGATAGGATGCTTCTTCTATGAGGCTTAGTTCCACCATTTCCATATTGCAGAAATAATCGAAGTTTCCATCCTTATTCCACACGTATGCTACACCGCCCGACATGCCGGCTGCGAAGTTACGCCCTGTTGAACCGAGGACTACTACACGACCGCCCGTCATGTACTCGCAACAATGATCGCCTACACCCTCTACAACGGCAATGGCACCGGAATTACGGACAGCGAAACGCTCGCCTACGCGCCCATTGATGTAAACTTCACCACTGGTTGCGCCATAGAGCAAGGTATTTCCTGCAATCGTATTCTTCTCGGCCTGGAAGTTAGAGCGTACCGGAGGCAACACAGCAATCCGTCCGCCCGAAAGGCCTTTGCCGAGGTAATCGTTCGCTTCACCTTCCAGTTTGAAGTTGACACCCGGTACAAGGAATGCACCGAAACTTTGTCCTGCAGAACCTTTGAACTTTACGTTCAACGTATGTTCCGGCAGTCCCGCTTCACCGTACTTCGCGGCAATGGTGCCCGAAAGCATGGCTCCGCAAGCACGATCTGTATTGGCAATCGTATATTCCAGTGAGATTTCTTTCTGGTTTTCCAGAGCTTCAGTAGCGGCATGCAGCATCTCAACGTCTTTTACGTGGTCGATGCCATGTTGCTGGTCGATGGTGTGACGGATGGCTGCACCATTATCAACGCGTGCCAGTATTTGGTCGAAAGTAATCAGGGATTGCTTAGGGGATTCGTTTTCTGACTTGCGGATAATAAGATCCGTGCGTCCGATGATGTCATCCATACGTTCCACACCGATTTCGGCGAGATACTCCCGCACTTCCTGTGCCAGGAAAGTGAAGAAGTTCACCAGGTATTCGCTACGTCCGTGGAAGCGTCGGCGAAGTTCCTCATTTTGCGTCGCCACACCTACAGGGCAGGTATTCTGGTGGCATTTACGCATCATGACGCAGCCCAGTACAATCAAAGCGCTGGTTGCAAAACCGAACTCTTCGGCACCCAGCATCGCCATCAGTACGATGTCACGACCGGTTTTCAGTTGTCCGTCCACTTGCAGCATCACTTGCCCGCGCAGACCGTTCAGTACAAGGGTCTGTTGCGTTTCACTCAGTCCCAGTTCAGGAGAGATACCGGCATAGCGGATACTGGAGGCAGGAGAAGCCCCCGTGCCTCCTTCCGCACCGGAGATGACAATAAGGTCGGCTTTTGCTTTGGCCACTCCGGCTGCAATGGTTCCTACGCCGCTTTCAGCTACCAGTTTCACACTGATCTTGGCACGGGGATTTACATTCTTCAGGTCGAAGATCAACTGTGCCAAGTCCTCAATAGAATAAATGTCGTGATGGGGTGGGGGAGAAATCAATGAAATGCCGGGAATGGAGTGGCGCGTTTTCGCAATCACCTGGTCTACTTTAAAGCCCGGCAACTGACCGCCTTCACCCGGTTTGGCCCCTTGTGCCACTTTGATTTGTATTTCATCGGCGTTCACCAGATACTCCGTTGTTACGCCGAAACGTCCCGAAGCCACCTGCTTGATGGCACTACGCAGACTGGTTCCGTCTTCGCGGGGCGTAAAGCGTGCGCTGTCTTCGCCTCCCTCACCTGTGTTGCTGCGTCCGTGAATCCGGTTCATGGCAATGGCCATTGCCTCATGCGCTTCTTTGCTGATAGACCCATAACTCATGGCACCCGTCACAAAGCGGTGCATGATGCTTTCTACCGGTTCAACCTTATCTATAGAAATGGGGGCACGGCGGAAATCCAGGAAGTCGCGCAGGAAGATAGGCGCTTCTTTTCCATCTACCAGACTGGTGAATTCTTTGAATTTCTTATAGCTGCCCAAGCGTGTGGCGAGTTGCAAGGTAGAAATGGTTTCCGGATTCCAGGCATGTTTTTCTCCGTCTTTACGGAAAGCATACAAACCGTTGTTGGGGAGTAATCCGTCTACCTGTGCGGCAAAGCCTGCATCGTGGAATGCTATTGCATCGTGTGCCACTTCATCCGCCGGATCACCGCCTATAGTGGATCTCAACCCGCCGAAATAAGCATTGCTGAGCTCTTCACTCAAACCTACGGCTTCGAATATTTTCGCTCCCCGATACGAGCGGATGGTACTGATACCCATTTTACTCATAATCTTGAACAGTCCCTTGCAGATGGCTTTGATATATTTCTTTTCGGCAGTGGCATAATCCAACTGGATTTCTTCCTTCGCCACCAGCTTGTCGATCACGGCGAATGCCATGTAAGGGTTCAGGGCGCTGGCGCCAAATCCCAGTAACAGGGCTGCGTGCATCACCTCGCGTATTTCGCCGCTTTCCACTACCAATGCCGTCTGTACGCGTTTTCCTACCGAAATCAGGTGGTGGTGCACTGCGCTTACTGCCAGCAGGGAGGGGATAGCCGCATGAGTGGCATCCACATCACGGTCGCTTAGTACAATGTAGTTCACCCCTTCGCTGACGGACTCTTCCGCTTGCTTGCAAAGTGCTGTGAGTGCTTCCTGCAATCCGGCACGCCCCTTTTCCACTTCAAACAGCAAGGGTAGTTTCACCGTTTTGAAACCTTTGTAGCGGATGTTGCAAAGAATATCCAGTTGTGCATTGCTCAGGATGGGATGGTTGAGGCGCACCATCTTGCAATGGCTTTCGCTGGGTGTCAGGATGTTCATGCCCACGGCGCCGATATATTCCGTCAGTGACATTACCAGTTCCTCGCGTATAGGGTCGATAGGCGGATTGGTGACTTGTGCAAACTGCTGGCGGAAGTAGTTGTACAGCAGTTGCGGCTTATCCGAAAGCACGGCAAGCGGCGTATCATTCCCCATTGAGTTGATAGGCTCGGCACCCGTGGTACACATAGGAACGATGAGCCGCTCCACATCTTCCTTGGAATAGCCGAAGGTGCGCAGCATCCTCTCGTAATCGGGCACAGTGTGCGCTACCTTACGGCCGCTTTTCAGCTCATCCAGTTCGATGCGGTTTGTTGCCAGCCAACTACGGTAAGGCTTGGCTTCGGCCAACTGTTTTTTCAATTCCCCGTCGTAGTAGATTTCGCCTTTTTCGGTATCTACCAGTAGTATCTTACCCGGTTGCAGGCGTCCTTTCTCTTTGATGTCTCCCGGTTCGAAATCCATCACGCCCACTTCGCTGGCAACTACCATCATGTCGTTGTGCGTAATTAAATAGCGTGCAGGACGCAATCCGTTACGGTCGAGCATACCGCCTGCAAAACGTCCGTCGCTGAACAGCAAGGCGGCAGGGCCATCCCATGGTTCCATCAGGATGGAATGGTATTCATAGAATGCTTTCAGGTCTTCGCTGATGGGGTTCTTTTCATTGAAAGATTCCGGCACCAGCATGGCCATGGCGTGCGGCAGGCTGAGGCCTGACATAACGAGGAATTCCAATACATTGTCCAGTGAGGCACTGTCGCTCATTCCCGGCTGAATGATAGGGCGTATCTCTCTGATGTCGCCCAGGACGGGAGAGGAGAGCACACTTTCGCGGGCTTCCATCCAACCCCGGTTACCGCGGATGGTATTGATTTCGCCGTTGTGCGCCAAGAGGCGGAACGGTTGTGCCAGTCCCCAGGTAGGGAAGGTGTTAGTGCTAAAGCGGGAGTGCACCAGTGCTATGCCGCTGGTGAAGTAGGGGTTTGTCAGATCGGGGAAGTAGCCTCGCAGTTGCAGTGAAGAGAGCATACCTTTATAGATGATGTTCTTCGTGGATAGGGAGACAACGTAGAAATCCTCGCGCGTGGCAATATCCGATTTGCGTACTTTGTTTTCTATTCTTTTTCTTATGAGATAGAGTTTACGGTCGGCTGTCTCGCTTTCCGTAAATCCGGTGATGAAAATCTGTTTGATATCCGGTTCGTTGGCAAGTGCCGATTCTCCCAGAATTTCTGGACAAGTGGGCACATTGCGCAGGTGCATCAATGTCAATCCTTCTTTTTCAATCTCTTCGATGATAATACTTAAGATAGCACCTTGGTCTTTCTCGTCTTTCGGCAGAAAGAGAAGACCTGTACCGTATTTCCCTTTCTCGGGGACAGGAATACCCTGCAAAAGAATAAACTCATGCGGGATTTGCAGCAGGATGCCGGCACCGTCTCCGGTTTTGTTATCCGCACCTTCGGCACCCCGGTGACGCATGTTCTCCAACACCTTCAATGCAGACTCTACCAGTTCGTGTGACTTGCCTCCATGTATGTTCACTAACATACCGACACCACAAGCGTCATGCTCGTTCTCTGCATCATACAAGCCCAACTGCCTGGGCTGTCGTTGATATACAGGATGTTGGCTTTCTTCCTTTCCCTGTTGTCCGGCTTTTCTCTTTGTTTCGTTGTTAAAAAGTTCTTCTTTCATCTTTTTAAGTTTACTTTATTCTGTAGTAATACCTATTATTGCTATCAAAATGTTTGGCAAAAGTATTAATTTAATTTCAAATTGGTATTATAATGCTTGTTTTTGTGACTTGCAAAATATCTGTTTATTGGAACTGTGTTTTAGATTGAAATAAAATATATGCTTTTGTGTTTTAGATTGAAATAAAATATGTACTTTATGTTTTATATTGCAAGTATGCCTTTCTCTCGTTCGAGAAATTGTCATATTGCCATAATGCCAAATAGCCAAAGAGGAAGTGCATGACATTTTTTTCGTTTCGTCCTTGTCCGGATATAACCAAGTCCGTACCAACTCCGTGTCAAGTCCATACCAACTCCGTACCAAGTTCGTTCCTATAGATACGGAGATGGTACGGACTTGATACAGTGTTGATATGGGTTTAACATGGATTTAGTCTCTTTACCCGTTGGTGGAATTAACTTCTTTCTGCTGGGATATGAATAAAATGTGATAAGGTGATAAGGTGGTAGTGGGATAACATTCTGTGATATATAGCGCAGCCACTTTATCACATTACCACCTTATCACTCTTTTATTCCTTTTTGTAGGGTTATGAATCAAACAGATGATTATTGCGCAACTCAAGGCTGAAAGGCTTAGGCTACGCTAAATTATCATTTGATTCCTTTTTTTCTTCTAATGAGCTAATTTATTTAGCTCAACAGCGGATGGGGTGAATTTCACTTTCAACCGATGTTTGTTATGAATTAATTCCGCCAACGGGTTCTCTTTATCTTATTAGTCATTTCCTTTGGCTTTGGCTATTTGGCTTTTTGGCAATTTGGCAACGTTGAAAAACGGCACTCTTTGCCGGATTAGAAGATTTTTCCGCTATCTCCTTTCAATATAATACTAAAATTCTACTGCTTGCTTTGAGATTATAAAATTGTTCCTTTTGCTTTCATAAGTTTGTTTTCTTTAACTTTTTGACAAGAAAACATCTTTTTTCTATTCTTTTGATAAATAAATAGGTAAAACATTAACTTTATGTTCTCGGGTTTTTATATCTTTGCAGCGCAAAATCAAATATTAATTAGTATGTGTGGAATAGTAGGCTATATTGGTCCAAAGAAGGCCTACCCCATTCTTATCAAAGGATTGAAGCGATTAGAGTATCGCGGATATGATAGTGCAGGGGTAGCATTAATCAGTGATAACCGACAGTTGAACGTTTACAAAACGAAAGGTAAGGTTTCGGAACTGGAAACTTTCGTTACTCAAAAAGATATTTCCGGTAACATCGGAATTGCCCATACCCGTTGGGCTACGCACGGGGAACCTTGCTCCGCTAACGCCCATCCTCATTATTCCTCTTCCGAACATCTTGCTCTCATCCACAACGGTATCATCGAAAACTACGCCGTCCTCAAAGAAAAACTTCAGGCCAAAGGCTATTCATTCAAAAGCAGTACGGACACCGAAGTATTGGTGCAGCTGATAGAATTCATCCAGAAATCCAAAAATACAGATTTGCTGACTGCTGTGCAATTAGCGTTGCGTGAAGTAATCGGTGCTTATGCTATTGCCGTGCTGGATAAGGACAATCCGGATGAGATTATAGCAGCCCGCAAGAGTAGCCCGTTGGTGGTAGGTATCGGTGAAGATGAGTTTTTCTTGGCTTCGGATGCTACGCCGATTGTGGAATATACAGATAAAGTCGTATATTTGGAAGATGAAGAGATCGCCGTCATCCGCCGCGGAGAGAAACTGAAGGTGGTGAACCTGAAAAATGTGGAATGTCCGCACGAAGTGAAGACGGTGGCACTGAACCTGGGGCAGTTGGAAAAGGGTGGTTATCCGCACTTCATGCTGAAAGAGATTTTTGAGCAGCCCGATTGTATTCATGACTGTATGCGCGGACGTATCAATGTAGAAAGTACAAATGTGGTGCTTTCCGCAGTGATTGATAACAAAGACCGCCTGCTGGCAGCCAAACGTTTCATCATCGTGGCGTGCGGTACTTCCTGGCATGCGGCGCTTATCGGAAAACATCTGATAGAAAGTCTTTGCCGCATTCCGGTGGAAGTGGAGTATGCTTCAGAATTCCGTTACCGTGATCCGGTGATAGACAGTAAGGATGTGGTGATTGCGATTTCGCAAAGTGGCGAGACGGCGGATACATTGGCAGCTGTGGAACTGGCGCGGAGCCGTGGGGCATTTATCTATGGCATCTGCAATGCGATTGGTTCGTCTATTCCGAGGGCTACGCATACGGGCTCTTATATCCACGTAGGCCCTGAAATCGGAGTGGCTTCCACCAAAGCGTTTACGGGACAGGTGACAGTGCTCACCATGCTGGCGCTGACGCTTGCCAAAGAGAAGAATACGATAGATGAGGGGCAATTCCTTGCCATCGTGCAGGAGTTGAACCGTATTCCTGATAAGATGAAAGAAGTGCTGAAGCTGAACGGCAGCATTGCAGAGCTTTCCAAGATTTTCACGTATGCGCATAACTTTATTTATCTGGGACGCGGATATTCGTATCCCGTAGCCCTGGAAGGTGCGTTGAAGCTGAAAGAAATCTCTTATATCCATGCCGAGGGTTATCCGGCTGCTGAAATGAAGCACGGGCCTATCGCATTGGTAGATGCTGAAATGCCGGTAGTAGTGATTGCTACACAGAACGGGCTTTATGAGAAAGTATTGAGCAACATACAGGAAATCAAGGCGCGTAAGGGCAAAGTGATCGCTCTGGTGACAAAAGGGGATACGGTTATCAGCAAGATTGCCGATACTTGTATCGAGTTGCCGGAAACAATTGAGTGCCTTGACCCGTTGATTACTACGGTACCGTTGCAGTTATTGGCGTACCATATCGCAGTATGCAAGGGGATGGATGTGGATCAGCCGAGGAATCTGGCGAAGAGCGTAACAGTGGAATAAAGAGGGTAATATGAAATAAATAGTAAATGATAAATTGTACTTTGTACATTGTAAATTGTAAATGAACTGATGGAAGAACTGAAGCATGAATGTGGCGTTGCCATGATACGCCTGCTGAAACCTCTGGAATACTATGAACAGAAGTACGGCACATGGATGTACGGTTTGAACAAACTCTATCTTCTGATGGAGAAGCAGCACAATCGCGGACAAGAAGGCGCCGGTCTGGCCTGCGTTAAGCTGGAAGCAAATCCCGGTGAGGAGTATATGTTCCGCGAGCGTGCACTCGGTTCGGGCGCCATTACCGAGATATTCGGTACGGTGCAGGGCAACTTTAAGGATCTGACAAAAGAGCAGCTTCATGATGCGGATTACGCTAAAAAATACCTCCCTTTTGCGGGCGAGGCTTACATGGGGCACTTGCGTTATTCCACTACCGGAAAGAGCGGCATTTCATACGTGCACCCTTTCCTGAGGCGTAACAACTGGCGGGCTAAGAATCTCGCTCTTTGTGGCAATTTCAACATGACGAACGTGGATGAGATTTTTGCACGTATCACTGCTATCGGTCAGCATCCGCGGAAGTATGCCGATACGTACATCATGCTGGAACAAGTGGGGCACCGTCTTGACCGTGAAGTGGAGCGCCTTTTCAATCTTGCCGAAGCGGAAGGATTGACAGGCATGGGCGTGACTCACTATATAGAAGATCATATGGACCTGGCAAACGTGCTGCGTACTTCGAGCAAGGAGTGGGACGGAGGCTATGTGATATGCGGACTGACGGGAAGCGGTGAATCGTTTGCCGTGCGCGACCCGTGGGGAATCCGTCCCGCATTCTGGTATCAGGATGATGAAGTGGCAGTGCTTGCCAGCGAGCGTCCTGTGATACAGACCGCTTTCAATGTACCGGCAGGCAGTATTAAGGAATTGATGCCCGGACAAGCCTTGCTGATTAACAAGACAGGCAAGCTGCGCACCACCCAAATCAATAAAGTGCGTGAGGTGAAACCCTGTTCTTTCGAACGTATTTATTTCTCACGAGGCAGTGATGTGGATATTTACAGGGAACGTAAACTATTGGGTGAGAAACTGATACCTAACATCTTGAAAGCCATTAATAAAGACCTTGACCATACCGTGTTTTCCTTCATCCCGAATACAGCGGAAGTTGCTTTCTACGGCATGTTGCAGGGACTGGATGATTATCTGAATGAAGAGAAAGTGCAACAGATCGCTTCCCTGGGACATAGCCCCAATCTGGAGGAGCTGGAACAGATACTTTCCCGCCGTATTCGTAGCGAAAAGGTAGCCATCAAGGATATTAAACT
>ERZ780079.586-NODE-586-length-14604-cov-6.40285_pt1 | contig 14604 bp, 19 predicted proteins | sample MGYA00511087_ERZ780079 | MGnify/ENA primary metagenome ERZ780079 (study PRJEB29588, sample SAMEA2142583) | human gut metagenome | biome: human gut; feature: human-associated habitat; material: faeces | place: Denmark | collected 2008/2010 ... | reverse complement strand
AATAATCCAATGCCTGCCACGGAAGCCGCACTTTATAACCAGATGGGCGGCGGTACCCTTCGGCGCAAGCTTCCCAGCCTGACCCACCAGAACCTTCCTTTATCCCTGTTCCTTGAACGTGCGGATTTAGGCTATCCGGCATGGACAGGCACTACCAGCAGCAAAGTATCGGATGAAGAGATTCTTTCTGCACTCGGTATCGGTATTGTAAGTTACAAGGATGTGCCGGAAGCCGAACTGCAGTCTCCCGATTATACCTACCGTGTGGACACCGATGTTATCACTAGCATTACCCTGACCAGCGGGACAGAAGTCAATCCTAAAAACCCGGCCAGTGTCACCTTCCACATTGATGGCAGGAGCTATACGGTAAATGATATTGTCATGCCTAAAGGCGGCTCTCAGGTTGTATGGGCAAAATGGCAGACGCCTTTGGAACCAACCACTCTTACCATCAACGTATCCGTCAGCGGTGCATCCACTGCAAAGACCAGCTTTACTGCCAAAATCGTATCGCTGGACGAAAACATTCCGCCGGATCCCATGGCAACAGACGTATATCCGGGCTTTTCCATCCCGTCCCTGCCCTCCAATCCGCAAAAAACCAGTGCCAGCTGGAGTGTGTGGAGTGCCAAATGGCATAACAACTGGGAATGGGAATCCGACTGGGAATGGGAATCCGAAAGCTGTGACGATGCTGTCCGGAAAACTGTTCCGGCGGGCATGGTGAATGGGTCGATAACGGCGAATGGGTGGACAACGGATGGTATGACTTTACCTCCACTTCCTACTATGCCTCCATCAGCGGTGCCATGGAAATCCATCCTGACGACATTGTTCCGACTGCTTCCAGTGATACCATGAAAAGTGGTTATGGCATCAAGGAATCCGCCACGGCACATTTTTCTTCCGATGCTCCGTCCAGCCATTATGCTCCGGTGCAGACAGCCGTATCCTATTTCCCAGAATTTAAGTACGGTACCTACTGGAGGCTTTTGGAACGAAGTGGTTACGGTTCCGTAAGCTTTACCTTCAAGGACAATGAATTTTCCACTTATAACCGGAAGGTTCACTTCACACCGATCTGGTATCCGGACGGCTCGGCTTACACGGTTTACACCTATATCATTGACGCATGGACACCTGCAGGAATGTTATCCGTCAATGTCAATGACTCCATACAGATTCAGGGCAGCCTGTATGATGACTGGTACTCCAAACGTGAATAGCCTGTTTCTTCTTTACCATGCAGTCACTCTCGTCTTTCTCTTTCTGATTGCATGGTATGATGCAAAGCACCATAAGATCCGCAACATTGCCCTGCTTGCTTTCCTTTTGTGGTGCCTTTGCTCCATCCCCGTAACCCTTTATACACAGCCTGTCCTTTCTACGGTATATGTACTGCTTTACAGCTTCCTCGGCTTCATCACCGGCTTTTGTATGTTTTTATTCATATCCATGATGACAGACGCAAGTATAGGCGGCGGGGACATTAAACTGGTGGGACTGTTAGGGATTTTATATGGAGCATCCGGATTGCTTGCCGTATTGCTGACAGCCTGTCTTCTGGTCCTGCTCCACGATATCTCCCGCAGGATCTTAAAAAAGAAAAAATTGGAACGCATTCCCTTTGCACCATATCTGTTTTGGGGATGTGTTTTTTATATGCTCCTGCAACTGCCCGCCTTATTATGAAAGGACACCAAATGAAAACCATTTTATTGCTCGGTACTGCCACTGCCCTCACCTTCTTTTTCTGTGCAGCCGCAGGTACCATTTTGTTAAAACAAACCTATATATTTTTAGATCAGAACCGATAAGGAGACAACCCAAAATGAAAATGAACAACCGTTTTATTTATGGCATTTTAAGCATTGTACTTGCCGCCATCATTGCTTTTATCGCAATCCCCGCCGTGACCAGCAAAACCAGCAGCACCTGCGAGATTGTCCGTATGAAAAATACCGTCACACGCGGCACCTTAATCACTGCTGATGACATTGAACTTGTGGAGGTAGGCGGCTTTAACCTGCCGGATTCCGTGGCAAGAAAGCTGGAAAATGTAACCGGAACCTATGCTGCCGCGAATTTATATCCCGGCGATTACCTGCTTCCGGACAAGGTAAGCAGTGTCCCGCTTTCCTCTGACCTTGTATTAAATGAGATTCCGGATGGCAAGGTTGCCATATCCATTACCACTCAGACACTGGCAACCGGATTATCCGACAAACTGCAGGATGGGGACATCATCCGTCTGTACCACTATGATGATGAAAATGTACTGGAGCCTGTTACAGACATTCCGGAGCTTCGCTTTGTGAAAGTCCTTGCCGTTACAGACTCCAAAGGACTTGACATTGACTACACCACTCCACCGGAGGAGGATGAAGAACGCCAGCAGACAGCAACCATTACCGTCCTTGCCACTCCTGAACAGGCAATGCTCTTAACCCGCTATGAAAACGAAGGTCTGCTTCATGTGGCACTGATCAACCGTGGCAATGCAGAGCTTGCTGAAGAACTCCTTGCCCGTCAGGACGAAATCCTTACCACCCTTTATGGTGATGGGACGGAAACAGACGAAGAATTACCGGAGGCTTCCATCATAAACCAGAACGCTTATGAGGCAGGTATTTCCGAAACGGATACCGCTTTGGATACATCAGATACGGAAGAACCGGAAACCACACAGCCAACAGAAAATGAATAAGGAGGAACCTGAAGATGTCTAAGATTATTACGGTATGGGGCAATCCAGGCTGCGGAAAATCCATGTTCTGCTGTATCCTTGCCAAAGTGCTGACGGCAGGGAAACAAAAGGCACTGATTATCAATGCCGACTCCAGTACCCCTATGCTTCCCGTATGGATGCCGGAACGTATTTTGGAAACCAACGCTTCCATCGGAAATGTCCTGACCGGACTGGAAATCAACAATGCCCTGATTGCGGAGCGTGTGGTTATCTTAAAAGAATACCCGTTCATCGGTGTCATGGGCTATGCTGCAGGGGAAAATCCTTTTTCCTACCCTGAGTTAAAGTACGACAAAATCAAATTGTTTATTGCTGAGGCGGCAAAGCTCGTGGACTACATCATCCTTGACTGCAGCTCCAACATGCTCAACTTCTTTACGCCTACGGCAATCGAGGCTGCCGACCTTGTAATCCGCATTGTTACACCGGATTTACGGGGTCTTAATTATTTAAGGGCGCACAAGCCCCTGCTTACGGATGAAAAATTCCATTATGACAGCCACTTAACCTTTGCAGGTCTGGCACGTCCCTTTCACGCCATTGATGAGATGGATCACTTAATCGGCGGCTTTGACGGACTGCTTCCCTATGCAAAGGAAATCGAACGCTGCGGCACCAGCGGACAGATGTTTAAGGCTTTGGCTTACTGCAACCAGCGGTATATCAATTCCTTAAAGCTTGTGCGTGACCGCTTGGAAGATACGGGAGCAGAAATCCCTGCTGCCCCGGATGAATTGGAAGATATGGAAGATGAAACAGATACCGGATCCGAAAATGAGAAACTGGATCCCCTGAGTGGAAAGGAGAAAAAGCGTCATGGGCTTGGAATCTTTAAATGATATATTTTTTACCTCTGCCGCCCATACAGAACTGACCTATGACCAGATTCTTGAGGATGTGCAGAAATACTGTACAGAAAAGCACGCAGACAAGCTTTCCACGGAAGGCAATCAGGCGGAAGCCAGAAAACTCTTAAAGGAGTTTATCCTTCAGTATGTCATCAACCGCTCCTACCGCATCGAAGATATGACCACTGAGGAACTGTGCGACAATCTCTATGAGGACATGGCCGGTATTTCTTTTTTAAAAAAATGGATCTACAAGCCGGGAATCGAGGAAGTAAACATCAATTCCTATGATGACATCGAAATCATTATGAGTGGCGGACGTTCCATGAAAATTCCAGACCGCTTCCAGTCACCACAGCACGCAGTTGACGTAACCAGAAGACTGTTAAACACCTGCGGCATGGTGCTGGATGATACCATGCCCTCCGTCATTGGCTTTCTGGATAAAAACATCCGTATCTCCGTGGACAAATCGCCCATCGTGGATGCAGACGTGGGTATCAATGCTTCCATCCGTATCGTAAACCAGCAGACCGTATCCAAAGAAAAACTGATGGTTTCCGGTTCTGCCACGGAGGAAATGCTTGATTTTTTAACCTGCTGTATCCGCTATGGTGTTTCCGTCTGCATTGCCGGAAGCACCGGTTCCGGAAAGACCACCGTTATGAGCTGGCTTTTGTCCATGGTACCGGATAACCGCAGACTCATTACCATTGAGGAGGGAAGCCGGGAATTTGACCTGATTAAGCGGGATGAAAACGGACGTGCCATCAACAGTGTCGTCCACCTTCTGACAAGACCGCACGAAAATCCTTCTCTGGACATCGACCAGGACCTGCTTCTGGAACGTGTCCTCAGAAAGCATCCGGATGTTATCGGTGTCGGGGAAATGCGTTCCGCCAAAGAAGCTCTGTCCGTAGCGGAAAGCTCCCGTACCGGGCATACCGTTGTCACCACCATTCATTCCAACTCCTCGGAGTCCACTTACCGAAGAATGATGACACTTGCCAAGCGTAAATACAACATGGCAGATGACATCCTGATGCAGATTATGGTGGAAGCTTATCCGATTGTGGTGTTTACCAAACAGCTTGAGGACGGCTCCCGTAAGATCATGCAGATTATCGAAGGCGAAGATTACCGTAACGGCAGACTTTATTACCGTCCTCTCTACCAGTATGATGTGGCAGACAACCGCATGGATGAAAACGGAAAGATTGCCGTTATCGGAAAGCATAAAAAACTGGAAAGCATCTCGGATACCTTAAAGAAACGGATGCTGGATAACGGTATCCCTGTTGGAAAGCTTCAGCCGTTTTTGTCTGCACCGACACTTAAAAACCACAAGGAAGGAGGAACTCCAAATGCAATGGATCCAGATTGTCATATTCCTGCTGATTGTTAGCGGATTATTTTCCCTGTTTTCCGTCCGGTTCAATGATTTTCTTCATGTGCTTGCCCCGACGCAGAAAAGCACCCTTCAGGATGATGTGGATGTACTGCTTGGGAAACCTGCAAAGGGCTTTTTTAACAGGGAGACGTTAGAGATTGAACAGCTCTTAAAGGCCACCGGCAGAGAGGGGCGTTTCAACCTGATCAAACGTGCCTCCGTCATTTTATTTGCTTTGGGCGATTATCATGAATTCATGATAATCTGCCTTATCAGAAAAAAAGAGTTATCAGAAAAAGAATGAGTGAAGCCACTGTTTCAAGAAAACAGCGCAATAAAAATTTCTGATAACTCTATCTGATTATTTTAGGCCGCAAAGCCTTTTTAATAGTTCTTCATTGCTGACCTTATAACGTGCAGCATTAAGGTGTTCCTTAAGCGGACTGTCATCCGGTACAGCCTGTTCGAGTGCTTTCCGCTTCAACTCCGTATCCGCATGGGCATAGATAAGCGTAGTTTCGAGATTAGAATGGCCCAGCCATTGAGAAATTAAGGTTAAATCTACACCATTCTGGTACAAGATCATCGCCCAGGAATGACGGAATAAATGCGGATGGACATTTTCAGGCACTTCTTTACAGATTTCGCGTGCCTGTTTGCCATACTTTCTGACCAGTTGCCTTACGTTATCTTCGGTCATGCGTTTTTTCATTCGGTTCCGTGTAACGTAGAACAGATGCTGCTCAGAAAATAAATGTTCCTTTGGATGAAACAGTGCAAGATATTGTTTCAGGTGCTGCACCACATCATCCCGCAATGGTATTGACCGAGTTTTCGCCCCCTTTCCGTGGATGGTCACTTTAGGATGTCTGCCTAATTGTATATCACAAAGGCGGATGTCAACGAGTTCCTGAACACGTGCCCCGGTTTTATAGAGAAACAGAAGCAGAAATGCATCTCTTTTCCCTTTTTCCGTGAAAGTGTCGGGCTGCTTCAGGATTGCATTAACAGCGTCCTCACTCATGTGCTCAACAATGGTTTCAGGCTCTTTTGCCTTTTTTACTTTTTGTATTTCCTCTAAATGGGAAATTACAGTGATGTCCTCTTGTGCTGCATATTTATAGAAAGCACGGATGCAATGCAGACGGTGGTTCCTTGTGGATATACTGCAATTACGTTCTGTTTCGAGATAATCCAAAAATTCCGAGACAGCATTACGGTCAATCATCTCAAAAGTGATTTCACTTAAAGAGATATCCCGCTTTGTCTTGATGAAATCGAAAAGTAATTCCAAAGACTTACGGTAAGAACGTATTGTATTTGGGCTGCATTTTTGTTCATCCGGCAACGAAACCAGCAGGAAATCGTGGACAAGGGAGAATAACGGGGTTAACGTGCCCATATGTCCACCTCCATTCCAATGCGGTCAATGTTTTCCCACTGTACTCCCGGAGATACCATAAGGCGTTCCGGCAGGATGTGGATGTAATAAGCGGTGTCCGAAAACTTTTCGTGTCCCATATAAGCACGAAGGTAAGGGAGCATCGCATAAAGATTCCTGCCTTCATCCAGCCAGCGCTGCAGGACTGTCGATGCAAATCGGTGGCGGAGATCATATGGCCTTAAACGTGGCAATAGTTTTGGGTCAACTTCTGGATGTGCCGCTGCCCAGCATGATTTTACAAGTGCGGTCAACTGCCATGATTTCAGGGCAGAGGAATCTGTATGGATAAAAAAATATTCATTCCCTTTGTCGAAAATAGCTCTTTGGGAACGGTACTTTTTCAGCAGCAGCAACATATCATCAGAAGCTACGACGATCCGTTCTTTCCTGCGTTTGGTTTTTGTGATGAAAAGCTCGCCGGTTTTGAAATTGATATGCTCCAGCTTTATGTTTCTGCCCTCGTTTGGCCTTAACCCGCATGAGTAGAGCAGCCGCAAAAGGACGGATGCTGTTTCGCGAAAGAATGGGTCTTTTTTATATTCCATCGTATCGGCGGCATGAAACAATGCAGCAAGTTCACTGTCTGTCAGGATGTATGGCAGATAGTCCGGCGTTTTGGGTACACAACTCATCGGCAGTATATAAGCCGATACGCCGAGATATTTTGCAAATAAGCGTATGGCGGTAGCCTTGCTGCTCAAACAGGAACGGCCTCTTGCGATTTCGTCGTAGAACCAGCCACGGACAACTTCTTTTGTCAGCTCGGTTTGTTCTGGGCAGTGTTCATAACAATACCTGTCGAAATGCTGCAGTTGCTGTTCATGCTCATTGGAGTAGCCCATAGCGGAACGAAACTCAAGATATTCCATGATAGAGGGCCTAAAAGCACTTTTAAATTCTTTCATACATGACCGCCCCCTTTTTCCGGCATGAAGCCTTCTAAATTGAGGGCACATTCTTTCAGGTGCGTGCTGTCTAAGGAGATATATTGTTTTGTCGGCTCAATGCTGGAATGGCCTAAAACCTGCGAAACCGTAGTGACTGGCACACCAGATATTACCATGTTGGTGCCCACAGCACGCCGCAGCCCATGAAATGTACATTTCGGAAGTCCGAGCTTTTTCCGGTAAACATTAAATGTCTGATAAGGCAGAGTACGTCCTAACTGTACGGCGGGGGATTTTGCACGTAAAAAAACAAACGGCAGATCACTTTTCGGACGGCCATTCAATATATAGTCCTGAATGGCTTCTCCAACGTCTGTCGTTAAAGGAAGCGCAAGCGTCTTCCCCGTTTTATGTTGGGTGATTCGGATTTCCCCGTTAATCCAGTCAATCGCATCAAAAGTCAGGTTTATGATGTCAACAGACCTTATCCCGGTGACAGCCGCTGTCATAATCATTGCATAGTCACGCTTGCCCATAGCGGTGCTGCGGTCAATAACATCCAGAACAGCGGCGATTTCATCCAGAGGGACAGGTTTTTTCACCTTATGTTCTGTAGGGGTTACAAAAGACAGCGTATCTGCAAAGCTGTTGCCCGTAATTCCTATTTCATATAGATACAAATGCAGCTTTTTAAGAGAACGCTTGATGGTATCAATACTATTGAGTGTCATGCGCCTGGAACAATCCATGAGGTATTTTCTGATAATGCTGTCATCCACCTGCGCAAATGAACCAATCCCATTAGCCAAAAGCCATTTGAAGTAAGGGTTTGCGACCTGTCGGATACTGCATTTGGTTTTGTCATTCCATTCCCCATAAGCCTTGATATCGGTTAAAAGGTCTTCGTAGTATGGGGAAAGAGCAGACGGAACCCTCCGGGCATATAAAGTTATAGAGCCTTTTTCATGGTATTCGGTCAGGTAATCAGCAGTTTTTGTAAGGAACATAAATCGTATTTTCCCGATTTCCTTTTGCTGATAGCGGTTCTCTGCGTCCCGGATAAACAGGGATACAATTTCAGGGCTGTAACAATCATATCCGTTCTCGTGGTGCAGTTGGACAATCTTTTGCAGGGCAAATTCTTTTTCCCGGATACTTCGGTGGTTATATCCATTTTGCAAAAAGATGTTGGCTGTTTGAGCTGCAAGATTTTCAATCGTTGATTGAATCAAAATAATCACCATCCTTAATGATAGTCAGGCACAAGCCTGCCAATATCATTATGACAGTAACTATCAACAAATGGCAGATACCTTATCAGAGTTATCAGGAATCATGAAGCTAACACATATCTAAAAGCAAGGATTCCGTTCAGTAATTCCTGATAACTCTTTTTTTCTGATAAGGGAGCCGTACTTGCCCTGCTCTTAAATAACCCGTTCATGATACCCATCTTAGGAGCCGGTTTTGCCTTTGCCCCTGTATGGTATCTGCGTTCTACCGCAGCCGCATATAAGAAGCACTTAAATGAGGAACTGGAAACTGCCATCTCCGTTATCACAACGTCCTATTTGCGAAGCGGCGACCTGTTAAAGGCAGTAAGGGAAAACATTCCCTACTTAAATCCTCCGGTCAAGACACATTTTGAGGCATTCATCACGGAATCGGAAATGCTTAACGCAAACATGATTTCCACCATCAATACCCTGAAGATGAAAATTCCGAATCAGATTTTCCACGAATGGTGTAATACCTTAATCCAGTGTCAGAGTGACCGCAGCATGAAAAACACCCTGACCTTTACAGTACAGAAATTCTCTGATATGCGTATCATCCAGTCGGAACTGGAGGCAATTATCAACGAACCGAAGAAGGAAGCGATTACCATGATGTTCCTTGTCATGGGCAACCTTCCTCTTTTGTATGTTTTAAACCATGCCTGGTTTGAAACGCTGCTGTTTTCCACACCCGGCAAAATCACACTTGCCATCTGCTCCGGAATTGTCCTGTTCTCCTTTACGAGGATTATGCAGCTTAGTAAACCTGTGGAATACAAAGCCTAGTATAACAGCAGCCTGTTTTCTGCCGGAAGCCCGCACTGTGTTTCCGGTATTTCTTTTACCCCACAGTGCAGAAAGAGGTAGCAAAATGACCATACTACTGATTCTTCTGGCTTCCGTTTTTACTGGAGTCGGAATATATCACCTGTCCTGTGCCTTTGTAGATGTTCCTACCGCCGGGACTTCCCACATGATGATGATTGCCAAAAAGCAGACCGGTTCGGGCAGTGAAAAACTGTTTGATGTCTATCTGACCAAAATTGCTGACAAGCTCAGTCCCCTGCTAAAGATGGATCCCATCAAGCGGAACAAATTACTTTTAACCCTTTCCATTGCAGGTATTCCCCTGACACCGGAAAGTTATACCATAAAGGCATTCCTGACGGCACTGGTTACCGCCCTTGCAGGACTGCCTTTATTTTTTATCATGCCGCTGATGGGCTCTTTAGTCATTGGTCTTGCCGTATTGATGTGGTTTTCCACCTATTATAAGGCTTTTGATCTGGTCAAAAAGCGAAAGAAGCTCATCGAAGCAGAGCTTCCCCGCTTTGCCGTCAGCATCCAGCAGAGTCCCTCCACCGACAGGGATGTATTAAAGCTTCTGACCTCTTACAGGCGGATTGCAGGTTCCCATCTTGGACAGGAGTTAGATACCACCATTGCAGACATGAAAACAGGCAATTATGAAAATGCCCTTCTTCATCTGCAAAACCGCGTTGGCAGCACCATGCTTTCGGATATTGTCCGCGGACTGATTGGAACCCTGCGCGGCGATGACCAGCAGATGTACTTTAAAATGCTTGTCTTTGATATGCGCCAGATTGAACAGAACAACTTAAAAAAGGAAGCCGCCAAGCGTCCGAAACAGATGCAGAAATATTCCATGATGATGCTGTTTTGTATCCTGCTTATCTATGTGGTTGTCCTGTCCGTTGAAGTCATCGGCTCGTTAGGTTCCTTTTTCTAAGAGAAAGAACCGCCCGGTAAAGGAGGTGAGCATCATGTAACAGCCTACTTTTGTAACCCGTAAACACAAGACTAAGGAGGAACCATGAAAAAATTATTATCCCCCGCAGCATTACTCGTTTCTGCTGCAGCAATCGTAACGTTTATCATTATCAAAATCAGAAGGAGAAATCAAAGCCATGCATAAATTCGTAAACAAACTTTCCGTAAAAGCAGCCATCACTGCAAACCTCGTTAAAAATGCACTTCAGAATGAAAGAGGAGATTTCTATATCTCTGATGGTGTAAAGATCATTATCGCCGTAGTGCTTGGTGCCTTATTACTGGCAGCCTTAACAGCCATCTTTAACGATACGGTCATTCCCCGTATCACCAGAGAGATCGAAGCCTTATTCGGCTAAGAAACAGCAGGTCTGGAGAGGAGGTGACAGACTATGGACCCTGTTTTAAGTGTAAGCTATGCAACGATTGCCGCTTTTTTTGAGGCTACCGAAGGAAACTTCCGCAATGCCGTCTATGTTTCCTGTCACTGCCATTATACAAAGGAATCCGGATGCCAGGACTTTCTGTTCATTCCCGGCCATGACTGCCGACCGGTCATACTGCCGCTTACGGATGCGGAAAGCTTTCTGGGAACTATGGTAGATAAGAGTGAATGTGCTGCCATTTTAAGCAGTTATACCTTCATCTCCCTCTACAAACGGTGGATAGAGCTGAATACTTCCTCTGCCACAGACTGTCCTATCCAACAGCTGCTGCACCTGATGAATCAGCCAAAATCTCCCATTTAATTCCTTTTTGCTCGCAACTTACCCTGAAACCTTTGCCGCCTGTATGGGAATCACTCCGCTTTTTTTTTACAATGAAAACAGAAATACTTAATCAATATGTAAGCAATACATAGGAAGGGGTGAACAGCCTTGAAACGAAAAATGAAACAACCTGAAGTAAAATGTCCCTACTGCGGACGAATGGCAATTTTGCATGACGCATCTTATGTGTACAAGGAAAATGCCCTTGACAAATATCTCTACGTCTGCAGCGGTTATCCGGAATGCGATGCCTATGTGGGCGTACACGCCGGAAGTCTGAGACCGAAGGGGTCCCTTGCAAACGGAGATTTACGGCACAAACGAATTGAAACGCACCGGCTGTTTGATGCCATCTGGAAAAACGGCATCTTCTCCCGGAAGGAAGCCTACCGCTGGATGCAGGATACCTTTTCCCTAAACAGCAGTCAGGCTCATATCGGACAGTTTTCAGATTACCGCTGCGACTGTCTGATGAACGAGTGCCGCAAGGTACTGCAGAATAACCATGTAAGAACTGCCTGATACAGACGACCAGGAAAGCGGGGTGATACCATGTCTGTCATGAATGAGCAGGAAAAAAAGCTGGTAGAGGATCACCTTTATCTTGTAAAAAATATTGTGCGGGCAACCATGTCCATCAATGAATCCATTCAGGGACTGTGCTATGATGACCTGTTCCAGACCGGATGTGAGGCTCTCTGCCATGCCGCCCTGCATTACAGAGCAGACCGTGGTGCTGCCTTTGCCACCTTTGCGGATGTGGTCATAAAAAATTGGCTGCTCTCCCACTGCCGGAAAATCACACGGCTGCAGGTTCCCATCCTGTATCTGGATGCACCATCCGCTGAGTATCCGGAGCTTACCCTTGCGGATACCCTTCCGGAAAAGAATGACCACACCATATCCGATTTTGAAACCTTTTACCTGCTTGCGGAGGTAGGAAAGCATTACACTGGAATTTCCCAAAAAGGCATAGAAGCATTGCAGCTAAAATGCCGGGGACATACAGGCGTGGAGATTGCCCGCTACTACGGTGTAAAGCCCAACCATGTTGCGGCATGGATTTCGCGGGCTGTAAGTAAACTGCGTGCAGACGATTTTTATCTGCAGCATGAAGGAGCGTGATTGTATGATGACACTATACACTGCCATTGGCACCTACAAATTAAATACCTCAGGTCTGCCGACTGTCATGGTCGGGGAGCAGGAATATGGTCTGGATAGCCATGAACTTCTGCTCTGGTCCTGCCTTGCTTTCCGTATCCTTACCTACCAGGAGCTGAAGGAGGAGTTCTGTAAACAGGAAAAAGATCTGCATATTCTTGGAGAATTGGGCTTTGACCGTTACTTAAACCGGCTGATTACAAGAAGATTAGTGGTATCCGGTCAGGACTGTACCGGTGTGGATGCCCTCTACGACTTAATGGGACATCTCCATGTGCAGCCAATCCCATCCGGAATGGCAGTTAAAACGATGGGCTTTTTAAAGCTTTGGCTCTGCCGTGGGCTCTCCTTTCACAAAGCAGCATCCATTTTCCATACGGAAAAACTGGAACCTTTGGAAAAATGTGTCTTATCCCTTCTCAAAAGACAGACGCTCTCCACTGCAGAACTGATCCTCTGTCTGGAAAAGGGCAAAACCTCTCTTAAAAATACAGAGGAACTGATGGAATGCCTGTACGCAGATGAAACTGCTGATTGCGATTCCATCCTTACGGACGGCAGAGTGTGTGAATCCCGCTATCCGGTACTTACTGCGATTGCGAATCTGTATTTCAAGCAACGCATCACCTTTCAGATTGTATAAGGAGGAAACCCCTTGGAAGCTATACCAAAACCATTATATAAGCGGCTGGTTCTGACCTTTTTAGTTGGAACCGGCTGTTTTTTTACCGGACTTGCATTTTATCTTATGGAAAAGGATCTGTCCTTTCTTCTTCTCAGCACACTGGTCTTTTTCCTTTCTCTCTGCAAGACCGTCCTGCTATTTCTTCAGATTGTCCGTAAATCCTATATTATGCTTGAGGGAATCTGCTTAGGTATCCATCCCATGCTCTTTTGCAACTGCAACGAAATCATACTGGAGGATATGGAGGGCAACAGCCTTCGTCTGATGCTTGGTAAAAATCAGAAGCTTCACCGAGGCGTATATTATCAGATCTATTTTAAGACTCCTTCCGGTATCTCACCCGGAAAGAACCCGCTGATGACAAAGGTTATGATGACGGATAATTTCTTAGGCATGGAGCCTGTCGAGCCTCCGGATACCATATCCGGTACTCATATCCAATCATAAACACTATATCTTGTATATATTCGTTTGACATATTCCATATCTTGTGTTAATATGCTAGTGTAATTGATTTTTGTGCTTCCCTTACGGGAGATACTTCCGGTATCCATGCACACGTTGTTTATGATTGAAATTAGTGTCAGAAGAACCATTTTTATAAATGGCATTCTTTTGGCACTTTTTTTAATAAAAAAATTACAAAACGGAAAGGAGAAATGATTTATGAATGATCCCGTAACAATCATCACCACTGGAAGGGTAACCGCTGACCTTGAACTGAAGACCAGCCAGAATGGTAAGAACACGAAATACGTGCAGTTCGGACTCGCAGTAAACAAAGGGTATGGAGATAACGAACATGCCAACTTTTACAGCTGCCTGTTGTATGGGGATGCCGCCCAACGCATCATTGATGCCAAAGTAAAGAAAGGAAGCCTTATCCAGGTCGTTGCCGATCAGGAACTGGTGGAGTATCCAAAGAGGGATGGCTCTACCGGGTGGATGGCAAAACTTACGCTCCATAGCTGGAACTATGCTCCTACCAACCGCCCGAAACAGTCTGATTCTGAAGCTGATGAAAGTGCAGCTGAGGTGGAAGAAGGCTTCACATCTGCAGCAAACTGTGGAGTGAATGGCTTACCGTTTAACTAATCGCAATATGTTAAGCGGCACATGAGGAATTGCAACCGGAAACATATCATTCCGGCTGTGATTCCTCTTTTTTTATTTCAAGAGAAAGGACAAAAGAAGATGAAAAAAAATGTATTTACCAAAAGTATCCAGTTTCTGATTATTACCCTGATTATTCTGGCAGTTTTCGTGCCAAAGGCACATTCCCAGAAGGCAATGGCTGCCGCTGTTATTGCGTGGCTCGCCTTCTCGTTGGGACAACTGCTCTGGAAAAACAAAAACAGTTGGAAAGGTAAACTGCCATCCCTGAAGGTTTTCTTCAGAACCTGGGAAGAAAGAACACCGGATATACCGTTACCGGTTCCTCCGGCTAAACCTGCACCGGAACCTGAGAAAAAGACACCCGATACACTTGCAGATGCAGAACTGGACTCTGTTCTCCTTCATCTTTCCCTGCGAATTACAGAGAAATTAAAATCTGCCTACCCCAATGCGGTATGGCAGGGGAAGGATACGCCGTCC
>ERZ780079.581-NODE-581-length-14684-cov-9.66833_pt1 | contig 14684 bp, 14 predicted proteins | sample MGYA00511087_ERZ780079 | MGnify/ENA primary metagenome ERZ780079 (study PRJEB29588, sample SAMEA2142583) | human gut metagenome | biome: human gut; feature: human-associated habitat; material: faeces | place: Denmark | collected 2008/2010 ... | reverse complement strand
TAAAGAAATCTGCTTTGGTTGATTCTGTTATCTATAAAGGTGACGATAACAAGTACTTCGAGAAGATTGGTAAAACAGAACAAGATATTACTGACGAAATACCATTTGATATACCTAATACTTGGGTATGGGTGAGACATAATGACTTATTTGATATTTCAGGCGGTTCCCAACCTCCAAAGTCTAAGTTTATTGAACGAGAAAAAGAAGGATATATACGATTATTTCAAATTAGAGATTATGGCTCTAACCCACAACCTATATATATACCGCTTTCTACAGCCAGTAAGATTTCTCAAAAAGGAGATATTCTGTTAGCTCGTTATGGGGCTTCTTTAGGAAAAGTATTTTATGCAGAATATGGAGCTTATAATGTAGCCTTAGCAAAAGTTATCCCATTATACGAATCCCGACTTATATTTCAGAAATATATTTTTCTGTATTATTGTAGTTCAATATATCAAAATGAAATTGTCAATCGGAGTCGTTGCGCCCAAGCGGGATTCAATAAAGAAGATCTCAATTCATTATTATTCCCCTTGCCTCCTTTGTCTGAACAATATAGAATTGTAGAAAAGTATGAAAAAGCAATAGCAAGTATTATGAGAGGATAAATGCGCAAACCGTTGAGATTGAGCTTCCTTTTGAATATCCTAACAATTGGTCTGTGCTACGTTTGAAAGATATATGCCAACTGATAGACGGTGAAAAAAGAAACGGAAAGGGCATCTGTCTGGATGCAAAATACCTACGTGGTAAATCATCTGCTACCATTGTAGAGAAAGGAAAATTTGTCTATGCCGGAGATAACATCATTCTTGTAGATGGTGAAAATTCAGGTGAAGTTTTCACTGTTCCGCAAGATGGGTATATGGGGAGTACATTCAAACAGTTATGGCTCTCTTCGACTATGTGGAAACCATATATTTTGGCTTTCATTCTGTTCTATAAAGAGGATTTGAGAAATTCAAAAAGAGGTGCGGCTATTCCGCACCTCAATAAAGAGTTATTCTACAATCTGCCTATTGGTATTCCACCTTATCAAGAACAGCAGCGTATTGCAAAACGGATAAATGAACTATCGCAGTTGCTCAAATAGTTTTTCTATTTGAGCAACAATGCGTTGTTGTTCTTTAATCGGAGGTAATGGTATTAATATTTCTTTTACTTTTGCTATACTTACACCACCTATAATGCCCGTTTTATTTAGGTTAAATAGTTCAAAGAACGATGGTGACTGTAGATAATAGTACATGTATTTCCCGATTCCAACAAATGGTGAGAAACAACATAACTTATTCCCAAAACACACATCTTGATTCAGTATTGCAATTTTTCTTCCGGCACTTCCACCTTCAATACACATCAATATTGAGTTATTGGGAGCAAGTCTAAAATCAGGTTCATATTGTTTTGGAATCGCAATGCCATTATCGTAAATAATCCGATTATTAAAATCAACATCCTTAGTTCCAATATAATAACGTCCTATAACATCTGTAAATTTTGATTTCTTTTCAGTTTCACTAATACTGTTGCCAGTGTAAATGTTTGCAATATGAGAAAGTCTTGTCCATACCCAATTCTTGGGAGTTTCAAAAGGTATCTGTTCTGTTATATCTAAGCACTTTTTACCTACCTGCTCATAATACTTGTTATCGTCACCACGGAAGATAATGGAATCGGTTAAAGCAGACTTTTTAAGTTTGCCTTCTTTGACAAGTTGCAATTTCTCTTGCCGTATTGGTTCAAGTAATTCTTGGGCTGTACCTTCCTCTGCAATCTGTGGAACTAATTTACCTTGTATTGCCTCTTGAAGAATGGACTTTTTTAAACTATGCCATATTTCTTTATTTATTTGGTTGAGTCTATTTTGACTATTTCCATATTGATAAATATATGGGTATAACTGATTTAATTTTGTAACAATGCGTAGTTGTTCTTCTTGTGGTGGAATAGGTAACAAGCAGTGCTTAATAATGAGTTGATTTATGTTGGGATCTTTTCTTGAACCTGCTGCAAAATCCATCCAAAATGGTCTTTGATATTCAATAAAAGTATGGATGTAATCCATATTACAAAATCCATTAGGCTGGATGGCACATACAGATTGGTTTATAGTTGTATCAAAATGCAAGATACAGTGTTTGCCTATTGTCCCAGCACCACCATACATTGCAACACACACTGAGGTTTGGGGTAAAATAGAAAGATTGTAGTCTATAATTGCTTTCGAGGTTATTTGTATTTCGGTTTTGTTCAAAATTCCATTGTTCAAGTCTGTTGTACGTACCCAATTGATATTGCCATTTTTATAATAATCTGGATTCCTACTTAATGGCGTAGAACCACTTGTTGTTTCAAAAATATTGCCAATTCTTTCCCATTGCCACCCATTTGGAATCTCAAACGGAATCTCCTCATCGATGCACTTCACCTCTCCGGTAGCGAGAAACTTCTCATAATAGGAATTATCGTCACCACGGTAAATGATAGATTCGTTTTTGTCTTTTTTGATTTTCTTTTCCTTGACCAGTCGGGCTTTTTCAGCTCTGATACGTTCAAGAAGTACCGATGCCGGTTCGTCATTAGGGTCTTGCGGTACAAGTTTTCCCTGTATCGCCCACTGGAGTATGCTGTTTTTTAATTGTTTTCCGTTCATCTTATTCTAACTGATTTAGAAGTTTTCGTCTTTTTGTTTTTCATTCAGATAGAACTGATATAACTTTTTCCCTATCTTATCTTTTTTGAAAGTACGTTCATGATTCATAGGAGTCATAGACAAACGAATTTTTGCCACACCTTCATTCAAAATTTCAAACTGCTGTGGAGTAATTCTAAATTGAGCAGTAGAACTAATTTCTGTGATTGGTATTACAATATTTCCACTTATAACACCAGCAGATTGACTTCCATTCCCAATCACAGTTCCTCTTAGTTCAAGATATTTACCTGTGAATGTTCTAATTTTCATGGTTGGTTTAGTGAGGAAATTCATTCTGTCTGAACGTACTGTGGCTACTATAGAATAAATGGTGTCTTGCTTAGCCACACTGTATTTCATATTGCAACCTTCAGCTGCGAGTGCTTTATAAGTATAACCTACTGTTTGTGCTTTAGCGTTAATTCCTAAAATAATACAGAACAGTAATAAGATAATTTTTATAGTTTTCATATTTAATCTTTTTCGTAATCCTCCCCTTGTATTCCTAACTCTCCTTTGCTCATGGCATTGGCAATATCTATTTTCAGTTCTTCGTCATAATCTTTACTTGTCAAAAAGCTATTGACGATGCGTAGCAGCAAATCTTGGTTGATATTCGATGCTGCCACATGATAAATGATAGATTCCAATGTACGCATACAGATGCAAGCGTGCCAGTAGTAATTATTCTTGTGTAAGAAGTAAGCTCCCAAAGTCAGCGCAATACGTTTATTCCCATCATTGAAGAAATGCCCGGAACAGAATCTATACATCAGATAGGTCAGTTTCTCTGCAAAGGTCGGATAGTATAAATCATTTTGTACAAAATCCAATGTAGCACGAATGCCACCTTCATCACGCACTCCTTCAAAGCCACCATCGCTAGCATCAATCATTTTGCCATAGATGGTTAAGGTTTCATCGTAGTCTATATAAACAATTTCCTCACTCATCTTCTGCCTGCTTTAAGCGTTTAAGCACATCTTTATTGTCCGCTAAGATACGGTCAAAATCAATAGACTGGTCACCGATGAATCGTTCAAACTCTTCAGGAGTAACAGCTTGCAGATAATCTGCTATATTACCATGATACGCATCCCGGAAACTGAAATCCCTTGAAGCCATTTTGGTTCTGGCATCATTTAAATAAGGTTTCTGCATCGGATGTTCGGCAAGTTCATTCACAATGCGCTCTACCTCGTCAATGGTAAGTAACCTGCCACCATTTTCTTTAAACCGTTCACTGAGAGCTGCCCCCACACCGTTTTCAAAAGAAGAAATAACCAATAAAACCTCTGAATACAGCGTGTGTCGAACATTGTCTTTGGAATCCAACTTCAATACTTCCCGATACTCCTTAGCATTCTCCTTGAATACAGCCTTATATATAAAGTCTGTAATTTGAGGATATTTGTATGTGGGATGTCCGTCCACATATTGATTGATGGCAGAAGTGAGATTCTTGCGATAGTTTTCTTCTGTGATTGCAGCAGGAAGATAATGTACATCCCTGCGGTTTATGTATTTTGTTCCGCCACCCGTCTTTTCATTGATGGTGGTAATCACGAAATCCAAGATAAGGCTACGTACTTTTTTTGCTTTCTCACTCTCTGTAAGCAACATACCCATATCCAAGAATGAGCGGAAATTAAACAATCCAAGTTGGGTCGTTTTGCTCCCGACATTTATGACGGGAGCAAATTGTAACTTTAACTCTTTCAGGTGTTTACCTTTACATAAAACATAACCGTTAGCTGCTAATTCATCTGAATGTTTTTCCAAATAGCGTTCTATGGTTCGTTCTTCTACTTCGTAGAAATCGGCAACCATTTTTTTTGTAAAGCGATACTCTCCCTCAAAGAGCATTCCTTCAATGTCAAGATGCTCCTGTACTTTGCTGACCGCAAAACGGTTGTTAAGTACATTTTGTCTTTCTATGTTTGAGATGGTTAAATCTTTCATATCACTTCACAATTATCAGTTACACGATTTTATGTCAATGCCGAGAATCTTTTGAATTTCGGAAAGCGTTTTGTCTATTTCATGGTCGAGCGCAGCACGTTTTTCAAAATATTGTTTGAGCAGTTCTGCTGGAGGGAGTATTTCTTCTTCCTCTTTCGGGAACTTACATTGATCAAAATTGCAATCCAAGTCTATCAATTGTTGGGCAGTGAACACACGGCTCTTTTCACCCACCTCGTCACTGATAATTTCTTTCCTGTCTTTCCACCATTCCTGAATAGGTAGGGTATGCTCCACCTTCATTGGTTTGGTCTTTGAGAAGTGTTTGTACCCTTCCGGCATATCAAGACGATAGAACCATGTTTCTTTGGTCTTGAATCCTTCTTCGCAACCTTCGGCTTCTTCATTATTAAAGAAAAGGATATTGGTTGCAATAGATGTGTATGGAGAGAATATAGAACCCGGCAAACGGATGATTGTATGTAGATTGAACTTGCGAAGGAGATTTTCTTTAAGTGCAAGTTTTGCTCCATCTGTACCAAATAAGAAACCATCAGGGATAATCACACCGCACCGTCCACCAGCTTTGAGGCGATACATGATAAGGGCGATAAACAAATCCGCAGTTTCACTTGAACGGTACTGTACTGGGAAGTTGCTTTTTACGCTGTCTTCCGTGCTACCACCATACGGAGGATTCATGCCGATAACATCAACCTTGTCGCTTTCCTTGAAATCAGTAACATTCGTTCCAAGCGAATCACAGTTGGTTATGTTGGGAGCTTCAATATCATGGAGCAGCAGGTTTGTGATGCTCAAAAGGTAGGGCAACGGTTTCCATTCCTGACCTACAACGGCATTTTGTAGTTTTTCTCCATCTGCCGCAGAGCCAATATTCCTGCCCATATATTTAAGTGCCGAGGTGAGGAAGCCTCCCGTTCCACTGGTGAAGTCGCCAAAGGTTTCGCCCAATTTCGGGTCGAGCATCATCACAATAAAATCAGTCAATGCACGTGGTGTGTAGAACTCTCCGGCATTTCCTGCCGATTGCAGATCTTTCAAAATTCCCTCATAAATATCTCCGAATGTGTGACGGTCGTCAGCATCGTCAAATTCGATTTCGTTTACAATGTTGACCACTTGGCGCAGAAGCGTTCCATTCTTCATATACTGGTTCAAGTCTGCAAATGTTTCTTGAACAATGCTTTTAGCTCTTGGGGTATTGGCATCTATCGGGAGATTCTTCAAGGTAGGAAACAGTTTCTCATTGACGAAAGAGAGTAGGGCTTCTCCCGTCAATGCTTCACCGTCTTTTTTATCTATTGCCCAGTTACGCCAACGCAAATCCTCGGGGATAATGGACTTGTATTTCTCATCTTTCCATTCCCATGTTTCTTCTTGTGTGTCATAGACTTTCAAGAAGAACATCCAAGTCATCTGTTCAATTCTTTGTGCGTCACCATTGATACCTGCGTCTTGACGCATGATATTCTGGATTCGCTTTATGATATTATTTACTGCCATTTTTAAGCTGATTTATATATTTGATATTCCAATTCTCTGATGGCTTGTTCAAAAGCGACTTTGCCACCAAATAGTTTTATGATTTTAGTTGGTTTCCCTATGCTGTTGAATGGAGGAATCTCCAAAATATTTGCCTTTTCAAAGTCAAGAATACCATTCTCCGCATATTTGTCAAGAAGAGCCTCCAATACTTCACGAGCCTTGCCTTCGTACTTTCCGAAGTAGTTACGTTTCTTTACATTGTTAGCCCTTTCTTTCCTCGTCAATGGTGGTTGGTCAAATGCAACGTGACATATCACATCGAAGATATCGGCATCTTTCAATGCTGGATTTGCTTCACGTACTGCGTCTATCAAGATGGCATATTCCTTTAACTCATCCATAACCGCCTGTTTGCGTTCTGCTTCAGTCCACGTTTGTACGAAATCATCCAAACTTTGATAGTGTCGCAACAGTTGCTTTCTCGCAAAGGACTGAACGCTTTCCGTTCTCATGGTTTTGCCATCCTCTCCCAAAACAGATACTATCTCATGAGCAATACGAATATCCTTTCCATTGATAAGATACTTTTCACGAGGTTCGTGAGCTGTTGGAGGATTTGAGGGAACAGGCGGATATGGCTTCGGCTTTTTTCCACTGCCTTGGGGTGGTTCAGGGTCGCCGTCAAATGACGGGTCTTTGAATTTTGCGGTAGCATTGCGGAAGTCGAGGATTTCCAGATGCCACTTGCCTTTGTCTTTTCTAAGTCGTGTGCCACGCCCAATGATTTGCTTAAATTCCGTCATAGAGCCAATTTCTTTATCAATGACGATTAAGCCACAAGTTTTGCAGTCCACTCCTGTAGATAGAAGTTCGGAGGTAGTAACAATTACCGGATAAGGTTCGTCAACACTGATAAAGTTGTCTAACTGCTTCTTCCCCTCTTTGTCCTCTCCGACAATGCGTGTTACGTAGTAAGGAGATTTTTTACATAAATCGCTATTCATGTTGATAAGCAGTGTTCGCATTTCGGCGGCTTCCTCAATATCTGAACAGAACACGATTGTCTTTGTCATACGACCGATGTCGTATAACATTTGGGTAATCCTGTGTGCTACTACTTTACGCCTTAACTTAATGGCAAGGTCACGACCTATATTCTGTCTTTGATATAATTTCTGTTCAATCTCCTTTCCTAATAAATCTATTTCACCTTCATCGGGAGTCCAGCCCTGCAAATCAACGTTGATGAAGTCGGCAGTAACCCGATATGGAGCCAAGAAACCATCTTGGATTCCTTGAAGAAGGGAATAGGTATATACCGGCTCTCCGAAATAATCCAAGTTGTTTGCTCCTTCATCAGCTTTCGGGGTAGCAGTCATACCGATTTGGGTAGCCGAGCTGAAATACTCCAATACTTTGCGCCATGCAGAATCGTCCTTTGCGCTACCACGATGGCACTCGTCAACGATAATCAAATCAAAGAAGTTTGGCTGCACCTCCAAAAACGGATCTGGCTTGCCCTCTTTTCCAACCAGTTGGTGGTATAACGCCATATATACCTCGTATGAGGAGTCAATTTTCTCTTCGCCTTCCCCAACAGAAGTTATCTTAGTCATAAACTTCTTGAAAGGTTTGAAGTCTTGCACCATTGTTTGGTCAATGAGGATATTTCGGTCTGCAAGATAAAGAATCTTTTTCTTTGCTCCGCTTTTATGGAGACGATGGATAATCTGGAAAGCAGTAAAAGTCTTACCAGTACCGGTAGCCATTACGACAAGTACACGCTGTTGTCCTCTTGCAATGGCTTCCACTGTACGGTCAACCGCTATACGTTGGTAATATCTTGGCTCATGGCTATGGGCATCATAATAAAACGGTGTTTCTATTATGTTAAGTTCATCCGATGTATAGTTCTTGGATGCAAGATAACGATTGTATAGTTCTTCTTCTGTCGGGAAATTTTCTAACTTGATTTCGGTTTCTTTCCCTGTGATAAAATCATGTTCCAAGAAAGCATCTCCATTACTGGAATACGCAAATTTCAAGTCAAGGATTTGGGCATAATCCATAGCTTGTTGAATACCACCACCAACAGCGTGTTTATTGTCTTTGGCTTCTACTACTGCAATGGGCTTACCTTTATGGTATAATAGATAATCAGCCTTTTTCCCTTCTGCTACTGAATGTTGGTTGCCAACAACAAGTACTCGACCATCCGTGAAATAATACTCTTCACGCATATTTACGCTTACCGCCCAGCCTTTTTGTTGGAGTGCAGGGGTAATGAACAAAGTACGTATCTCTTGTTCTTTGAGTTCTTTCTTGTTTACTTCCATGATAATAAATTGTTTTAGGATTTATTACTGCTAACAATCAAATCTTTCACGTCAATATCAAGAACATTAGCTATATCATTAAGGGTTTTGAGGTCTGGTTGAACAGAATTACTACACCATTTACTTACAGTGCAATTGGATTTACCAATCTGTTCTGCAAGCCATTTTCCTGTTTTCTGTTGTTCTGCAAGTACTACTTTTAGTCTGTTCAAATTAGCCATGAGGTAAAATGTTTTAATTCAAGAGCAAATTTATATAAATAGTCTGATAACATAAGCAACTTCCGATAATAATTATTATTTGGAAGCGAAAAAATGGCTTAGATACCGTATTTCGACAGGATATTTTCGTCAATTTCAATTTTATGCCGACCTGTTGTAGTTCGCAGATTCTTTCTTACGGTGTCAAACGTGGAGTTAGTGAACCATTCGGCAAATGTCGCCATCACAAATGATGTAGTTACATCTCCACCTATATTATATTGGAAAGCGATGTTCCAAGCAAAGTTCTTTAAAGAGATTTGTGTGAGCGAACTATGTTTCTTAATATGAATCTCGGTCATGGAAAGCACTTGACGATTAGTCACAAAATAGCGGACAGATTCGCAAATTTGGAAAATCTCTGTTTCGTCCAAATCAAAACGCTTGAATGTGTCTCGTGTATATTTCAGGATAGCATTTAATTTCTCGTCTTCTTCTCTTTCTTTTTGTTGCTTGTATTGTTGTTGCTCATGCTGGTATTCATAATGGAATAATTCCATACGCCTTTTTTGTACTTCTACACAATCTTGGGTATGTAAGGATGCAACAGCCGAAGTCTTTTTATCTGTCACTTCATCGGCTAATGCCAAATGTGACAAAGGAGTTTCTATAATGTATCTTGCTATAGAGATGCAAAGATGATATAGAAGTTTCAGTATCACATATCCGACAGCCATAACGAACGGAAGCAAACTCATTCGTATGCTAAGCATATTGCATATTTGAAATGCAATCATTGAAGCCAGCAACACCGCAATGACCTCTATTGTCAAAGAATGGAGTATATATTGTTTTTGCTTCATGCCTATTGTTTTTTATTTCTCAATGCAAAGGTATAACACTTTTTCATAAAAAACGAAAGGAAAAAATAGATACAGTTTTGCAAATCAATAGCTTATGAAAAGAAAAGCATAATAAGAGAAAATATCGAAGACTATCTGAAAACAAGAGAAAATAGAAATCGTCAAAAACAGTATAGTTAAACTAAGTTAAAGTTTTTTTGCGGTAGCTTTTCTATTCTCGCTAAGGCTGAAATATAGAGTAAACGAAGTAAAGTAATCATATTTGTACCAAGTTGTATATAATACACTGATATACATTAGTAATTATCTTTGAGGAAGTCAAGTAAGTTGTAGATAAACGAATAATATATTATAAGAAAAGAGGTTGTGTCAATATGACACAACCTCTTTTTTCAAATAACCATATTCTCTTGCTGCATCAAAACAGGGATATTCTCTCAACCACGATTCCGGTTCTATCAGTGAATTATCATCCGGAATCTGAGGTAAGTCACGATGCCCACAAATATGGCACATGGGAAAGTCGGTGAGCAGCGCCCTTATCAGAACGATCATGGAGTGTTTTTGCCATTCCGTGCGTGTATCTTTGGGAACTCCACGTTGATTAAGTCCACCTTCGTAACATATAGCAATGCTGCCAAGATTGTGTCCTCGGGCGTGAGCACCGGGTTTTCGGACTGGACGTGTGCTTTTAATATTTCCATCCCTTCGGATGTAATAATGATAACCAATACCATTAAGTCCACGTTGCCGATGTGATTTCTCTAACTCTATTTCCGTAAAAGTTTCATTCTCCTTTGTTGCGGAACAATGAATAACTATCAGATGAACTGTTCTCATAGCTGTTAAATGTTTTGTAAGGTGAATAATTTACTTATTGATCGCATATGAACAATAGTAGAGGATCAAAGTTCATATTAGCAGTTACTTATTTCTTCTTTTTGTATTCTTTTATAATAAAACGGACTCGTGTGATACTGTCAGAAATATTTTGTACTGGAAATATTTTACTTACTTTTTTCTTCCCAAAACTGTAGGGTTTTTCTTTGCTGGACGATCTTATAAGTAGAAAACAAGAATTGTTCACCTTTAAAATCATACGAAGATGAAAAAGTTAGTTGGAATTACAGTTGGGTGGTTGATGGCATTTTTGCTATTGGGTATTTCACCTTTGTGGGCACAGGAAGAGGCCGGGAACTATTTCACTATCACGGGAGTGGTGAAAAATAAGGATAATAAGAGAAAACTGGAGAATGTGAATGTATCTGTTCCTGGTACGAACATCGGAACCGTTACGAATGCGGATGGTGTGTTCTCTTTGAAGATAAAGGATACGGAGACTATTCAGGGATTGGAAGTTTCACATATCGGATACTTGAATTCCCAGGTTTCTCTGAAAGAAAACAAAGATATATCTGATCTTACCATTTGGATGCTGCCGGCTCCTAATCTGCTGAGTGAAATTGTGATCTTTGGTAATAATGCCCGTGTACTTGTGGAAGAAGCTATCAAGAAGATTCCGGTGAACTATTCGCCTGATAAGAGTTTACTGACCGCATTTTATCGGGAGACAGTACAGAAAAGACGCCGTTACATCAGTGTATCGGAAGCTGTGATAGATGTTGCTAAAACAGCATATAGTGACCGTGATCCCTCCAATGACAAGGTACAAATACAGAAGGGACGTCGTTTGCTAAGTCAAAAAACAAGTGATACGCTGGCTGTCAAAGTAGTGGGTGGACCTACTCTCTCCATTTATCTGGATGTTGTGAAGAACGGGGATGCACTGCTGAGTCCGGAAAATCTGAATTACTATGATTTCCAAATTGAGGAACCTGTGAATCTGGATAACCGTATGCAATATGTAGTTAGTTTCCGTCCCAGAGTAAGCCTGATGTACGCCTTGTTCTACGGGAAGCTCTATATTGATTTTGAGAAGCTGGCATTCACCCGTGCAGAGTTCTCTTTGGATATGCAGAACAGAGTGAAGGCGGTAGAAGCTATTCTCCATAAGAAACCCCTTGGGTTACGATTCAGACCGCAGGAAGTCTCCTATCTGGTGACATATAAAGAGCAGAATGGGAAAACTTATCTGAATTATATACGGAATGAAATCCGCTTTAAGTGCGACTGGAAAAGGCGTTTATTCTCTTCCGGCTATACAGTATTCTCTGAAATGGTGGTGACGGATAGAAAGAATGATTTCGCAGCTATTCCAAACAAGAAGGCTTTTAAAGAAAAACAGGTGTTCTATGATATGGTAGATGTATATTGGAATGAGGACTTCTGGAAAGCATATAATATTATTGAACCCACAGAGTCTCTGGAACATGCAGTGAGCAAATTGAAAAAACAATCCCGTTAGATTTCAGATAGTTTTTCTTATATTTGGAGATCAACAATAATTCCCGGATATGCTGAACGAACTTTTCATACTGACAAAAATAAAAGAGGGCGATATAAAGGCGTTCGAGGAGGTCTTCCGCCATTACTATTCCTCTCTTTGCTGGTATGCCGCAGGCATTACGGGGGAGATGGAAGCTGCCGAGGAAATAGTGGAGGAACTGTTCTACGTGTTTTGGAAGGATCGGGAGCATTTACAAATTTTCCAGTCTGTAAAGAGCTATCTGTATAAAGCTGTTCGCAATGAAGCTCTACAATATTGCCAGCACAAGGAAGTTAAAGAGCGGTATCGCGAGTATGTATTGGCAGGTAATGTCCTGGAACAGAATTCTGATCCTCACAGGCAATTGGAATATGAAGAATTGCAGGGACTGATTCGCCATACTCTTGATAAATTGCCGGTACGCAGGCTGCAGATATTCCAAATGCATCGTATGGAAGGAAAGAAATATGCGGAGATTGCTTCTTCATTATCTCTGTCCATTAAGACAGTAGAGGCCGAAATGACGAAAGCGCTCCGTACCTTACGAAACGAAATAGATAATTATATTCTTACGAAATGACTGAAGTGAATAAAAATAGGGCAAAGACGGATGAGGCATGGGAACGGTTGTATGCCCGTTTGGATAAAGACCGCCTGCTCGTAGAGGCAGTGGGGGACGTGGGCGGCTGCCGTAATTGCCGGTTTTGTTTATCTGGCATCTGCTTTATGGTTCGTGCCGGGAGGTGAGGTGGAAAATCTTAATCTGGTGACGCAGGAAAACCGTGAAGCATCCATGTTGGTTACTACGCTCGAAGATGGCTCTGTGGTATATCTGGCTCAAGAGAGTACTTTGCAGTATCCCGAACATTTTGCTACGGATAAGCGGGAAGTGAATTTGCAGGGAGAAGCATTCTTTGATGTAGCGAAGAATCACGAACAAACCTTTCTGATTGAGACAGGGAAGGTACGGATAGAGGTGCTGGGTACGGCTTTCAATGTACGCAGTCATGAGGATGATTTTTTCCGGCTATCCGTGCAGCGGGGCAGGGTGAAGGTCTCGTTGAAGCAAGGGGGACAGAGTGTGCTGGTAAGTGCCGGAGAAACCGTAACCTTACAGGCTCGACAATTGCAATTGAGTGAAACAGAAGATTCCGATGAGTTCAGACAGTATACAAAGAATATACGCTTCAAAGATGAATGTCTGGAAGATATTTTGCGGGTGGTGAATGCTGAAGCTCCTACTTTGCAGATACAGGTAGCATCGTCGGTCTTGAATAAACGGAAGCTGACTATTGAATTTGAAAACAACTCCCCCGAAACAGTGGCAGAACTCATTTGCTGGGCGTTGAGTCTGAAATATTCACGCGAAGGTGATAAACTGATTTTATCCGAATGATAACTTAATAATATAAATCATGAAACTTCATCGTTTCTTCATTCTCCTTTTAGGGCTACTCTTCATAACCTGTGGTATGAGAGCAGATGGGGGAGATGTGTTGGAACGTATGATCCGACTGCCTGGAATGAAAGGAACCGTATACTCCTTGTTAGGTAAAGTTTCGGAGCAATCCGGTTACCTTTTCGTTTACGACAGCAAGGTAGTGAATAATGATATTGAGGTAAAGACAAAAAGGAAAAACTGCACGGTCCGGCAGGCTATTTATGAAATTATAGGCGATAGGTCATTAGAACTTAAAGTGATAGGGCATCATATCCTAATTCTGCCTCCTGCGGAGAAGATTGCGAGGAAGAAAACTGTTTCGGAAGAACAACCTGCACTACCGGCTTATTTCACCATAACCGGAACTTTACGTGATAAAGAAACGGGGGATCCCGTTGTAAATGCATCGGTCATTCTTCAAGGCACTTCAATAGGTAATATTACAAATAAGAATGGGGAGTTCAGGCTACATCTGCCTGACTCCCTGAAAAGTGGCAATCTTTCTTTTTCCCATTTAGGGTATGTTGCACAAAATATTGAAGCAGCTACGCTGATTGGACGGGATAATGTACTGAGCCTGGAACCCAAAATAGTTCCTTTACAAGAAGTGCTGATCCGATTGGTAGAACCCAGGAAGTTATTGCGGGAAATGGTGGAGCGACGCAAAGAAAACTATTCGTCAGCTCCCGTTTATCTGACTACCTTCTATCGGGAAGGCGTCCAGCTGAAGAACAAATTCCAAAGTCTGACAGAAGCTGTATTCAAAGTTTATAAATCTCCTCTGCAAGAGATTAATACATCCGATCAGGTAAAACTATTAAAGATGAGCCGGATTGATAATCGGGAGAGAACAGATAGCTTGGTAGCTAAGATTAGAGCCGGCATACAGGCTTGCCTGCAACTGGATTTTATTAAGGATCTGCCGGATTTCCTGTCGGTGGATGCAGAAGATAACCCATATGTATATACCTCGGGTGACATTACATTTATTGACGACCGATGCGTCAATGTGGTTTATTTTGAGCAGAAGCGGGAAATCAAGGCACCTCTTTATTGTGGAGCATTGTATATTGATTCGGAGAATGGAGCCTTGGTACAGGCTCGCATAGAGATGCAACCCAAGTACATCAAAGATGCTACGCGGATTTTTGTTGTCCGGCAGGCGCAGAAGGTGAACCTGACTACACAAAAGGTGGTATATACCATTTCGTATAAACCGTGGAATGGTACTTGGAAAATCCAGTGTAAGCTGCCCCCTAAAACCAAGCGATTCTGCCCCCTTAAAA
>ERZ780079.578-NODE-578-length-14702-cov-3.23151_pt1 | contig 14702 bp, 9 predicted proteins | sample MGYA00511087_ERZ780079 | MGnify/ENA primary metagenome ERZ780079 (study PRJEB29588, sample SAMEA2142583) | human gut metagenome | biome: human gut; feature: human-associated habitat; material: faeces | place: Denmark | collected 2008/2010 ... | reverse complement strand
AATCCGAAGCAGTATCACTCGAATCCTCTTTTATGCTCTTCAATAAATATTTTTCAGCTAAATCATATTTTTCCAAAACATTAAATATATTACCTAGACCATTGTATACATAATTTCTAACCTCATCTACTCTCAAGGAATCTATTATCACTTCTGCTCGCTTCAATATAGTTAAAGCTAAATAATTAGAATCAACATCCATATAACTCCTTCCCTCATTCACAAACGAACGCACATAGCTTTTCATATTACCGGCCAATCGAAAATACCGTCCGCTCTCCTTATATTTTTTTGCAGCTAACACATAACGATCATCCAGTTCATACAAATCCCCCATATAACTACAAATATACCCGGCACGATTATAGTTCTTAATCGCCAACGCTACCTCCAGCGCATCGGAGTAAGCCCTCATTGCCTTCTCGTACTCCTTATCCTCCACATACGAACGCCCCAGATAAAGGCCGATCTCAGCCTCCTCTTCCCGCATCTTTTTCTTTTGATAGTATTTCAAGGCGATCTCAAGCTGGTTCGTATAAGGCATTTCGTCCTCTATTTTATCGGCGGCACGTGCGTACAACATACACCAACGGGCTATCAGACGGGGACTCATCTCTTCCGGGAGCGGAATGGAATCCAATGTAGTGATTACGCTATCCGGATAGGCATCAAACAGGCGTTCCGCCTGATTGATCAAACGGATTTCCTCAGATTCATTTTGGCATCCTACCACAAGGAAAGTCAAGGAAGTTAATAGTATATATATAAATGACTTCATCCTTTATTATAGATAAGCAAAATTAAATATTTTTAATTCATAAACAAACGATAGAACAACAAAATAACAAATACAAGAAGAAAAAACACACAATAAGTCCATGCAAAGGTATCAAGTTATATATACATGAATATCAGTGATATAAAAACATCATCATGTTTTCCGGAAAACACGTACATGTTTTTCCGAAAAGTCGTACGTGTTTTTCATAAATCACGTACGTGTTTTTCCCGGAAATCTTATAAGGAAAATAAGAACACATAAAAAATAGACAATAAGCCGGATCAGCAATAACTCATTGTACAACTTACAAATGCAACCAATCATTAATATCCAACTAGCTTATTGCTTATCTCAATTATTTTACAAACCTTTGCGAACATAATATTAAACTAAAATCTTTACTATGGAATTACAAACGATACAAAACAAGATTCACGAGATCAGAGGGCAAAAAGTCATGCTGGATTTTGATCTGGCGGAAATGTATGGAATAGAGACAAGGGTACTTAAACAGGCAGTCAGGCGTAATCCTAAACGATTCGAGGGAAATGATTTTATGTTTGAATTGACCAAGGAGGAACTTTCAAGATCACAATTTGTGACCTTGAATAAAGGTAGAGGTAATAACTTTAAATATATGCCATTCGCTTTCACGGAACTAGGAGTCGCAATGCTAAGTAGTGTGCTGAACTCAGACATTGCGATCGAAATCAACAGAAACATTATGAGAGCCTTTGTCGCTATCCGGAATTATACCTTACAAGCTACCACTAGTTCCATCGAAATTAAAGAGCTACAAGAACGTATCAAATCTCTTGAAATGGCTAATGAGGAAACCCTTTGCGCTATCAATGATCTCAGTGAAGACACCCAAAAGTCTTTGGATGATATTTACATAGCTCTTTCCGAACTGGCTACAAAGAAAAAGAACAATGCTAAAAGGCCTAAAATTGGTTATATCAAATAAAGTAAACTAATAAGTTCTTATACTATGGAATTACAAGCGATACAAAACAAGATTTATGAGATCAGAGGGCAAAAAGTCATGCTGGATTTTGATCTGGCGGAAATGTATGGAACAGAAACCGCCCAACTGAAACGTGCGGTCAGACGAAACATAGAACGCTTTCCTGATGATTTTATGTTCACATTAACAATTCAAGAATTTAACAACTTGAAAAACAATATGGTATGCCAAATTGGCATCTCAAAGAAAGGAGGTAACCAATATGCTCCATTCGCTTTCACGGAGCAAGGTATAGCAATGCTTTCTTCTGTACTCAGATCCGATACAGCCATTAAAGTCAATATCTCTATCATGCGTGCTTTCGTCGGCATACGACAAATAATAAGTTCTTCCTCCCCTTTGCTTGAACTCCAACAAGAAGTAAAGGAACTCAAAGCGTATATCGAAGAAGCATTTGCCGATTACAACGACATCAACGAAGATACCCGTACGCAACTTGAGCTAATCAATCTGTCACTCGCTGAGTTACAAGCGAAAAGAACCGAGAATCAATCTCGCCCCCGGATTGGTTACGTGAAATAAACAGTTCATGTAAATAACTCATATAAAATAAATAAATTCACTAACTTTGTGGCCTTAAATAGAAAACGATACAAAAACGATAAACGATCATGGAGTACAATTTCAGAGAGATTGAGAAGAAGTGGCACGACTACTGGATTGCCGAAAAGGTTTATAAAGTCGAAAAAGACACGAATAAGCCTAAATACTATGTATTGGACATGTTCCCCTATCCTTCCGGTGCGGGATTACACGTTGGCCACCCGCTCGGTTATATAGCTTCTGATATCTATTCGCGTTTCAAACGTTTGCAAGGTTTCAACGTATTGCACCCGATGGGTTACGACGCTTACGGACTACCCGCCGAGCAATACGCCATCCAAACCGGACAACATCCGGAGATCACGACAAAGAATAATATAGCCCGTTATCGGGAGCAATTGGAAAAGATCGGTTTCTGCTACGATTGGAGCCGTGAGATCCGTACCTGCGATCCCGAATATTACAAATGGACGCAATGGGCCTTCATCCGGATGTTCAACAGCTACTACTGCAACGACGAGAAGCAAGCCCGCCCGATCAGCGAGTTGATACAGGCTTTCGAGACCAGTGGTACGGAAGGTCTGAACGTAGCTTGCGGAGAGGAACTTAGTTTCACCGCCGAGGAATGGAAAGCCAAGAGCGATAAAGAAAAACAAGAGATATTACTCAACTACCGGATCGCTTATCGTGGCGAGACCATGGTAAACTGGTGTGCCGCCTTGGGTACCGTATTAGCGAATGATGAGGTCGTGAACGGTGTTTCCGAGCGTGGAGGCTATCCGGTAGAACAAAAGATCATGCGCCAATGGTGCTTACGTGTATCCGCTTACGCGCAACGCCTGTTGGACGGATTGGATACGATCGACTGGACGGATTCCTTGAAAGAGACCCAAAAGAACTGGATCGGACGCAGCGAAGGTGCCGAGGTTCGCTTCAAGGTAAAAGACAGCGACAGGGAATTCACGATCTTTACGACCCGTGCCGATACGATGTTTGGTGTAACCTTCATGGTATTAGCCCCGGAAAGCGAATTGGTTCAACAATTAACTACGGCAGACCAAAAAGCGGAAGTAGACGCTTACCTAGATCGCACCAAGAAACGTACCGAGCGCGAGCGCATCGCCGACCGTCAGGTAACCGGTGTATTCAGTGGTTCCTACGCTATTAACCCGTTTACGGGCGAGGCGGTTCCCATCTGGATCAGCGACTATGTATTGGCCGGCTACGGTACGGGAGCAATTATGGCGGTTCCGGCGCACGATAGCCGCGACTACGCTTTCGCGAAGCATTTCGGACTGGAAATCCGCCCCTTGGTGGAAGGTTGCGACGTAAGCGAGGAAAGTTTCGATGCCAAGGAAGGTATCGTATGCAATTCTCCGAGAGCCGGCGTTACTCCTTATTGCGATCTTTCCTTGAACGGACTGACGATCAAGGAAGCGATAGCCGCTACCAAGAAATACGTAAAAGATCACGATCTGGGACGTGTGAAGATAAACTACCGCTTGCGCGACGCTATTTTCAGCCGCCAGCGTTATTGGGGCGAACCGTTCCCGGTATATTACGACGCCGATGGCATGCCTCAGATGTTGCCGGAAGAATGTCTGCCCCTGTTGCTGCCGGAAGTAGATAAATTCTTGCCTACCGAGACGGGCGAGCCTCCATTAGGACACGCCGTTAAATGGGCTTGGGACACGGTAAACCAAAAAGTCACCGAGGTATCAAAGATCGATAACCAGACGATCTTCCCGCTGGAGCTTTGTACGATGCCGGGCTTCGCCGGTTCTTCCGCTTATTATTTGCGCTATATGGACCCGCATAATGATAAAGCCTTGGTAGCTAAAGACGTGGATGAATATTGGAGAAACGTGGATTTATATATCGGTGGTACGGAACACGCTACCGGCCATTTCATCTACAGCCGTTTCTGGAATAAGTTCTTATTCGACTTGGGTATCGTTTGCGAGGAAGAGCCGTTCAAGAAATTGATCAACCAAGGTATGATCCAAGGACGCTCGAACTTCGTGTACCGCATCAACGGAACCAATAAATTCGTTTCCTTGAACTTGAAAGACCAATACGAGGTCACCCCTATCCATGTAGACGTAAATATCGTATCTAACGATCTGTTGGATATAGAGGCTTTCAAGAACTGGCGTCTGGAATACAACGACGCGGAGTTCGTATTGGAAGATGGTAAATATATCTGCGGATGGGCGGTCGAGAAGATGTCCAAATCCATGTTCAACGTAGTGAACCCGGATATGATCGTTGAGAAATATGGTGCCGATACCCTACGTTTGTACGAGATGTTCCTAGGCCCGTTGGAGCAATCCAAGCCTTGGGATACGAACGGTATCGATGGCGTACACCGTTTCTTAAAGAAGCTTTGGGGTTTGTTCTTCGGCAATACGGATACCCTGCAAGTTACCGATGCCGAGCCTACGGCCGACGAATTGAAATCCTTGCATAAGCTGATCAAGAAAGTAACGTTCGACATCGAGCATTTCTCATACAACACGTCCATTAGCGCCTTCATGATTTGCGTGAACGAGTTAACGAGCTTAAAATGCAGCAAGCGCGCCATCTTGGAGCCGCTGATCACTTTATTGGCTCCGTTCGCTCCTCATATAGCGGAAGAGCTATGGCATCAATTAGGACATGATACGACCATCTGCGATGCCCGGTGGCCGAAACACAACGAAGAATATCTCAAGGAGAAATCCGTTGTTTACGCGATCTCATTCAATGGTAAAGCTCGCTACAACCTAGAGCTACCGGCGGATATTTCTAAGGAGGACGCCGAGAAAGCGGCTTTGAATCATGAGAACTCAGCGAAGTGGATGGAAGGCAAGACCGTTAAGAAGGTAATTGTCGTTCCCGGCAAAATCGTTAATATCGTAGTGGGATGAACTTAAAACTCACAAAAATCTATTTTTCCGTACAGGATTATCTAATGATCCTGTTCGGAACTCTATTATACGGATTCGGATTCAACGCCTTTATCCTTTCCAACGAGATCGTGACAGGTGGGGTAAGTGGTATCTGCGCGTTGATCTTCTTTGCCTCCAATGGATTGATCCCGGTATCCGTATCTTATTTTGTCATCAACGTAGCCTTGTTGGTGGTAGCCTTAAAGATCCTTGGTCTAAAATTCTTAATAAAAACTATTTTCGGAGTTTTCTCACTCTCGGCTTCTCTCTCTCTCTTTGAGTGGCTGCTGAAAGGACAACCTATACTGCACGACCAGCCGTTTATGGCTATCATAATCGGAGCGTTTATGTGTGGTGCCGGACTAGGATTGGTATTCTCGGCGAACGGTAGTACCGGAGGTACGGATATTATCGGTGCGGTAATCAATAAATATAAGAATATATCGATCGGACGTATCCTTCTGTTTTGCGATTTCTTCATCATCAGTTCCTCTTTCTTCCTGTTCCATAACGTGGACAAGATCGTTTTCGGTTTCGTGGAGATGGTCATAAGCAATTACGTTCTCGACATGGTATTGAACGGTAACCGCCAATCCGTACAATTCCTCATCTTCTCCCAGAAGTACGACGAGATAGCAGATCGTATCATCCATGAGTTAGGCCGTGGCTGCACGATACTAGACGGTGAGGGCGGTTATTCCCGCAAACCCGTCAAAGTAGTCGTACTACTCGCCAAGAAATCCGAATCCGTCTCCATCTTCCGGATCGTGAAACGGATAGACCACCAAGCGTTCATCTCCCAAAGCATTGTCCGAGGGGTATATGGTGAGGGGTTCGATCAGATAAAGACTTAAAAAAGAATATACAAACAATTTAAAGCATTTCCATACGTTATATATCTACCGTATAGAAATGCTTTCTTATTTAATAGATTACGAAATATGAAACTTGTATTCGCGACAAATAATCAACACAAACTGGACGAGGTCCGCAAGATAACCGCCGGATACGCGGAAATCATAAGTTTATCCGATATAGATTGCCATGACGATATCCCCGAGACGGCAGATACCTTAGAGGGAAATGCTTTGCTAAAAGCCCGCTATATCAAGGAGAAATTCGGATATGATTGTTTCGCTGACGACACGGGATTAGAAGTCGAGGTATTGAATAATGCTCCGGGAGTCTATTCGGCTCGTTACGCAGGAACAGAGCACGACTCGGAAGCTAATATGAACAAGCTGTTGTCCGAAATGAATCATAAAGAAAACAGAAAAGCACGTTTCCGCACGGTCATAGCTCTAGTCCTTGACGGAAAAGAATATACCTTCGACGGTATCGTGAATGGCTCTATCACTACCGAAAAACGCGGAGATAGCGGATTTGGATACGATCCTATATTCATGCCTGATACCTATACACAAACTTTCGCCGAGATGGGTAACGATACAAAAAACCAGATCAGCCATCGTGCGAAAGCCGTCATGAAGTTAACATCATTTTTATCTGATTACAATTGTTAATATGAGACATATACTTACTATCATTCTATTTTCATTTTTTTCATTCACTGTATTAGCCGCTAATTTTAATACAACCGGATGGAAAACGTATCTTTCTTACAATAACACAAACAGCGTAGAGGAATCGAACGACCAAGTATTTGTGGTAGCGGAAGGATCTCTTTATACGTATGGAAAAGATGATAATAGTATTAAGCAATATTATAAAGGAAACGGATTAAATGATAATACGATTTCTTTGATCCGCTATAATAAACAAACAAAATCACTCCTTATTATCTATGATAATTCAAATATAGATATACTTGAGGGAGGAGTGGCGACAAATCTACCTTATCTGTCGACCAGTACGTCCATAAGAGACAAACAAATCAATTCAGTATTGGTACATGATGAATATGCCTATTTATCGACAGCATTTGGTATCGTCGTGGTCAATATGGCCAAAAAGGAAATAAAGGATACCTACAAGCTTTCCTTAAATATAACATCGTGTGCCATACAGAATGGCAATATATATGCCTCTACAACCAATAAAGCAGAAGTATCTTCGGGGATTATATACGCCTCATTAAAAGAGAACCTACTGGATAAGGCAAACTGGAAGCCCTATGGATTATCAAACCTTTCCGATAGTCATACGATCTCAGCTATCGCTTCATTCAAGAATACCTTGTTCTACTTGGTCAGTCAGCAAGGTATCTTCTATGAAAACAATGGAGAGCTTTCCCGAATAATAAATAGCTCAACCCTAAAATACATGAAAGTAATAGGCGAAAAATTAGCATGTATAGATAACTCAAGGGTTTTCATCGTATCCGATACACAAAAGTTTGACCAAATAAACTTAAGTATCAATGATATCAGTACCTATCAAACAGACAAATATTGGATAGCGGAAGGAAGCAAAGGGCTACGTTCCATCCAACGGAAAGGCTCAAATAGTTTTGAGGCTCTTAATGAACCTATCATTTTAGACGGACCTTACAGCAATAGCGCATTCGATATTGTTTGTAAAAATGATAAAGTATATATGATCATAGGAGGTAAAGACCTCCTAAATGGTAAGCGCTTCGACAAAGGAGGTTATATTCTTACATACGATTATGACAAATGGTCTTTTATCGATCCTAAAGAAGCCCAAAAGAAACTCAATTTACCAAGAAATCCACGAGACTATACAAGTATAGCCGTAACGACCGACGATTCTAATGATGAGATCGTATACGCCTCTTCTATGGGTGATGGCGTTATCCAATATAAGAATGGAACTCCCGTCCAGTCATACAATGAAAAGAATGCCTTTAAAGAAACCGCAGGAGGCTATGGGTCCGGTTATTGTTATATAGATGGACTGGCCTTTGATAAAAATGGAAATTTGTGGATGACAAGCTCAGAGGTTAACCATGCGGTACTTGTTCTTGACAAAGCAGGAGCATGGCATCGTTTGGATATCGAACAACTTAGAGGAGTCTATACAATAAACGATATACTTATAACCTCCACGAACGACAAATGGATTTATGTGCCTCGTAACACCCCTAAACTTGTAATGATACCGAATAGCGAGTCTTTAGACGAAGTTTCCTCGTATGAGTTTACTACACTTATTGATACCGACGGAAAAGAATTGACTCCTAGTAATTATACATGCGTAGCCGAGGATAAGGATGGATATATCTGGGTTGGTACGAATCGGGGAGCCGTATACTTCACTAAACCTAGGATCTCTTCCGCTGAGGATAAAGCCGCTACACGTTGTACAAGGGTAAAATATACCAATGAGGAAACTGGTAATCTCGCTTATTTCTTAGATAACGTTGTTGTCACGACCCTAAAAGTAGACGCAGGTAATCGAAAATGGATTGGAACCAAAGGAAATGGCGTCTATGTTCTAGATAATGATAATGAGACAATCGTTTATCAATTTAATACGACCAATAGCCCGCTCCTTTCCGATAACATATACGATATAGAGATAAACGATAAGACCGGTGAGGTTTTTATCGGTACCGATAAAGGACTAAATTCCTATCAAGGAGAAGCTTCGGAAGGTAAATCTGATTACTCGGAGATCTATGCATATCCTAATCCGGTACGTCCCGAACATATGGATAAAGTAACGATTGTAGGATTAATGGATAATTCGAATGTAAAAATCACGGATTTAAACGGAAATATTATTTATCAAACTAAATCCTTGGGGGGGCAAGCTATCTGGAATTGCCGGAACGCAAGCGGATCACGTGTAGCGACAGGCGTATATCTTGTACTAGCTTCCACAGAGGAAGCCTCAGAGAGCGTTGTAACAAAAATCATTGTAGTCAAATAGAACAATGAATCAATCAGAGAAAGTTTTACTCAACTCCAGATTAATAAATCAAGTAAAAGAAGCGAATAATTTTGATTTTATTCGCTTCTTTCTTGCGTATTCTGTCATGTTCAACCATTTCAGCACACTGACAGAGACAGATCCTTTTTGGTTTGTTAGCGGAGGATTTCGAGTGAAAGGTTTCTTTATTATTAGTGGATTTCTTGTTATGTTTAGCTTCTTACGTACGCCTAATACCCGGATTTTTTTCCGTAAACGTATTCAACGTATTATGCCCGCCTACAGCTTGACTATTTTATTATGTGCCTTAATCGGATTATTCCTTACTTCCTTATCCTGCAGGGAATACCTCACCTCTTCTAGCTTATACACCTATCTTATCTGTAATTTACTTACATTTAACTTTTTATCGTCGGATTTACCCGGCGTATTCGATACCAATCCTTTACAAGCGATGAATGGGTCTTTATGGACTATCAAGGTTGAATTCATGCTATATATCACCATACCCATTATCTATTGGTTACTGAAAAGATATAACAAATTAGTATGCCTACTTCTTATTTATATCTTATCTTTCATCTACTCGACAACGTGTAATTATTTAGATGATATGACACACAACCCTATTTATGAATTCATGAAAAGACAATTCCCCGGACAAATGATGTACTTTTGTTCTGGTATTATCATACTTGCCTATTTCCCTATTTTTCGAAAATATATGAGATATTTGTTCCCTGTCAGCCTATTTCTTTTATTGGGTAGAGAGTATCTGTTGCTGAGTATTTTCGAGCCTATCGCTCTATCCTCTATCATTATCACGGTAGCTTATGGATTCAAGTGGTTACATGTATTCAATCGGATGGGAAATTTCTCGTATGGTATCTTCTTGATTCATTTCCCGATCATCCAGATATTCATTCATTACGGACTTGATCAATATAGTTTTATATTGACATTGGCTCTTACCACTATCCTTAGCACCGGATTAGGTATGTTATCCTGGAAATACATAGAGAAACCTTGTTTATATCATCCTAAAAAGAAAAACCAGATGAACGCAATGCTCGGATGATCGGATCTGTTATCTTCTCCGCTCCTTTCGCAGCGATTAATGCCAAGAACCAAATTCCACCATCCGTAAAAGAGGGAAACAACTACGACTGCAGAATTTATTTGCAATCGTAGTTGTTTCCCGAAGACAAACCAATATAGTAAAGATACAATATCAATGCTTTATACCCTCAAACATCTCCGAGCGATCTTCTTTCGCTTGGGTGGATTTAGCCTTGAAACTATTAAATGTCCAACTCAACGTCAACGTGATTTGTGGATATTTGGGTTTGATACGTGTCAGGGAACGTAAATCTGCCGTTTGGATATCGCTGATATATTTGGCAGAACGGAAAATATCCCGGAAAGCTAAGGTAGCGGTTAGTTTTCGGTTACATAGTTGCTGACGGACGGCTACGTTCGCGTACCAATAAGCGTCCGTACGGCCCTGCGTCGTTACGGAAGGGCCTACAAAACTACCATCCAATTGGATACGGGTGTATTTCCCCAGATTAAACAGGTTATTCCATAGGATATCATAATTGGTGCTTGAGGTCGTATTTCCACCGGCGGCCTGTTCGTTCTTCACCTTATAGTGATAAACGTTTCCGTTGACCGTGGTATTCCACCAACGTACCGGATGCAGGCTGACGCTTAGCTCGATACCTGTTGAATAATCATGTCCTACGTTTGACATCGAGTCTAAGGTTACACCAGCTGAATAGGGAACACGCAACCGCTCGATCTTATCCTTCCGATACCGATGAAAGGCGGTGGCGGATACCGTATTTTCCCCGAAACTCTTCCGGTAGTTCAATTCAAAGGAGTTGATGTACTCCGGACGTATATCCGGATTACCGATCTCGGCCGTATAAAAGTCGCGATACGTAATATAAGGCTCCATATAGAAAAGCTGCGGACGTGTGGTACGACGGGAATAGGAAGCCAACAAGCGATGCTCATTCGGGAACGTATAGCCCAAATGCACCGATGGGAAAAACTCAAAACGATTCTTCGTACGATCCGCTCCCTCCACGGAACTTCGCAAGACCGTATGCGTATGCTCTCCCCGAACGCCGGCTTGCGCCTCTAAATTCTTCCACGTATGGGAAAGAATCGTATAGATAGAATTCACCCCTTCTTGAAAATAAAACGTGTTGTAGATATCGTCACGCCAAAAGAACGTTTGTCCCTTGGGGTCCCACCATTCCATATTGTAATCGCCGTCTTCCAGATAAGAATAATATTGGTAACCCGCCTCTAGCTTACCTCCTTTCCCGAAAGGCAAGCCGTAATCCAGATTGATACGCATCGTTTCCCGGTGCTCGGCCTCATAAGCACGGTGCCCCTGTTGGCGTTGCCCTTCCAAGGACATCAAGTCGTTAAAGAAATATTCCAAGGCATGGCCGCCATATTTGTAATAGGCACTACCGGAAAGCTCGTGTCCCTTATCGTTGAACTTATGCTGTACCGCCAGACTTCCCAAACCTATATTCTCATCATTATCATAATCATCTATGCTTCGATAATCTTCCGTCACCGGAGAGCCGCCCGCTACCGAACGGGTTTCCTTATAGTTCATCTCTCCCTTACGCTTATTTCCGCCATAGCCGCCCTCCAGATCCAACGCGATGGTTGTCTTGGGAAGATTCAGGCTCCAACCGCCTTTCATCGTATAATGATAGCTGTTTCCCGTACGAGGCCCGACGGAATGCGAGGTAGTGGTCTGATCGCCCACCACCGTCATCTTCTCTTGGTCGAAATCACTCTTGCGCAACCGGTCTGTCCACTGTCCGCCGATGTACCAACGGGAACGCTGATGTTGCTGTGCCAACAAGAAATCGACATGGCGGGAAAGCCACGTACTTCCCGAGAGATTCACCATCCCGCTCAATCCTCGCTGGGAATGCTTCTTCGTGATAATATTAATGATACCCACGTCGCCTTCCGTATCATGCTTGGCGGAGGGCGTCGTGATAATCTCTATATTCTCTATATGCCCGGCCGGGACTTGCTCCAAAGCCTGTGTACCCGAGAAGACACTCGGCTTACCATCTATGTAAACCAAAAAGCCGCTGCTTCCACGAAAAGTAACATCGCCTTCCGCGTCTACCCGTATGGAAGGCGTATTCTCTAATATATCCACGGCGGAACCGCCTCCTCCCATCATATTAGAAGAGGCCTCGACCACTTTCTTATCCAACTTATAAACCAATTGACGTTTCTCGGCCACTACCTCCACTTCGGCGATACCTACCTCCAAAGGACTCATCATCAACTTACCTAAATCCACCGGAGACGAGGCATCCAAGATGATATCATTCTTTGTAAACACATCATATCCCATCAGACGGACCATGACCACATAATTACCCGGAGCCACCTTAGTAAACGAGAAACGTCCTTGATCGTCCGGAAAAGTCTGTTGCAAAGGTTTTTCACTTCCCATCGTAAACAGAAAGATATCCGCATAATTAATCACTTGATTCGTAGAGGCATCTATTAACTGCCCTTTAATACGGGCATCCGGAGAAGAAGCCCATGAGAGCGCACAAATCACCCATAATAAGGCCAACATTAGTCCTATCTTTTTCATGATATTGAGAATTACAATTAGATTTCTACGCAAAAGTAACTAAATTCAGAATGTTACGGTAATTAATAGCGATCATTCTTGATATATTCTTTCCCGGGATCGTCCGAGTTCGAGTAGCGAAGCAGATGGTTTCTTCCTAGCGAAACAAAAGTTTCTATATGGGAAAACAGAAGTTTCTTCAGTACAAAACTTTAGTTTTCTTCTATGAAAACAAATGTTTTCCATGTGTAAAACTTTTGTTTTATACCATAAAAAACCACAAATACTTATATATTAATATTTTATCTATATAAAGAAAGGAAGAACGGACTGATTATATACGTAGAGTGTAGAAAATTCCTTTGACGGCATGGCAAAGACACTTACTAAAAGCGGGAAATAATGGTAGATAAAGACTTACTATTGTAGATGTTTTCCTATCTACAACAATAGGATAAATATTTTAAAATCAAATGATTATAAGGATAGTTGTAGATATTGTACATAATTTTGATTATTTACATATAATAGACCGGGCTTAGCTTTTATATCACTCAAGTCCGGCCTATCGGTTGAGACCTATCCCGCATTTGTTTGGATCAGAGTCCCAGCTTCTCAGAGATCTCCAACATCTTCTTGATCGGTTTGATGGCCTTCTTCTGTACTTCCTTGTCCACGAATATCTCCGGCATCTCGAACTTCAAGCAATTATATAGCTTCTCCATCGTGTTCAAGCGCATGAAATTACATTCGTTGCAAGCGCAAGTACTGTCGTTCGGAGGAGCCGGGATGAATTCCTTATCCGGACTCTGCTTGCGCATCTCGTGAATAACGCCACTTTCCGTCGCTACAATGAATTGTTTCGCGTCGGACTTAATGGTATGCTTCAGCAAAGCCGCGGTCGATCCTACGAAGTCTGAGACCTGTATAACCGGCTGCTTGCATTCCGGATGGGTGATCACTTCCGCGTTCGGGTACTGTTTCTTCAAAGATAAGATCTTCTCCAATGAGAATTGCTCATGCACGTGGCAAGCGCCATCCCAAAGCAACATATTACGTCCCGTGATGCTATTGATATAATTACCTAAGTTACGATCCGGACCGAAAATCATCGGTGTACCTTCCGGGAAGCTCTCCACGATCTGGCGGGCGTTCGTGGAAGTAACCACCACATCCGTGACCGCTTTCACGGCGGCGGTCGTATTCACGTAAGAGATTACCGTATGACCGGGATGTTGCTTGACGAACTCGGCGAACTCCGGAGCCGGACAACTATCCGCCAAGGAGCAACCGGCATTCAAGTCCGGTACCAGCACTTTCTTATCCGGACAGAGGATCTTCGCCGTCTCTCCCATAAAGTGAACCCCACAAAGCACGATGATATCCGCCTTCGTCTTAGCCGCCCATTGTGCCAAGGCCAGACTGTCTCCCACATAGTCCGCTATATCTTGTATATCGCCTGTTTGATAGTAATGCGCCAAAATAATCGCATTCTTCTCTTTACGTAACTTGTCGATCGCTTCCTTAAGGTCTAAATCCTTAGGAACGGGCGCATCCATGTACCCGATTGATTGGTTTGTCAACATAGCCTTATATATTAATGATTCCTGTTTCTACTGCTCCCAATAGGCTTTTCACTATATATAAACAATATTATCCACAGAAAGTATTACTGATAATCTTCATCTTATCTAGTTTATCAACCTATTGTTCACAAAGCACAAAGGTATAAACTTTCTTCATTTATAGAAATAACAAGAAAGATTCTTATCTTTGCTGTCGATGGATGAGCTGTCGTGAACCATCAAGAGTTATCCACAATCATTATATTATATTCTTATTAATCTTTAATTTTAAAAATAAATATGATGAATATGATAGGCTGTTGAAATGGTTAATACATTTTTGTTACAATCTTTGGTTATTGACTTATTA
>ERZ780079.576-NODE-576-length-14737-cov-5.18281_pt1 | contig 14737 bp, 11 predicted proteins | sample MGYA00511087_ERZ780079 | MGnify/ENA primary metagenome ERZ780079 (study PRJEB29588, sample SAMEA2142583) | human gut metagenome | biome: human gut; feature: human-associated habitat; material: faeces | place: Denmark | collected 2008/2010 ... | reverse complement strand
GAAAGCTCACGTATTCGTCCTCTAACTCGTATGTCAGTATGCGGATATAGATTTTGTCTTTGGCTGCCAATAAGGCTATTAATTCGTTGATTGCTTTTTCCGGGTATTCCCAGCGGGAATCAAATTCGGCATCTACCGTGTCGCCATACCGGTTGACAAAGCCGTTGAAATTATCGTCCAGAAATGCCTCTATCTTATTGAGGTCTTGTTTGTTTTCCGTACTTGCGTGGAAAATGTTTGTTGCGTAGTTTGCCATAACTTTGAATTTTAAGTTTTCTTTTTTCCCTCTTGTAGCATCCAGCTACTTTCGGGCTTGATTTAATTATGTCGCTTCAAAAGGTGTCATGGCTCTTTATGCAAGGTTTCACGATTAAATACTACCCGTGCGGAACGGAGGGTGGAGATTTTGTCGTGAACCGTTAGGCTTTGACCTTGCATACAAGAAAGACATGACAAGTACCTTTGCGACACAATTCATATCAGGCAGCCCGAAAGCGGATGTGCGAACACAGGGAAGAGAAGATCTCGTGTAAAAGGTTGATGGTTTATAAAAAGGGGGTTGCAGCGAAAAGAAAAATATGACGTGGAATGTTTTTTTCTTTTGGCTGTACAATGGGACCGGAGTGTTTTACGAAGTTCGGGAAAAGGTTTAGTTTAGTCCATTAGCCTATATATATGCTAAATCAAAGTAAACTATATTTAGGCAGCCAAATTTGCCTGCCTATAAGTTTTTCCTTATCTTTGTATGAACTAAAGAATACTTGCTTTTTTCTTTTGGCTGCAGTGGTTCTTGGAAGCTCACATGCAACCATCGGACGAAAAAAATCTGGTGGGAAGCTGTTCAAGAAGTCCCGATTATAAGCAAGTGCAAAGAAAGAAACAGAGTGAAAACAAAAAATTGGGAAATACCTTTAATTAACGATTTTGTTTCTTGTTTGTTCCTTAATTAAAATCGTGAAATTTTCAACAATCTGATTTTCAAATCATTATATAAACTATTTTTGAGAGATTGAATTTATTGATAATATACGATTGGTGTATCTGCACAAAACACGGAGAGAACGATGTAATCTGTTCGGCAGTCATACCGCGGCGCAAAGTCAGAGGCAACTGGTCATTCAGTACTACCTCCCATTGTTTGCGTTCGGAACAATAACGGAAAAACCCTATCTCGGCAGGACGCAACGCACGCATATCGTTAGTTGGAGTAAAAACGATGAAAGTCTGTCCGGTATGCATGGGATTTCCTACCGGAAACGATACCCGCTGCCCGGTGGTTTCAACCTGTTGGGTAAAGCGTGTCAGAATCTCTTTCAAATCCCGTTCATCGAAAGGTTTCAGCAGATAATCGAATGCCGCTTCCCGAATAGCCTGTATCATATATTTGTCGTACGCCGTATAAAATACGACCCTCATGTTCCACGATACATAATCGCGCATCTCCTGCAACAGTTCCAGCCCCGTCATATCCGGCATCTCTACATCCAAAAACAGCAAATCGGACTGTACTTTTGTAATCAGTTTCTTCCCTTTCCTACCATTCCGTGCAATACCTTCCAAAGAGAAACGAGCATCCTTCTGCAACTCAAAGCTCAAATTTTCAAGAGCTACGTCATCATCATCTACTATAACGACTTTGTATTTGTCCATATTTCATGTTTTGGTCTGGCGAATATAAATATTTTCTTGTTTCCATACAAAACAGCAAATTGGCATTTACAAACTATTCTTCCGCAACCCGCTCTATCAATAAAAAAAATGCCACTAAACGGTTACTCTTAAATTCTATAATCGTACTTGTCCGGTAATAAAAAAGTTACTTCACAACCGGTTTCACCACTCGGCAAAGTGACATTATGTACGGATATATCAATTGCAGCCTGATTTTTCATATTCAAAATCTGGATGGTTTGCATGATGACTTTCATGCCTGTACCTGTACCTCTGTTCCGGCTCTCCGGATGGTAACCGCCGCCGTTATCCGTAATCCTGATGCAAACACCGCCTTCCCGACGATCTGCGGCAATCCACAGATTCCGCTTTCCTTCCTTGCCACGCAATGCGTGTTTCACGGAATTTTCCACCGGAATCTGTATCATCATGGAAGGCAGCCAGACCGACTCGGGTAGTACATCTCCGGCTATTTCAATAACCGGATGGAAAGTTGCTCCGAGCGAACGGCGCTCCAAGTCGATATACGTCTTGACAAAGTCCAGTTCCTCGGCTAAGGTGACACACAACTGCTCCGCCAGTTCCAGATTTCGACGCATCAGTTTCACCAACGATACCAACTCCTGCTTTTCCTCTTCCTTGCGGTTTACCACCTCCTGATTGAGAACGTTGAATATAAAATGAGGAGACAGGCGGTTGCGGATGTTCTCAAGACGAAGTGTAGAGACCGTTCTTCGGTTTTGGGCAAGCAGCAGATCCCGCTTTTTCCTATTATAAAGAAATAGGAAAGCTGCAATCAAAAGGGCAATAACGGCAACCGCTAATGTCACGAGACGGGTCTGCCTCAATATCAGCATCTCGTTTTCCTGTTTCTGAAACAGCACTTTATGCGCCATCAAGGTAGAATCCTGCTGATAGCGCAATGTCAAATCTGCCGTACGCATCCTTATACGCTCATTGCGAATGGAGTCGTCCAGACGTTTATTCTCTTTCAAGTAATCATACGCTTGCCTATAGTTGCCGGTTTCTTCGTAAAACTGCTGCAAATACTTGTTACGGATATGTATCATATCCGCATCTATTTCCGGCGAAGCCTTACTCATCGCCAACAATCGCCTTGCCTCTGCAAAGTCCTTGCACTGCAACGCCAGTTCTATCTTTTGAGTATCAATATAATAAAGAGCAGTAGTAGAACCGAGTTCTTCAAAGAACGGCTGGCATAACTCCAGGTATTTGACTACCGAATCGGTTTTATTCAGTTGCAGAAAGCAGTCGCTCAGGTTCAGATAGCTCAGATTAAGCGCCCAAGACATATCGGGGTAATCTTTCACAAGCTCCACTACTTTTCTAAAATAACCGATTGCCGTGGAGTAATCTCCCCGGTAATAATAAGAGTTTCCACGATTGTTCAGGTAGAAATGCTTCTCATCCGGAAACATATCCGCATAATTCTTGCCCGCAAGTTCCGAATAATAGTCGCATTGCTCGTAATCGCGCAAAGCCAGGTATCCTTGTGACAATCCGTAATAAATAGAGATTTTCTTTCTGTAAGGCATCTTCAGCGAATCGCACATCAGCAGAGCCTTTCTATACCAGAAAGCACCCATATCCGGTCTGCCCAAATGGTTGGTAGCATCAGCAAGATTTATCAGGATATCAGGAATCACCTCGAATTTTGTTCCTTTCAATCTTGCTTCATAGGCCTCCTTGAAGCAGACCGCGGCAGAATCTATATAGCCCTTTCGCGAATAGACATTACCCTTTATATTAAAACATTCGGACTGCAAATCGGCCAACCGATGCGAAAAAGGCTGTCTGCCAACAAACGCCTCAACTTGCCGGAGCAAAAGTTGTGCGGAGTCGAAGTCGGAAGTAGCCAGACAGGTTTTCAAGGCAACAGCAAGATAATTATACCGCACCATACTATCTTTGGTCCTTTCCATTCTCTGTAATGCCTGTGCTTTCATCCAGCGCGGCGCCATCACTACGGAATCGCTGTGAGTGCTGAAAAAAGAATCGAATTCCTGCATTTCAAAAACTCTGCCACTGCCGCCTTTATAAGTACAGGCACCCGGCAATGCCACTGCCAAACATAGAAAGATTAAGATAAGAATCCTGTTTTCCTTACCAACCTGCATCGCATATACCTTATTTTACCGTCACCATAGTAGCTCCAAATCCATACTCCTGAAAGGAAGCATCCTGCGTCTTACAAGTCGGATATTTCCGTTTCAGCTCATCCAGCAACGCTTTACGAAGCACACCGTCACCCTTGCCGTGAATAAAGACTATGCGTTGTTCACGCTTATTCCTATACTGTTCCATCACCTCACGAAATTTATCCAACTGATAGTTCAATATCTCGCTGTTACTCATGCCGCGCGTATCATCCAACAGTTCACCGATATGCAGGTCTATTTCGATGATTTCATTTTTGCCGCCCCGCTTCACGATAGTCCGGGGTCTGGACGGACCGTCTGTTGCTTTCTTTTGCATCAGAGCATCCTGTAAGTCCTCAGCCGACACATAAACCTGCCTGGCGGGAGCATCATTCCTCACTACATCGTACACCAATGCTGGAGTATCAAAGAAATCGGTAGGCTGAAAAGTATGCAACTTATAGAATTTCACCGTATCGATGCGGATTTCCACATTGGCAGGCTTCATAGCGAAATATCGGTTGTCCTTGAACGCCACCAACTGAACAGCTACACGCTCCCGGTCGTTCAATTCCGATTTTTCAAATTCCTCTAACAAGAGTTTCGTATTCGGTTCTATCAAACCATGAGAACGGGCAGTCCACGACTTGCCCTCCGCACTCGAATAGGTATAATACATGCAGTAATTGCTATCATTCACCAAATAAGCCTCAAACGGAGTAGTGCTTACCGCCTTGATATCTTCCGGAACAAAGGCAAGATACACATTCAGCACATCTCCGCCTTTCATTTCCGGCTGACGATAAACAGATACCTGAGGTTTAGCCGTACACTCTATCTGCCGTCCGGAGTCCAAAACGGAAGATACCGGCTTCGAGGCTACCGAAGCCATACGCGCAGCCGATTGCTCCTCCGCCTTCTTCTTGGCTGCTTTGGAAGCAGGAGTAGGAATATTGTAATCATCCGTTTCAATCACCACACATTCACGCACCGGCATCGGAATGTCAAACCCGTCGGCATCTTCCACCAACACTATATCTTTTCCCCGGAATCCCGTTACAACACCGCCACCTACTTCACTGAGGAAGCGCACTTTATCTCCTATTTTCATAATTTCCATTCTGTTTTTTAATCATTATCCGGAAGACACATCGGAACCATTATAAACATACGGTTCAGACATCTTCTTTTATCTCTCGCAAAGTTAGAAATTATTTGATGATTATATACAAACATACCTTTTTTGTATTGGCAAGAAATACATTGTGTATCCATGAACCGGAATGACCTTATGACTGATATGTCATTAATTGGCTGTATATAATCCAAATCTTCCCAAATATCCGTACCTTTGCAGTCCCCTAATAAAATAAAGATATGAAAGAAGATCCCAAACATATTAGAATCAGCGAATTCAATTATCCGTTACCGGATGAGCGCATTGCCAAGTTTCCATTGCCTGTGCGTGACCAATCCAAGTTATTGTTGTATCGCCACGGCGAAGTTACCGAAGACATATTCACTTCCCTGCCCGACTATCTGCCGGCAAACAGCCTGATGATTTTCAATAATACCAAAGTTATTCAGGCGCGTCTGCACTTCCATAAAGAAACGGGAGCGCTTATCGAAGTATTCTGTCTCGAACCGATCCAACCCAACGACTATGCCCTCAACTTCCAGCAAACGGAGCATGCCGCATGGCTCTGCATGATAGGCAATCTGAAGAAATGGAAAGAAGGTGCGCTCAAACGGGAAATAACCGTGAAAGGAAAGCCGCTTACCCTGACCGCCGAACGCGGGGCGTGCCATGGAACCAGCCATTGGGTGGATTTCCGCTGGAACAATCCGGAAATAACATTCGCCGATATTCTCGAAGTGTTCGGCGAACTACCCATCCCTCCTTATCTGAACCGGGAGACGCAGGAGAGTGATAAGGAGACTTACCAGACCGTTTATTCCAAGATAAAAGGTTCGGTAGCCGCACCGACAGCCGGTCTGCACTTCACTCCGAGAGTTCTGGACGCTTTGCGTGAAAAAGGGGTAGCATTGGAAGAACTGACCCTGCACGTAGGAGCCGGCACTTTCAAGCCCGTCAAAAGTGAAGAGATAGAAGGGCACGAAATGCACACGGAATACATATCCGTCAATAGGAGTACGCTGGAGAAGCTGGTAGCACATGAAGGAAAAGCCATTGCAGTAGGGACAACCTCTGTACGTACACTGGAAAGCCTCTATCACATAGGCGTTACTCTGCTGCACAATCCTAACGCTACGGAAGAAGATTTGCATGTAAAACAATGGCAACCTTATGAAACGGCGCTTGAAACAGCAGCAACACCCGCTGTAGATGCTTTGCAGGCAATCATAGCCTACCTCGACCGGCATCACATGGAAACGTTGCATTCCAGCACGCAAATCATCATTGCTCCGGGATACGAATATAGAATCGTAAAAGCCATGGTTACCAACTTCCACCAGCCGCAAAGCACATTGCTGCTGCTTGTCTCAGCGTTTCTGCATGGAGATTGGCGCAAGATTTACGATTATGCGCTTGCCCATGATTTCCGATTTTTGAGTTACGGTGATTCGTCTTTGCTGATACCGTAACTATTCTCGGAGAATGTAACATTTTCATCGATAAAACCAACAAAAAGCTCAGAATTAATGAATAGCGACAATAACCAGGAAATGTTTCCTCTTGTTAACGAGCAGGGAAACATCATAGGTGCAGCCACCCGCGGTGAGTGTCACAACGGAAGCAAACTGCTGCACCCCGTAATTCATCTGCATGTATTCAATTCCAAAGGAGAATTATACCTGCAAAAACGTCCCGAATGGAAAGACATACAACCCGGCAAATGGGATACCTCGGTAGGCGGACACGTAGATTTAGGTGAAAGCGTAGAAATGGCGTTGAAACGGGAAGTGCGCGAGGAATTAGGGATAACCGACTTCGCACCGGAAACTATCACCAGCTATGTTTTTGAATCCGCTCGCGAAAAGGAGCTTGTCTTTGTGCACAAAACCGTATATGACGGAGAGATACATCCCAGCGACGAACTGGATGGCGGACGCTTCTGGCGTACAGAGGAAATTAAAGAAAATATAGGGAAAGGGATATTCACTCCCAATTTTGAGCAAGAGATAGGGAGAATCATTCAACTGTAACAACATAAAAAACACAGAAACACAAAGATACAGAGAGTAGACAGCTAAACTCTGTTTCTTTGTGTTTCTGTGTTCTAAAGAACGGTACAATTATTTTGCCAAGTCTTCAATTACTTTCATAATCTGCCGACCGATTTCTTCGGCTGCTTCCGGCGTAGCCGCTTCGCTGTAAACGCGAATAATCGGTTCCGTGTTACTCTTGCGCAGATGTACCCATTTGTCGGGAAAGTCAATCTTTACACCGTCAATATCATTGATTTCTTCGTTCTTATAGATTTCTTTTACTTTGGCAAGGATGGCATCGACATCCGTATCCGGAGTCAGGTCTACACGGTTCTTAGCCATGAAATAGGCCGGATAAGTGGCACGCAATTCGCTAACTTTCTTACCTTCGTGCGCCAGGTGACTGAGGAACAAGGCAATACCTACCAAAGCATCGCGCCCGTAGTGACTGGCAGGATAAATAACTCCACCATTGCCTTCGCCACCGATAACAGCGCCTACCTCTTTCATCTTGGTAGTTACATTCACTTCGCCTACAGCAGAAGCGGAATATTCCTGACCGTACTTACGTGTTACGTCACGCAACGCACGGGTAGAACTCAGGTTGGAAACCGTATTGCCCGGAGTGTGCTTCAACACATAGTCGGCCACGGTAACCAGCGTATATTCTTCACCGTACATCTTACCGTCCTCACAAATCATGGCCAAACGGTCTACATCCGGGTCTACCACAAAAGCAACATCTGCCTTACCGCCTTTCATAAGGTTCATGATGTCGCCCAAATTCTTTTCCAAAGGTTCCGGATTGTGCTGGAAATTACCGGTAGGCTCGCAGTAGAGTTTCTCCACATGCTTCACTCCGAGCTGTTCCAGCAGTTGCGGAAGAATGATGCCGCCTACGGAGTTTACACAATCAATGGCTACACGGAAATCGGCTTTCCTGATAGCTTCCACATCCACCAGGTCAAGCGCCAACACACTGTCGATATGCTTTTGGTTATAAGTAAGGTCTTTGCGATAAGAGCCGAGCTTGTCCACTTCGGCAAAGTCGAACTCTTCAGCTTCGGCAATACGAAGCACTTCGTTGCCCTCCTCCTTGTTCAGGAACTCTCCTTTCTCATTCAGAAGTTTCAAGGCATTCCATTGCTTGGGATTGTGAGAAGCAGTCAGAATGATACCTCCGCTGGCACCTTCCATGGTAACAGCCAGTTCGGTAGTCGGAGTAGAAGCCAAATCGATGTCCACTACATCCCAGCCCATACCCATGAGCGTGCCTACCACCACATTCTTTACCATCTCGCCCGAGATGCGTGCATCACGGCCTACTACAATTTTGTTGCTTTTTACTGTACACGTTTTGCGGATAAGCGTAGCGTATGCCGAAGTAAACTTCACAATGTCGAGCGGGTTCAACCCCTCGCCTGCACCACCGCCTATTGTTCCGCGGATTCCAGAGATAGATTTGATTAGAGTCATAGGTTAATTATTTAAATAAATGGTTAGTTATTTCCAGATTTGATATTTCCGGATGTCATAAAAATAAGGGTAGACATATTGCATGGCTGTCTGATGTCCCATCTTGGAAGGAACAATCAGTTTGACATGAGCCATGTCGCGAACATAAGTCAACGGGACAAGCCAGCCTGCCGGAACTGTCGGTGATGAATAATAAGTCATCATATATCCCTGCAGAAATGTCCCTGCAATGGATGAAGAAGTCACCGCATAGCGGAATGCATCTACGGTTTCCACCGCATTCAGATTGGACAATGTAGTATCTTTGTCAAGAATGCTATATTCCATAAAACGCACCAGCACTTCATCGTTATTTTTCACAGTGTCGGCTGCATTTTCAGAGCCTTTATCCACTATCTGCATGTACACTCCGCTGGCAAGCTGCACATACTCATTCTCCTCGACGTTGGTAGTAGAATCCTGCGCATAAAATTCGGTCTGCGAGATGACCTTGATATTTTTCTTTTTGATAAAGTCATTTATACCGTCTTTTTCCTCATCAAGCATCTCCGCATAGGTCTTGCCGTCATCACACGCCTGAAAACCCAAGCCGAATGCCAGTAAGGATAAAAAGAATAAAGTAAGTTTCTTCATTTCTGTTATTTAGTAATTTCGTACAAAAATATCTGATTTACCCGAAAGTTAAAAGTTGCAAGTAGAAAGTTCGTATCTTTTAACCTTTACAACCGCTGTTTTTTTATCCTTTGGCATTAAGCAGCGGTTTGAATTTTTCCAATGCAAGTTCCAGCACTTTTTTAGCCTCTTCCAATGTACCGTAAAATTCTCCGCCGGAAGCATTTAAATGCCCGCCGCCATTAAAGAATTCTGTAGCCAGCCGGTTGCAGGGGAAACTGCCTACCGAACGCAGGGATACCTTTATCATCGGCTTCTCCGTATCTTCACGCAGGAAGCAGGAGAAAACGACATTTTTAATGCTCAACGGTATGTTTACAAACCCTTCGCTATCGCCACGGATATAATTGAAATTACCTTGTTCCTTCTTAGTCAGCGTAATCAGGGCGGCACGATGCTCCGGATAGACTTTCATCTGCGACAGCACATGTCCCATAAGACGCAGACGGCTTTCGGAATAGGTGTTGTACACTTTCCGGTAAATATCATCCTTGTCGATACCTTTCGAAAGCAACTCACTGATTATAAAATAAATTTCACGGTTATTGGAGTTGTACGTAAAGCCACCCGTATCGGTCATCATACCGGTATAGATACATTCAGCTCCCTCTTTGGTGATGTCACTGAAATAGCCCATGCGGCAAATCAGGCGGAACACCAGCTCGGAAGTCGAGGATATTTCGGGATGGGAAATGATGATTCTGCAAAAATCTTCAGGATTCAAATGATGGTCTACCAGTATCTTCCGCGCAGGAGAAGCCAACACGGCGTCTGCCATAGCATCGATACGGCTGATAGCGTTGAAATCAAGGCAACAGATGACATCGGCTTCCGCTATCAATTTGTCGGCAAACTCCTTATAACGGTCGTACAGAAGTATATCCTTGCTGCCGGGCATCCATTTCAGGAAATCGGGAAAAGCATTGGGAACAATGACAGTCGCATCCTTGTCCTGCGTATTAAGAAAATGCCACAACCCCAGGGAAGAGCCTACTGCATCTCCGTCGGGAGCCACATGGGCAACAATAACTATTTTATCCGCACGTTCCAGCCACTTGGCAAAGTGGTCTATTTTAGATTGTTCTATTACTTTGGTCAACATATAGTTACTCGCTATTTTACAGTTTACGTTGCATATCCGGAACAACTTCGCCTTACCTGCAACAAAAGAAAAGGCAAAAGTACGAAAAAGTTTATGATTTATAATAATATGTGTACAGAACCTTTTTCGGAAAGAGGAAGATAAGGAATTCCCAACCGGATACAATCACTGATAATCCTCTCCCGATAGTATTCGGAAAGAGATGCGTCAATCACTACCGTACCTACTTCAAACAAGGAAACAAGTTCCTGCATATCCCCTTTATAACCGTGAGAAACATACAGATAATCAATAGAAACAGGCACATCGGATATCTTGTTGCCCCAACGGTCGTCGTACAACAGGCAAATGCGTTTCCCTGCATAAAAAACAGTTTTGTTACGGACCGAAATATCAGGAAGCAGACAATCTCCCTCAATCACATCAGGACGTTCCAGACGCAAACGGCTCCAGTAGGAAGAAAGCGAACGTTCCAACCGGGTGACATCGGGCAGTGTATCGGCGCAGACCAGCCATGAAGCGGAGTTATCTGCCAAACAATGCACTGCCGGACAGCCACGGACATTATAAAAAACAATGCTGCGCCGGGGAGCATCTGTGATAAACGCATACGAATGATAGGAGACGCACAGCAGCAGAGCTGACAAAGCGATATATACATTCGCTGCCGTACGCCTCATCCAAACACGGCAGAACAACAACAGGCAACAATAAAACAGGAAGACATCCCATATATCGACCCAAATCCGGTCTATGGAAGCCAAAGGGAGCTGTTCGATCCAACGGAGCAAAGCATTCTGCATCCTTAGCGGTATTTCTACCACATCGGCAAAGAGCTGTTGCAAGACAGGAAAAGGAGTCAGGACAAGCAATATAACAGCCGCATACACAATCAACGAAACCAACGGGATTACCAACAAATTAGTCAAGAGGAAGTGTGTGGAAAAACGTGAGAAATAGAGCATTACCAACGGAGCCGTTCCCACCTGGGCGGCAAGGGAAACAGTAACCAGCCCCCACGCTTTACGCAAAAGACGATTCTTTACCGATAACAACCCGTATAACCCGGGTTGTAACAGTACAATAGCTGCAACAGCCGAAAAAGACAACTGAAACCCTACATCAAACAGCCACACGGGGTTAAACAGCAGCATCAGGAAAGCCGTAACCCCCAATGTATTCAAAGTAAACTTCCGGCAGGCAGGTATCAGCATGGAGAGTAATCCAAATGAGCACATGACAACCGCACGTACCACGGAAGAGGACAGCCCTGTAAGGAAAGCAAATCCCCACAACAAGAGGATTACAGACAGAAACAAAAACGGCTTTAAAAACCGCCACCTAATCCACAAAGGAGACAGGACAAACAGCAACAGGGCGGAAATAAAGCCGATATGCAGCCCGGAAAGTGCCAATACATGGCTGGCTCCGGCAACCGAATACGTCTCTACGATACTCTCACTCAGCTCTTCTTTGTCTCCTATTGTAAGCGCAGAGAGTACCGCCAATTCATCTCCCCGAAACCCCATATCCCGATATAAAGCAACCAGCCTGCTCCGGCACTCCAAAGCCTGCTGACGAAAAGCGAGAGTGCTGTCGCAACCAATCACACACCAATGTCCGGCATGTACGTACGCTGTTCCGCTTATCCCTTTCCGAAGAAGATAACGGGCGTAATCGAACTCATCCGGATTACCGTTATTGGCAGGTGGAGACAAACGGGTGCGCACCAGCAGTTCATCCCCTCTTTTCAAGGAATATGCCGCCGTATCTTTAGGAAAATAAAACAGAAAACTCTTTTCTGAAAAGTTATATAAAAATGTATCTTTCAACACTTCTCCCCGCAAAGCAACGCGAAATAAAATGCTGTTTTTCTTGATTTCCGGCTTTGTCGTAAGAGTAATCCGGTAAGTGGAAGGTTTTTCCGTATTCGGGAATATATATTCGGCTTGCTTCAACTGCACGCTCACTAAAGTCCACCCCAATACAAAACACGCCAAAAACACGACAGCCCCATATAGCTTGCAAAGAACATAATACTTACGGCCAAGAATATATGTCCCTATTAACAGCAGGATGACAGCTATCCACCAACCGACGGACAGTATGCAAGGACATTTATCCCCATATACTATTCCACCAACCAACGGCATCAACAGTCGCAGGAAAGGATACCGTTGCAAGTTGTCTGTTATCAATAAATATTACAGATTTTTCAAAGCACGGATTGCTTCTGTAGGGTCGGGAGCAGAAAATACGGCATTGCCGGCAACCAAGGCATCGGCTCCTGCATCTACCAGACGGGAGCCTGTATCCAGATTGACACCGCCGTCGACCTCTATCAGGGCTTCCGAACCGGTCACTGTGATCAGTTCGCGTAACTCACGTACCTTATCAACAGTATGTTCTATAAATTTCTGACCGCCGAATCCCGGATTCACCCCCATTATCAACACCATATAGACATCGTTGATAATATCTCTCAGCATAGATACCGGAGTAGCCGGATTGATAGTAACCGCCGGCAACATTCCCGCTTCGCGGATTTGCTGCACTACCCTATGCAAATGTGGGCATGCCTCATAATGCACGTTCATTATACGTGCCCCCAACGCCTTTACTTCCGGAATGAACTTTTCCGGCTGTACAATCATCAGATGCACATCCAAAGGCTTCTCGGCAAGCTTTGCCACATACTTCAATACCGGAAAACCGAAAGATATGTTGGGAACAAACACGCCGTCCATTATATCGACGTGTACCCAGTCGGCTTCACTACCGTTAATCATTTCAATATCATTTGCCAGGTATGCAAAGTTGGCAGACAATATGGAAGGGGATATTATAGGTTTCATAACAGTTACATTCTAATAGGTTACACGAATTTACAACAGACAAATGTACAAAAAGATTTCGGATAAACGCTTAATGCACCCGACATTCTCCGGTCAGTTTAAATCCGCGCAACAACTCATCCGTTTTCAGACGTTTCTTGCCGGGAAGCTGCAAAGCACGCACACCAATCCAACCGTCTGTACCGGCTATGCGAATATACGTCTTACCATCGGTCTGCAAAGTTCCGGGAACGGATTCATGCGGATGCTCTATCTTCTCTGTTTCAAAGATTTTCAGAACCACCGTCGTTCCGTCGGGCTGTACCAATTCTGTCCACGCAGCCGGATAGGGAGACAAACCACGGATAAAATCATAAATCCGCTTGACAGGCTGGTTCCAGTCGATGCGACAAGTATCCTTGAATATTTTGGGAGCCGGACGCAGTTCGCCCACTACAGCCATTTCTTCCTGCGGAACGGATTTCACCGTATCTGCAAGAATGGCATCCACAGTCTCCGTAACCAGACGTCCACCAAGCATCATCAACTTATCGTGTACAATACCTACATTGTCCGTATCCGCAATCGGCACACGAACCTGTTGGATGACCTCTCCCGTATCTATCTCATGTTTCAGGAAAAAAGTCGTGATGCCCGTTTCCGTATCACCGTTAATCACCGCCCAATTGATAGGTGCAGCTCCACGATACTGCGGCAGCAACGACGCATGCAGATTGAAAGTTCCCAGACGCGGCATATTCCAAACCACTTCCGGCAACATTCTGAAAGCAACCACAATCTGCAAATCGGCATTCCAGGCACGCAAAGCCTCGACAAACGCTTCATCTTTCAATCTTTCCGGCTGAAGAAGCGACAGGTCATGCTCCAGCGCATACTGTTTTACCGGAGAGAATTGCACCTTATGTCCACGTCCAGCAGGCTTGTCGGGCATCGTGATTACCCCTACTATATTATATCCGCCTTCTACGAGGCAGCGCAAGGGCTCCACCGCAAATTCAGGAGTCCCCATATATACAATCCGTAAATCTTCTTTCTTCATAATCATCTCTTTTAATCTTCCGAGAAATGTACCAATACCTGACGGTACGAGTTAAATATCTTTGATTTGGACACGAAACCGAGATACTTGCCTTCTCCGTCCACCACCGGCAGGTTCCATGCTTTCGTATCGTCAAAAGTGCGCATCACCTGCTCCATGCTGTCCGTATCATAAAGGCGCGCCGGAGCGGAGGTCATCAGTTTGCCTACCGTAAAACGATGATACAGTTCCTGCCGGAACATGATATTGCGTATGTCGTCCAGCAGGACAATACCAATCAGCTTGCCCTCATTGTCCGTCACCGGAAATATGTTGCGGTGTGAGGCGGAGATGGCTTTCACTAACTCGGCAAGGTCCATTTCCGGGTGTACTGCGACAAAGTCTTTCTCTACCACATTCTCCACTTTCATCAGCGTCAACACCGCTTTATCCTTATGGTGTGTCAGCAACTCACCTTTCTTTGCCAGACGCATGGAGTAGATACTGTGCGGTTCGAAAACGATAATCGTCAGATAAGAGCTGACCGCGACTATCATCAACGGCAAGAACAAGTCGTATCCTCCCGTAAGCTCGGCTATGAGGAACACGCCGG
>ERZ780079.568-NODE-568-length-14846-cov-4.2682_pt1 | contig 14846 bp, 11 predicted proteins | sample MGYA00511087_ERZ780079 | MGnify/ENA primary metagenome ERZ780079 (study PRJEB29588, sample SAMEA2142583) | human gut metagenome | biome: human gut; feature: human-associated habitat; material: faeces | place: Denmark | collected 2008/2010 ... | reverse complement strand
GAATTGTATGCCGATATCGTGCACAACGGTATTTATCTGGCAGGTGGCGGTGCTTTGCTTCGCGGACTGGATAAGCGTCTGACCGATAAAATCAACATACCGTTCCACATTGCGGAAGATCCTTTGCATGCCGTTGCCAAAGGTACAGGCGTTGCACTGAAGAATGTCGACCGCTTCTCATTCCTGATGAGATAGGTATGCGGAATCTACTGAACTTTCTTATTAAATACAATTACTGGTTCCTCTTTCTTCTGTTAGAGGTTACCAGTTTTGTTTTATTGTTCCGTTTCAACCATTATCAGCAGAGCGTGTATTTTACTTCGGCAAACGGAGTAGCCGGGAAAGTTTATGAGATTTCGGGCGGCATCAGTTCTTACTTCCATTTGAAATCGGTCAATGAGGACTTGCTCGACCGGAATATGTGGCTGGAACAACGGGTAGCTTTTCTGGAAAAAGGCCTGCAGGAGCAGGGCCTGGATTCCGTAAAACTATATAGTATGGCGCGCCTTGCTCCGGATGATTACCGCATATTCAAGGCGAATGTTATAAAGAACAGTCTGAATAAGGCAGATAATTATATAACATTGGACCGTGGCTCGTCAGATGGTATTCGTCCGGAAATGGGGGTAGTGGATGCAAATGGAGTGGTAGGTATCGTATATAAGACTTCTCCCCGCTATTCGCTGGTTATTCCGTTGCTGAACAGCAAGTCGAGTATCAGCTGCAAGATTGTGGGCAGTGAGTACTTCGGCTATTTGAAGTGGGAAGGTGGAGATTCGCGTTTTGCTTATCTGAAGGACTTGCCCCGTCATGCGGAATTTAATCTGGGTGATACAGTGGTGACTAGCGGCTATTCCACAGTATTTCCTGAAGGAGTTATGGTAGGAACGGTCGATGATATGTCCGATTCCCATGACGGACTTTCATATCTGTTGAAGATAAAGTTAGCTACGGATTTCGGTAAGGTGAGCAATGTGCGTGTCATTTCGCGCAGCGGACAGGAAGAACAGAATATGCTGGAAAAAGAAGGAGAGAAATGATAATCAATTATTTGCATAAGATAGGGTGGTTTGTCGGTCTGGTATTATTGCAGGTGCTGATACTGAACAATGTGCATATTGCAGGATATGCCACTCCGTTTTTATATATATATCTGATATTGAAGTTTGAGTCGGATGTACCCCGTAATGCATTGATGCTATGGGCTTTTTTTCTTGGACTGGCGGTTGATATCCTTTCCGATACTCCGGGAATGAATGCGGCGGCTACGGTGCTTTTAGCCTTTTTGCGCCCTACATTCTTACGCTTGTTTGTGCCTCGCGATACACTGGATACATTGGTTCCGGCAGTCCGTACAATGGGAATCTCTCCTTTTTTGAAATACTTGGTTGCCAGTGTCTTGGTACATCACGGGATGCTGCTTACTCTTGAATTCTTTTCTTTTGCCCACATAGGTGCGTTATTGCTGAGAATTGTAACAAGCACTTTGCTGACTGTAGCTTGTATAATGGCAGTAGAGGGCATACGGAAGAAGTAAAAAGAGGTTGCAAGTTATGTTACTTGTATTTATAACTCATATGTTGTGATTGAATGAAGGATTATACGCTGGAGAAACGAAAATATGTGATAGGCATGGCGGCTGTCGTCATTGTCCTTATCTACGTGATTCGCCTGTTCGACTTGCAAATTATGACGGATGATTACAAGAAGAATGCGGACAGCAATGCCTTTTTGAATAAGATTCAATATCCTTCGCGTGGAGCTATCTATGACCGTAACGGTAAACTGCTGGTTTTTAACCAGCCGGCATACGATATCACGTTTGTGCCTCGTGAAGTGACGCAGCTCGATACGTTGGATTTATGCCGTGCATTGAACATCACGTTCGAGCAGTTCCAGAAGCGGATGAAGGATGTAAAGAACCGTTGGATGAATCCCGGTTATTCCAAATATACGCATCAGGTGTTTATGACGCAACTCTCGGCAGAAGAGTGCGGTGTGTTTCAGGAGAAACTATTCAAGTTTCCCGGTTTCTACATCCAGCGGCGTACTATCCGGCAATATACTTACGATGCTGCCGGACATGCGTTGGGGGATATAGGTGAAGTGTCAAAGAAAGATATTGAGGCGGATAATTATTATATCCGCGGAGATTATATAGGCAAACAAGGTATCGAGAAATCTTATGAAAAGTATCTTCGTGGCGAAAAAGGGGTGGAGATTCTGCTTCGTGATGCGCATGGACGTATTCAGGGGCATTATATGGATGGGAAACTCGACCGTCCCTCTGTGCCCGGTAAGAACCTGACTTTAGGTATCGACATTGAGTTGCAGAGGTTAGGTGAGCGTTTGTTGCAGCATAAAATCGGAGCTATCGTAGCCATTGAACCGGCTACGGGAGAGATACTCTGTATGGTTTCTTCTCCTACTTTCGATCCTCACTTGATGATTGGACGCCAGCGTGGAAAGAATCACCGGATGTTGCAAAGAGACAAGCGGAAACCTCTCCTGAACCGCGCAATCATGGGAGCGTATCCGCCGGGCTCTACTTTCAAGACTGCGCAGGCATTGACATTTTTGCAGGAAGGAATAATCCATGAAGATTATCCTACTTTCCCTTGTGCACACGGTTTCAATTATGGAAGTTTGCATGTAGGCTGTCACGGGCACGGTTCTCCTTTGCCTTTGGTTCCGGCAATAGCCACTTCGTGCAACTCTTATTTTTGTTGGGGGCTGTTCCGTATGTTCAGCGACAAGAAGTACGGTTCTCCGCAAAATGCCATTACCGTATGGAAAGACCATATGGTGTCGCAGGGATTCGGCTATCGCCTTGGTACCGACCTTCCCGGAGAGCAGCGCGGCTTGATTCCTAACGCCAAGTTTTATGATAAAGCATATCGGGGCTCTTGGAACGGACTTACGGTAATCAGTATCGCTATCGGACAGGGAGAAATTCTTGCGACCCCGTTGCAGATAGCCAATTTGGGTGCAACCATTGCCAACCGGGGGCATTTCATTACTCCGCATGTTGTAAAGGAGATACAGGATAATGAGCTGGACAGTATCTACCGCACTCCCCGTGTCACGTCAATCGACCGGGAATATTACGATGAAGTTGTGGAGGGGATGCGTGCCGCTGTTACTGGTAGTACGGGTAGTGCAACCTGCCGTATGGTCGGCACAATCCTGCCGGGTGTAGAGGCATGCGGTAAAACCGGTACGGCACAAAATCGCGGTAAAGACCATTCGGTGTTCATGGGATTCGCTCCGATGAATGATCCTAAGATTGCTATTGCGGTGTATGTGGAAAATGGCGGTTTTGGTGCAACCTACGGCGTCCCTATCGGTGCGATGATGATGGATCAGTACTTGCATGGCAAGTTATCGCCGGAGAATGAGATACGTGCGGAGGAATTCAGCAACCGCGTAATTCTGTACGGAGACGAAGAAAGGTAATAAACAGTCAAACAGTAGCAGTATAAATGGTAAGAAGAGACAGTATATGGAAATCATTGGATTGGGTGACGATTATAATCTACCTGATGTTGATTGTATTCGGCTGGTTCAGTATTTGCGGGGCAAGTTACGACTATGGTGACCGTGATTTTCTTGATTTCTCTACCCGTGCCGGCAAGCAGTTCATGTGGATTGTCTGCTCATTCGGGTTGGGATTTATTCTGCTGATGCTGGAAGACACGCTTTATGATATGTTCTCTTACATTATATATATAGGACTCATTCTCTTGTTGGTTGTCACCATTTTTATTGCTCCTGATACCAAAGGCTCACGGTCCTGGCTGATTTTGGGGCCTGTCAGTCTGCAACCGGCTGAATTTGCCAAGTTTGCCACGGCATTGGCGTTGGCCAAGTATATGAGCGCCTATTCGTTCACTATAAAAAGCTGGAAGAGCGCGTTGATGCTGGCTTTCCTTATTCTTCTGCCGATGACGCTGATTATTCTTCAGCGGGAAACGGGGTCTGCATTGGTTTATATGGCTTTTTTCCTGATGCTTTATCGTGAAGGTATGCCCGGAGTAGTGCTTTTCTCCGGTATTTGCGCTGTGGTATATTTTGTGGTGGGTATCCGTTTTGATCAAGTCTTTATTGCAGATACTCCAACACCTATCGGAGAGTTTGTGGTACTGTCGATGATTTTGCTCTTTGCCGGTGGAATGGTATGGGTATATAAGAAGAAATGGGAGCCGGTTCGGAATATCATCGTCGGTTCTTTTATCGTATTGCTTGTCGCTTATCTGGTTTCGGAATATATAACCCCTTTTAATCTGGTATGGGTGCAATGGGGATTGTGTGTGGTTGTAACATGTTATTTATTCTTCCTTGCTTTGAGTGAACGCCATTGGAGTTATTTTCTTATTGGTTTGTTTGCCATAGGTTCGATAGGTTTTCTCTACTCCAGCGACTATTTTTTCAATAAAGTATTGGAACCTCACCAGCAGATTCGCATTAAGGTTCTGTTGGGCATGGAAGAGGACTTGGCAGGAGCGGGATATAACGTAAATCAATCGAAGATTGCTATCGGTTCGGGCGGCTTGACTGGGAAAGGCTTTTTGAACGGTACACAGACCAAACTTAAATATGTTCCCGAACAGGACACGGATTTCATATTCTGTACCGTAGGCGAAGAAGAAGGCTTTATCGGTTCGACGGCTGTATTACTCTTGTTCCTGGCTTTGATACTTCGTCTGATAGCGTTGGCAGAGCGGCAGCAGTCCGCATTTGGCAGGGTATACGGGTATTCGGTGCTGAGTATTTTTCTGTTTCATCTTTTCATAAACATCGGGATGGTACTCGGATTGACGCCTGTTATCGGTATTCCGTTGCCTTTCTTCAGCTATGGGGGGTCTTCGTTATGGGGCTTTACGATACTGCTGTTTATATTCCTGCGTATTGATGCGGGGAGAAATAGAAGGTTGGTATAATATTATCGTTGTAATTTGATTCCCACATCATTGATGCCGGGCAGGAGGCTGTCGGGTAATGTATAAGCTACTTTGAAAAGGTAGTCACCGGGTTTCCCTATCTTGATGTTTCCTGCGGGAAATGCAGACTGGTATAAACCGCCCCAGCCATCTCCTTTCCATATGCCTTCTTTATCGGCTAAGACGGCTGTCAATGTATCTGTCTGTAGCTTTTTCAATTCCGGACTGTCATAGCAGACGGATAAGTTGATGTTTTGGTAAGGGTAAGTGCTGCGGTTTCTAATTTCTACTATCAGTTTGTAGTAAGTTTGCGAATCGGGCACAGCGACATTGAAAAGGAGTGTGTCCTGTCGTTTCCAACCCTCTTGCGGAATGGATTGGAATGCATGATATACAGTCTGTTTATCGCAAGCGCCTAATGCGCTTACGATAAACAGCAGTATGATATATCTCAGAGTCTTTGTCTTATTCTTGAGCAGGCTTGTCATTTTGAGCAGGTTTATCTCCCTGAGGTTTGGGCTTGTTGTTGTGAGGACGTTTACGGTTGTTGCTATTCCGTTGTGAACGTCTTTCATTTCCTTGCGGCCGGTGTTTTTCGTCTCCCTGCTGTCTGGGCTGCTCTTGTTGTTGCGGAGCGGCAGACTGTTCTCCGCCTTGCGGTCGGTTATTGGGAGTCTTTTTCTTCTTTTTATTCCGGTTGCCGCCGTTATTTCCATTACCGTTTCCATTGTTGCCGTCTCCGCCGTTCTTGTTCTTGCGGTTACGGTCGAAGCGGGTCAGGCTTTCCTGCTCCAGCAGGTCTACCGGTTTCTTGGGTTCGGTGCGATGTGTTTCTTCCAACAGGCTCTCCGGTTTGATGCCCCTTTTATTCAGGCCGATAACTTCAAAGGCGCGTCTTCCACTGATAGTAACCAGATTGGCAGGGATACTCTTGTCGGTGGAGTAAGTTATCTGGTTGCTGAGAATGTCGGCTTTGAAGAAATAGAATACGCCGTCTTTGGTTTCCAATTCGATTTCTTTGGAAGGCAGGCGTTTTTGCGCTTCTACGTAACAGTCCACTTCGTAGTTGAGGCAGCATTTCAGTTTGGCGCATTGTCCGGCAAGCTTTTGCGGGTTCAGTGAAATATCCTGGTAGCGGGCGGCGCTGGTCGAAACGGAAACGAACGATGTCATCCAAGTAGCGCAACACAACTCGCGGCCGCAAGGTCCGATGCCGCCGATACGGCCGGCTTCCTGACGTGCACCGATCTGCTTCATTTCGATGCGTACATGGAAAGCGTCGGCAAGCACCTTAATCAGTTGGCGGAAGTCTACGCGTTCATCGGCAATGTAGTAGAAGATTGCTTTGTTGCCGTCTCCCTGATATTCCACATCCCCGATTTTCATATTGAGGTTGAGGTCAAGAGCGATCTGGCGGGCACGTATCATCGTGCTGTGCTCACGCGCTTTCGCCTCGTTATACTTGTCCATATCCACCGGTTTGGCTTTGCGGTAGATGCGCTTGATGTCCGCTTCCGACTTGATATTTGCCTTACGCATCTGTAGCGGTACAAGTCGCCCGGTAAGGGTTACTACGCCTATATCATGTCCGGGAGTAGCTTCCACGGCTACTATATCGCCTTTTTCCAAAGGAATTTTGTTGCTGTTGCGGAAATACCCCTTGCGGGTATTTTTGAACTGAACTTCCACCATGTCCGATTCCTCTGCATTGCCGGGGATGTCGGCAAGCCAGTCGTAAGTGTTCAGTTGCTTGTATTGCCTGCCGCAGCTTTTGCAGCAGAGACCGCCGCTTCCGTTATGTAGTTTAAATTCCATCATTCTATCTGTTATTTTGATGATTTACTATGTTATATGTTAGTTGAAAAGGATTCTTCTATTGCTTTAACAGAACAATCATTTTCAGTGAAAAATCAAAGAATACCATACGGGCATTCACATTCTGCTCGATGTGTACTTGCGCTTCGCTGAGTTCATCCATAATACCCATAACATTCCGTTCGTTGACAAACGGGGCAAACCGGGTAGCGAAGTTCTGTTCGGGCAGGGTCATGTAGTTCATCTCTTTCCGATGCAGGTTATAGATGAAATTTTCCCGTATCATGCGCTGGCAGTATTCCAGAAAATTCTTTTGGCGTTCGCGCCCCATAGCCGCCAGTTGTTCGCTCCATTGCTTCATTTCCCGTATTTTCCGTTGATAGGAGAGGCGCATCAGGCTGACGAACAGATTGAAAAACAATTCATTTTCTTCATTCAGATGGATTGTTTCCAACGCCTTGATGAAGTTTCCGTTTGCCAGATGGGCTATGGTCTGGCTGTCCGCCGGTTGTACGCCGTACTTTTGTTGCAGCGCGTTTGCCATGCTTGCCTCATCTATTTTGCGGATGTTGAAACGTTGTGTACGGCTGAGTATGGTAGACAATATCATTTCGGGTGCTTCGGAAACCAACAAGAAGATGGTCTTCTCAGGCGGCTCTTCCAGCAGTTTCAGCAATTTATTGGCGCAGACCTCGTGCAGCTTTTCAGGCAGCCATACAATGGTTACCTTGTATCCGCCTTCGCTGGATTTCAAACTGAGTTTACGGGTGATTTCATCGCTTTCCTTTGCGTAGATAATCGCTTGTCCGTTTTCCGCTCCCATTTCGTCCAGCCAATGATTCAGTGAGAAATAGGGATTGCTTAGTACAAGATGCCGCCAGTCGGCTATGTAGTCATCGCAAACTTCTTTCTTCCCTTTGGCGCTTTTCACGATGGGGAATACGAAGTGTACGTCCGGATGCACCAGTTTATTCCACTTCACACACGAAGGACACGTGCCGCAGGCATCGGTCTCCGTGCGGTTCGGGCAGCAGATGTAACGGGCATAAGCCATTGCCAACGGAAGCTTGCGTACTCCTGCCGGTCCGCAGAACAGTTGCGCGTGAGGAATACGTCCTTCCCGCACCTCTTGTATCAATCGTTGTTTGGCTGTATCCTGGCCTATTACATCTTTAAAAAACACGGTGTCGGTATTTGGTTAATAAATCTGTTTGGCTACTTCCTTGATGCTGTCCACTGCACCTATGGAATAGAAATGGATGCTGGGAATATGGTGCTTCATCAGTTCCCTGCATTGCTGCACGCACCATTCGATACCTACCTGTTGCGCTTCTGCATCATTCTTGCATTTCAAGATTTCGTTTGTCAGCTCTTCGGGCAGGTCTACTTTAAACGTTTTGGGTATCATGCTGAGTTGCGAAAGCTTCTTGAACGGCTTGATGCCCGGTATAATGGGGATGGTAACTCCGGCTTTGCGGGCGCGTTCTACGAAATCGAAGTATTTCCGGTTGTCATAAAACAATTGGGTAACGGCATATTCCGCTCCGGTTTCCATTTTCTTTTTCAGCCAATAAATGTCCGTATCGATGTTGGGCGCTTCTTCGTGTTTCTCCGGATAACAGGCCACTCCGTATGAGAAAGGAGTATTGGTGACTTTCATCTCGGAGCCGTCTACAAAGATGCCCTTATTAAATTGGTTAATCTGTTCCTGCAATTCAACGGCATGATGATAACCGTTTTTTTCGGGAGTGAATACCGATTCGTGTTTTGCCTTGTCTCCGCGTAACACCAAAAGGTCTGTGATGTTCAGGAATTGCAGGTCAAGCAATACATATTCGGTATCCTCACGGCTGAAACCGCTGCAAAGAATATGCGGCACCACCGTTATGTTGTATTTATTCTGGATGGCTGCGGCTACGGATACGGTTCCCGGACGGCGACGGAGACGGTTGCGCTGGAACAGCCCGTTGCCGAGGTCCTTGTACACGTACTCGCTGCGGTGTGTGGTGATATTGATGTATTTAGGGTCGAACTCCCGTAATGTATCTATCGTTTCGTACAACTTTTCGATGCCTGTACCTTTCAGAGGGGGCAATATTTCAAAAGAAAAAGCTGTTTTTTCGTTACTGTTTATCAGATCGATTACTCTCATTTCTTTTCCGTTGTCTTTGTCTAATTGGCAAAATCCTGCACAATCCTGCACATTGGGAACAAAAATACGAAAAAGAAATGAGAAATGCTTTTTTGGCAGGCTATTCTTTTATGCAACGGATGGAAAACGCATTATAATAATCTTTGCCTTCCGGTTTGACGGCGTTCTTTAAGGCGATGTCGTTATTGCTGTTCGCAAACATTACGACTTTGTCCAATTGCTTTTGTGAGCCGTAATATAGCCAATAGGCAGTCGATGAGTTTGCGTTTACCAAGGCCGTCTTGTTTTCCCTTTCCAACAGCAGCCCTGCGGGTTGAATGCAGAATCCGGTTTCATTGGTTGCGGAATAAACATCCGAGCTCCAGGTATCTGCCTTTTTCAGTGCGGAAGCATTCTCTCCTATGTATTCTTTCAGTCTGTTCCAATCGTTTTCTGTTGGCAATCTCCAATCCAACGGAGCCAATTTCCCGGTAAGGACAGCCTCGCCGTTGTAAAAATGGGAGTCGGTGCCCACCCATTTGAGGTAGCCCTCGCCATCTCCCAAAGCTTTTCTGAGGGGCATACCCTTGCTGTCATTATAATGGGCCGTCTGTAAATCCTCTTTCATCCAATATTGTGCGCCTATTTTCACGATGGGGTAGGTGTGCAATATACCGTTCCGTATATCTCTGATTACGTAGCTGCTGACGTTGATAGCTAGTGCTGGTGCGGCAGGCTTTTCCGTTACTATCTTTCTGTTTTCGTCTATGTAGAATTTTTCGATAGGCCGGGAGTGGCCGCTAACGTAGGTCAGCGAGTTGTCCGCTTCATTCCAACTTACTTTACCGCCATGTGTCGTGGCGGTTTTGTCCGGTAGTTGTAAAACGATTCCATTTGTCAAGTCCGTCTGTTCATTGTCCTGTACGGAATAGACTACAATCGCTTTAGTAGCGACAGCATCGGCGGGGGTAGTGTAAAGATACTCTCGGCATACTTCTGCCACGGGCTTTCCTTGATGGTATATCCTGTAGATATCAGACGTGCTGAATGACAGCGAGGCTGTGTGTACGGCAGTGATTTCGTACCGGTTTTCGCTCTCTCCTTGTTCGCTGAGCTCCCATTCCTTGATGTTGGCGATAACTCCGGTGAGGGTTGCACTTGTGCTTTGAAGTGCGTTGATGCAAATCTCCAGTTCCGTGTCCTCCTCAATGGTGGCCGACGGGAGAGGGCAGGTATAGATTTTTCCGTTCCATTCCAGGGTAAAAGCCTGTCCGCCGTCGGAGTGTGTTTGCGGAATTACAATAAGCTCCTTACCGGACAGCGTATTACCCTCTTTCTTCCATGTGCCGAAAGGAATGATATCCGTTTCGCTCGCATCGTCAACCGAGGAAAGCTTGTCCGATTGCAGGTCATATACGGCTTGTGTCCTGAAACCGGTAGCTATGATTCTGGGGTTGGCCTTGAGCATCTCGTCCGTATCTTCACCTTCTTGGGGTATAAGAACTAACTTTATTTTGGCAAACCGGTGCTTGTATTCCAGCTTTACGGTTTTCTCGCTGTTGGGTACGTTTCCAATGCGGGCGGTCATGAAGTTGGATAAGCTGTAATTGGCGGTCTTGTTCTGGTCTGCTTGTACTGTGACGTCCAGCAGTGAGCTTCCTTTGGACACGTTTTCCTCCTGATACGGATAGTAGCTGATGAAGTCCAGCGTGGCATCTCCTTCCGGATAATACACTTCTTTCTTGGATATCAGTTTGCTGTTGTCGCTGCATTCCAGAAGCAGGTTGTCGATGTATCGTTGCTGGTCCAGGGAATTGCCTGTCAGCATGGCAAAGATACCGCTTCTGTCTCCTATGTCGAAAGTGTTTTTAGTTACTTTGGTAGCGGCTTTACTTGCTTCAAAGGAAAAGGAGATGAGGATACTGCCCTCTTTGATTTCATCATTTAGCCTGTTGATACAAGATGTATCCGATAAGGCAAGGAGCAGGCATAACACATAATTTGTCCTTTTGAAAGCGTTTCTCATGATATTCATGTTATAGTAGTTTTATAAGACGAAAACATCTTCGCCTTTGGTTCGTATTTAAAAACTTACGTGTCGATATATCAGATTAGGCAGAACCGCAAATGTTATGAGAAAGTAGTTTACGCTTTCAGATTTCTATTAGTCAGTTATCACGCTTGATAGCTTGGTGCTTTTTCTTCTCTTTACATATATCTAAATAAAAACAAGGATGTAAAAGTATACTAAATCTTTGGAATAATCACACAAATAATCGCTCAAATTAAAATAAATGTGTGATGAGTTACAGCGCAGAGCAATGCGTAGTGATTTATTTCAATAACTTACGGTTATCTTTATCACCGTTTCCCAATATATTCATTTGATGAATGGCTATTTGGTTTAGTTTAACGAGACGTTCTCTTTGTGTCATACTCTGTTCGATAAATACTGCATTGAGGTTTTCCATATTCGACAAACAGATAAGTTCATTAATAGTGGCATAATCACGAATATTACCTTTCAGTTCGGGATTGGCTTCCCGCCATTGTTTTGCTGTCATGCCGAACATGGCTACATTCAGCACATCGGCTTCATTGGCGTAAATAATACTTGCTTGTGCCGATGTGACTTCCTGCGGAATAAGGTTTTGTTTTATGGCATCAGTGTGTATGCGATAGTTAATTTTCGACAATTCACGCTTTGCTGACCAACCGAGTTGCTGTTGCTCTTCAGTCTTTAATCGTTGAAACTCTTCAATAAGGTAGAGTTTGAAAGGTACGCTGATTGCAGAACCGAATTCAAATGCAATATCCTTATGGGCGTACGTCCCACCGTAGCGTCCTTTTTTAACGATGATACCGATTGCATTAGTCTGCTCTATCCATTCGGAAGCACTTAATACAAAAGATGGCAATCCGGCACTCTTTCTAAAGTGGTCGAATTCGACCACTTTAAAATTAGGATTATGGATGATTTCCCATGTGCCAAGAAATTCAATTGTATAACGGCTTCTTATCCAATTTTTAATTACGTCTGCCGCTCTGCTGTCCCCTTCTTTGGCGGAAGCCATGTCGGTAAGGGATATATAATCTTGTTCCTTAAAATTGAGAACATTAATCTGCGTGTTTTGAACGATGATTTTCGCCATTATGTAATTGATGCTTTGAGTTTCAGCCACAAAGGTAGTACAATTCACAAGATTATCTTCTTTTCAATGAACTATTTGCAAAATATAGAATATGGAAATACAGCATCTAATGAAGGCGTTTTATAACCTGATAGATTGATTGTACTCAAGTATACGGTTATCCGACAATTGAAAGTTCCGAAAGAAATAAATAGTGGGATTTTACTGAAATAATATCGAATCATTTTGTATTGCCTGCTTTAATTCAACAAAAACTTCCGCAATTTATTTATACCGCTCTGATTTTTTATCTAACTTTACACGCTAAAATCGTAAACAGTAATTAGTTAAACCGTAGAACAGAGCTTATGCCTTTAAATTTACCCGATAAACTTCCCGCGATAGAGCTGCTGAAAGAGGAAAACATATTCGTCATAGACAATTCACGGGCAACCCGGCAGGACATCCGTCCGCTGCGGATTGTCATATTGAATCTGATGCCGTTGAAGATTACGACGGAGACCGATTTGGTGCGTCTGCTCTCCAATACTCCGTTGCAGGTGGAGATTTCGTTCATGAAAATCAAGAGCCACACCTCAAAGAATACTCCGATAGAGCATATGAAAGCTTTCTATACGGATTTCGACAAGATGCGTGACGAGAAGTACGACGGTATGATTATTACCGGAGCCCCTGTGGAGCAGATGGACTTTGAGGAAGTGACCTATTGGGACGAGATAACCGAAATATTCGATTGGGCGCGTACGCACGTTACGTCCACGCTTTATATCTGCTGGGCGGCGCAAGCCGGACTCTACCACCATTACGGTGTGCCCAAGTATCCGCTGGACGCGAAAATGTTCGGCATATTCGCACATCGCACCTTGCAGCCTCTGTATCCCATTTTCCGTGGGTTTGACGATGTGTTTTATGTTCCCCACAGCCGCCACACGGAAGTCCGCAAGGAAGATATTCTGAAAGTTCCTGAGCTGGCCCTGCTTTCGGAATCGGAAGAGGCAGGGGTATATATGGTAATGGCACGTAACGGGCGCGAGTTTTTCGTAACCGGTCATTCCGAATACTCCCCCCTGACGCTCGATACGGAATACCGCCGCGACCTGGCTAAGGGATTGCCTATTGAGATGCCCCGCAATTACTATGTGGACGACAACCCGGACAAAGGCGTATCGGTACGGTGGCGGGCGCATGCCAACCTGCTGTTCTCCAACTGGCTGAACTACTTTGTATATCAGGAAACCCCGTTCAATATTGAAGAAATTAAATAAGAACTCCGAAAACTCAGTGGGGTCTTGTGCCCCTTTCTGTGGTGAAAGAAATATGATGAAGCAACGAAAAATAGAACTATTGGCCCCCGCCAAGAATCTGGAGTGCGGTATTGAAGCAGTCAATCATGGTGCGGATGCAGTATATATAGGCGCACCGAAGTTCGGCGCACGTGCGGCTGCGGTCAATTCTTTGGAAGATATAGCCGCTTTGGTGGCGTATGCCCATTTGTACAACGTACGCATTTACGTTACAGTCAATACCATTCTGAAAGAAGAGGAGCTTGCCGAAACGGAAAAGATGATTTGGGAACTGTACCGCATCGGTGTAGACGCCCTGATAGTGCAGGATATGGGAATTACCCGTCTGAACCTGCCGTCCATCCCCCTGCACGGCAGTACGCAGATGGACAACCGTACACCGGAGAAAGTACGTTTCCTGGCGGATGCAGGCTTTCGTCAGGTAGTGCTGGCGCGCGAGTTGTCATTGCAGGAGATACGCCGAATTCACGAGACTTGTCCGGAAACGCCTTTGGAAGTGTTTGTGCACGGTGCGCTTTGCGTAAGCTACAGCGGGCAGTGCTACGTCAGTCAGGCATGTTTCGGCAGGAGCGCCAACCGGGGAGAGTGTGCCCAGTTCTGCCGCCTGCCGTTCAGCCTGGTAGATGCCGACGGGAAAACAATCGTCCGCGACAAGCACCTGCTCTCCTTGAAAGACCTGAACCAAAGCGAAGTGCTGGAAGACCTGCTGGATGCCGGCGCCTCTTCCCTCAAGATAGAAGGGCGGTTGAAGGACGTTTCCTATGTGAAGAACGTTACGGCTGCCTACCGCAGCAAGCTGGATGCCATTTTCGCCCGTCGCAAGGAGTACGTACGTGCTTCTTCGGGTACTTGCCGTTTCGACTTCACGCCCCGGTTGGACAAGAGTTTCAGCCGCGGCTTCACCCATTACTTCCTGCAGGGCCGCGACCGGGAAATCTCCTCTTTCGATACGCCGAAGTCTTTGGGCGAGGAGATGGGTACGATGAAAGAGCAGCGCGGCAATTACCTTACCGTTGCCGGAGTGAAACCTTTCCATAACGGAGACGGTGTCTGCTTTCTCGATGAACAGGGCCGTTTGCAAGGTTTCCGTATCAATCGGGTGGATGGCAACAAGCTGTATCCGGCAGGCGATGTGCCCCGTATCAAACCGCGCACCCGTCTTTTCCGCAATTTCGACCAGGAATTTGAGCGCATCCTTGCCCGCAAGTCCGCCGAACGTAAAATCGGCGTTGGATGGGAGCTGGCAGATACCCCTTCGGGCTTTGCCTTGACGGCGGCGGACGAAGACGGCAACCGCATAACCTTGTCTTTCCCTTATCCAAAGGAACTTGCGCGTACTCCGCAACCGGAGAACCTGCGTACCCAACTCGGCAAATTGGGGAATACTCCTTTCGAGGTCATGCCTCTCGGCGGCACGGACAGCCCCTCGGCAACAACAGCTCCCGCCATTGCAATCAATCTGTCGCAGAACTGGTTCATACCCGCCTTGGTGATAACCGACTGG
>ERZ780079.564-NODE-564-length-14864-cov-3.28402_pt1 | contig 14864 bp, 10 predicted proteins | sample MGYA00511087_ERZ780079 | MGnify/ENA primary metagenome ERZ780079 (study PRJEB29588, sample SAMEA2142583) | human gut metagenome | biome: human gut; feature: human-associated habitat; material: faeces | place: Denmark | collected 2008/2010 ... | reverse complement strand
ACTGAACCGCCGCAATGAGCGACTGAGCGCCGAGCTGGAGCAAGCCGCCCATAACGAGGTGATCGACAGCGTACGCCAGAAGCTCAACCCCTCCTTGCTGAGCGGCGAGGACGAGTTGCGGTTCCGCCAATCCTTCGCCGCCCTGTACCCTCGCTTCCTGCCCGGCTTGCGTAAGGACTTCCCGGAACTGACCAAATCCGACGAACTGCTCTGCATGCTGATCTACCTGAAGCAGAGCACGGACGAGATCTCGTTGGCCTTGGGCATCTCCCGTCCCAGCGTCAACTCCGGACGCAGCCGTATCCGCAAGAAACTTGGATTGCAGAAAGAGGAATCCTTGGACGAATTCCTGCAAAAAAGATAATCCCTCCTTTCCGGCGACTGCCACCCGAAGGTGGCATGCTCGCCGGAAAGAGGGGATCAAGGGCGGATCAAGTACGAACCGCTACGCATAGCCGATAAAGGCCGCTTATAAAGTTGTCAGATAATTTTTCAGCGGATTGGAGTACATCTCTAAGATCTTCTTACGTAAGAACGCCTCATCCTTGTTCGGAAGGACGATCTTATCCAATTGTCCTTGCAAGTATTCCTCGAATTGCTTCTTATCCTTCGGACCATAATGTTCTTGGAAACGACGAGTGCCGTTCAGTAAGTCATACGCCACGTAATTGCACGGATAGAAACGATAGTTCTTATAGATCTCCCGGTCAATAACGGACGCAATAGCGCTTACCAGCTCATTCTTCTCCATATCCTTGTCCAGTTTAGCCAAGGAATCATTGATCGGGGAAGTGATCGTGAAGTGGACACGACCCTTATTATTCAGGATACCCGTTTCCATGCTCAACAAATCATCCCGCTGACATTTCACGTAATCCGGATCATCCCGCTTCATCTGGAATTCTTTCGCCTTCAAGAAATCGCAAGGATCAAACTCGTAGGAGATAGCGACCGGTACGATATTCAAGTCCATCAAATTCAACAACAGATTATCCTTATCGCCGCCGATACTCAACATCTTCAATACGCTACCCTGCGTACGATCGTCCGAGTCCTTGGCACGTCCCTCACGCTGGGCGATCCATACAGACTCGTTCACATTCTTGATCGCATGATGGATATAGGCGGAAAGCGTCTTGCTGACCTCCAACATCTGACGAACAGAAACGCCACGCTTCACGATAAAGCTGTTATTCAAGCGCACCAACGTCTCGATCCACGGACGGATTAAAAGATTGTCGCCGATAGCGACCTGCGTCATACCATACCCCACATCATATAACATGACGTTCAAGAAGGAGGCATCCAATACGATATCCCTATGGTTCGAGATAAACGTACAGGCCGCCTTATCTTTCGGCAGACGGCTACGCCCTGAGATAGTAAGCGAGAAAGTAGTATTTTTCGCCACCGTCATTACAGCGTCATAGGCCAGAGTAGATTTAAACTCCTCCTTCGTCTTGCAAGCACGCATGGCAACTGAGAATTCCTCCCAATTCAAATTCGGCTTTATGTAACGTAAAGCCCGCTCGAAATCCTCATTGGCGACCAATTTTTCAATCGCGTCCTTCACCTCACTGTTGTTCAGCGGACGGATGTCGTCGAAATTAGGGGAAACTGTTTCTGTATCCATATCTATTCATTTTGTTTTTCTGTTTTTGAGTTCGTCTTCAATAATGTCTGTCATGACATCCTTTATATCCAATCCCGCCGCACGTACTTGCTGTGGGATAAAGCTGGTAGCCGTCATTCCCGGTGTCGTGTTTATTTCCAGTAAGACAGGCTCCCCGTCTGCCGGAATAATATAATCCACACGAATCAGTCCTTTGGCGCCCAATATATCGTAGATCCTTGATGTCTCGCACTGTATCAACTCCGTCAACTCGGTGGAGATACGGGCCGGAGTGATCTCGTCCACCTGTCCGTTATACTTCGCGTCGAAATCGAAGAATTCGTTATTCGTAACCACCTCGGTCAAAGGGAAGACAACCTCTTTACCCTCCACCTTATAGCAACCGCATGTCACTTCCGTTCCATCGATAAAGCGCTCGAGAATCACCTCACGTCCTTCCCCAAACGCCTTAGCGATAGCGGGCTGGATAGCGGAGACCTCTTTCACCTTCGTCACGCCAAAACTACTACCCCCATCGTTTGGTTTCACGAAAATAGGCAAACCCAAACGAGTCACGACTTCTTCGTCCGTAATAGTCTCTCCCTTGAATAAATGAATGGACGCGGCAATTTTTACACCAAAGTCTTTCAAGTAATGATTACATACGTATTTATTGAATGTCAAAGCGCTCACCAGCATCCCGCAAGACGAGTAAGGCATACCGATCATATCGAAATATCCTTGCAAACGTCCGTCCTCGCCCGGAGTACCATGTATCGTTATATAAGCGAAGTCAAAATGCCTCGTCACGCCATTCTCCTTGAAGCTAAAATCATTCTTATCAATTGGTGTATGTTCCCCGCTAGGAAGTATAACCGCCCACTCATCCCTCTTAACGATGGCAATATATAAATTATATTTGTCTTTATCAATAAAAGAGTAGATTCCGTCCGCACTTTTTAATGAAATAACGATCTCGGAGGAATCTCCCCCTGCTACGATAGCGATGTTCTTTTTCATTTTTACAATTCTTTAGTGTTCGCGTATACACGCCATCTGTCGATCAGCTGCTGCATATCGGAAGGAATCTCAGAATCGAAAAACATCTCCTCTCCCGTAGTAGGATGAACGAACCCCAACGTCTTAGCATGCAAGGCCTGACGTGGACAAATAGCGAAACAGTTTTGCACGAACTGTTTATATTTAGTAAAAGTTGTTCCTTTCAAGATATCATGTCCGCCATACCGCTCATCGTTGAAAAGCGTATGACCGATATATTTCATATGTACACGGATCTGGTGCGTGCGCCCCGTCTCCAGACGGCACTCCACCAAGCTCACGTAGCCCAAGCGTTCCAACACGGTGTAATGGGTGACGGCGGTCTTGCCTTGATCGCCTTCCGGGAAGACGGTCATTTGCATACGGTCACGAGGGTCACGACCGATATTTCCCTCGATACGCCCCTCATCCTCTTGAACGATGCCCCATACCAAGGCACGGTATTTACGTTTGGTTGTCTTGTTGAAGAACTGCAGGCTTAGGTTACTCTTGGCCTCCGGGCGTTTAGCCACCACCAATAAGCCCGACGTATCCTTATCAATACGGTGTACCAAGCCTAAACGAGGATCGGAAGGATCATAATAGGGATCATCCTTCAAATAATAAGCCAAGGCATTCACCAACGTACCGGTATAATTACCATGACCGGGATGTACGACCAAGCCTGCCGGCTTATTCACCACCAGCAAATCATCGTCCTCATATACTATATTCAAAGGGATATCTTCGGGGATAATCTCCAGTTCCCGGCGTGGGCGATCCATCACGATAGAAACCACATCCAAAGGTTTCACCCGGTAATTACTTTTCACCGGCTTATCGTTCACCAAGATACAACCCGCCTCAGCCGCCAATTGGATGCGGTTACGGGTAGCGCCCATCATACGGTCTACCAAGAACTTATCCACCCGGAGCAGGGATTGCCCCTTGTCCGCTACGAAGCGGAAATGCTCATACATCTGGCTCGACGATGTTTCGTCTTCTTCCGGCATCAACAGGTCGTCTACCTGTTCATCATCCATATCGTCCAACAACTCGTCCATTCCCTTAAAACCAGTTTTCTATATCACTATCCAATGGTTCTACCGGAATACTATCCAAAGCCAATGAGTCGGGAAGCATATTCGGATCGCCACTGCTTACTTTCAATACCAGATGAGCGGTCAACGGTACATGTTCCCCCTTGAGCAAGGTACGCCCGTTTAACTCCACCCCCATCGCCAAATCTTTATAATCGCCCGGCACATACTCTATCTCGACCGACGAGAAGCCACGGGCCCGCAGCAAGGCATACGCCTGACGGAAAGATAAGTCTTCCACCTCCGGTATCACGGCCATCTGGGAGGTCAACGCGTTAATCGTAACAAAGACGATCCGCCCCTCTTTCACCTTCGATCCGACACAGGGAACCAACTCCACGATGGAGCCCGGAGCCACATCTTTCGAGAATACGGAATCGATCACGTTATAGCGTAGCTTATTATTCCCGAAAAACTCGGCGGCGTCCTCTAGCTTCATTCCTTTCACGTCCGGAACGACCACCGCTTGATTATGGCGGGTATAAGAATCCAGCCACGCCAGCACGCCATAAACAACGCCGCACGACACGACTATCACCAACAAGAGATTGATGACAAACGGATTCTTTATCAGTTTTACAAAAAAGTTACTCATTTCACGTATGTATTTGTAGGCGGTTCAAAAGTAGAAAAAAAACGGCATATAGACCAATATCCACCAGAGCAATACTACAAAAACAAAGAAAGTAAAGGCTTTTTAGGAAAAAACCTCTACTTTCTTTATAAATCTTTAGAACGTGACTAATTATCCGTTGTATTCGTCAGATACCGTTAATTTAGCTCTGCCTTTAGCACGACGAGAAGCTAATACTCTACGGCCATTAGCGGTAGCCATTCTTGAACGGAAGCCATGCTTGTTCTTTCTTTTTCTGTTGGAAGGTTGGAATGTTCTTTTCATCTTTCTATATTATTTATTATTATTCGCATACTTATTCGGGCTGCAAAGATAGAGCCTTTTTTTTAATAAACAAAGGGTTGCGCAATTTTTTACACAAGAACCTTTGATATCAGACCAAAGCAAGTTAACTGCATGGGGCAAGTAAGTTAACGTCATCGGCAAATGAAGAAAGCGACGCCGCCCATCTTCTTACGGAATGAATGGCATCGATAAAGCACGAATGCTATATGAGGTAAAGGGCCGGGGAGGAGGTGCAGCCTACGTGTAAAACAAATTCAATCCATTGTGTGCTGCACGCTCCCCGCATCCGTCATTCACATGATGGATGGGAACCCATTATCTTGCCAATCGAATATCAGAACCTTCGGCTAAATCTTCTATGGAAGGATTAGCTCTATAGGTATTTCCGTTTTTATTATATGTAATATTAACTGTCATACCCTTGCTGGGATTACCGTAATACGTATAAGTATACTTTCCATTGCTACAAGACATGCTACCATTCAAACAACTTACAGTAGGAGGATATCCCTCACTCTCCCAGCTCCACCCCCAATAATATCCATATTCTATAGAACCAGTCATTGCCGGTAATAAATTGATATTCGGATTCTTCTTGTAATCACTTACAGACATCGAGACCGTATAATCTTTACTATTTTTATAAGAGAACGTTATTGTCGCATTATCGTCAACTTTCTCCAAAATAGAGCTTGCCATAGAATAACTACCCTCATCATCCATGATTGATATATTTCCAGATTTTCCTCCAGCTATACGGTATGAAATCTGCGAATTCTTACCAACAGAACTCCAGTACGATCCCCAATTGCCAGAATGATAATATGATGCAGATCCATTTATCGGGAAATCCTTCGTGCTCTTAACATTTATATTAGCTGTCTGAAAATTCTCATTTTCTATAGTTACAATTCCATTACTATTATCGACACTCGTTTTAAACGACACGGTTTGAGGACCAGAAGACACGGCTTCATAGATATAATAATACGTATTATCCTCATATACGATCAACATATTCTGATCATCACCCACGGGATAAAGTTTCGTAGCATGAATCTTACACTCTACCGGGAAACTCGGATAGTCTGAAGGAATAGTGAATGACAAGTCGATTTTCTGATCTTTGCCCGCATAATAGATTAGGGGCGTATATGGATTAAATGTATACATCTCAGAAGCAATGACAGTTATCTCCCGGGACAAAACACCTTTGCTCACTCGAATCTTCGCCGTTTGACTTCCCTTTTCCACATGAGCGACCTTCGCAGTTATTAACCCGTTCGTTATATTCAAGTTCGATAAGATATTTCCCTGATCTTCCAATATGGAAACGTTCATGTCCGTATTATTTGCCGTAGACAATCCATTGGGATAGTAGTTGGCCTGTACACTTAAATTTGAAGATGATGTAAATAAATGAATCAGTTTATCCACCACCAAACGATTTCCATTCGCATCTGAAATAATTGGGGATTCTTTCAATATCTCCGCATACAAGTCATTAGAAGGAGCGCTCTTCTTCGCATCCTCCAATGATTCGGCACCACTATTGCTTCCGCCTGTAAATCCTTTGATTATAATGCCATAGTTGAAATTTCGTTCAATCTTATAAGCTTTCTTCTCTGAATTTAATAGATGTATTTTGTAATATCTGCCATTAGAGCCATTTTGAATGATCACATAGGTAGTATTATCACTTGTGTTAGGGGATTCGAACAGATATTTTTCATTCGTATCAAAGTCTGAACCTTCCGAATATTTCATAGAAACCGGCAAAGTCAAAACCTCATTATCATTACGATCAAAAGTGTTATCACCGTTCTCATTATAGGGTGCCACCGTTCCTTTTGATGCATAGTGATACACACCATATCCTCCTATAGTGAAGCCCTGCACGCCTGCATCAACACCTACCGTTACCTTTGCGTAATTACGCAACAAACTTACACTGACCATTTGGTTAAAATCAGAAACTTCTGCCCTTCCCCAAAAAGCAAGCTCACCTGTTACCAAAGGGGCTATAACCTCTCCTTCGTTTTTTCCTTTATTTGCTTCTTCGTTAAATCCACTCCAATTATAATTACAAATAAAGTGAATATACTTAGTCGCTTTTGGAACCCTAGCAGTTCCACTTGTCAAATCCGCAGAGACATCTACCTTTCCAAGGAAAACGTTCTCCTCATCAAAAGTCATTAAAGATAAACTACTCACGCCATCTGCCGCTGTTTTTGTTTTCACAGAATAATCCGGTACAGTCAATGAGAAATTGACTACAGCAAAATCACCGCTATCTTTATTCTCTATTGATTGCTCCAATATATCCTCTTGACAAGAGAATAATGCCAGAAACATTACTGAGAATATGTATATTAAATTTTTCATTTTCCTTATGTTTTTATATTCTATAAAAATCTTTACATCTCACCATCCTTGACATCTCTAACACAACGTACCGTAGCAGCCTTTGAGGTAGACGATTGGTTATTAGTAGTTGCATCCATCATTTGGACTGCTTCTGATCTTCTGGAACTCCAATAAAATCTTCCAGTTAAAATCATATCGAAACCAGAGCCTTGTACATTCTGCAAATAATCAATCATATAGAGCTCAGCAAGAGTTGGAAGCCGCCAGTCATTATGAGTAACATATGAAGTACCAGATTTCTCTCTCTCCGAATAACCACGACAATGTTCGACAGCGTCAGTATAAGACATTTTCGAAGTAGTACCGGCATGAGATGCCAACATAAATCGAGGAGACATTAAACGATTATTGTCATCACTATCCACAGTATTCCCTTCTCCTGAGATTGCAGGATAGCCTATCACAACTGTCTGCTTTAGATAGTTCACGTATTGTTGACTCAATTTGTTAAAATCAGCTTTATCTGTTTCACTTCCATTTTTTATAATTGTACTAGATATATCACTCAAATTAGCTACTAAAACATTTACTATGTACATAGACTTATTATTCAAACTACCAGAAACAGATTCTTTAGTAGTACGGGCAGATAAGAACAATGGTGGATACTGTATTATTCTCACTTTCTCCGATAGCCCATTATTATTTCTGACCACAAACTCTATGACACGAGGTAAAAAATTCACAGGTATTGGACTAATAACTTTTATATTACCTTTTATTCCATCACCTATATCTTGAATACTTATGCCCTGTATATTTACAACTGGTTCCTGCTGATTATTTTTCAGGATATAAACTTTTATTTCATCTGAAGAAATGCTAATAGCCGAAGATGATTGGTAAAATATACTATTATCATCAGTAATCTTATTCGGCATCGTAATCTTCAACGGCGTAACTAACAAATAATTTCCTTTCTCCACATTCACATCCGTCGTTCTTGGTACCCAATCTACTATACTATAAGCCCATTTCATATTGCGCTCTTTCAAATCAAATGTTCCTGCTAACTTATATAAGTTTCCATGAACCAGACCGGTAGTTTCACACACTCCAGCCTTTCGCACCGGATTCAACTCATACTTAAAAGTCCGAGCCATCCCCTCATCCATAGCGCTTTCCTTTAACACGCCTGTTATCTCGATTACAATAGGAGAACCTTCAGTAGCTTTCTCATAAGTATAAAAAGAGAAGCTGCTGATACAGCCTTCCTCCGTTTTATCCCATGAGCTAGTCATTGATTTATTCTTTTTACTATTCGTACAAACGGTGCCTCCCGCAGGTAAAACCACGTCTGACTCCGGGTTGATCCCTGTTATTTTAAATGAGGAAACATCGAAAGAAGCTTCTTCTCCAGCAGAAAATTTCCACGAAACATCAATGCGTGCAACCAACTGATCCACTTTGATATCAAATTTATTGATTTGACCTTTATTTAGAGTTTCAGACTGTTCCGCGATTTTTATCAATTCAGAGGATTTGAAACTTCCTGCTTGCTCTACCGCCAAATCCTTGAATTGCTGATATGTCGTATAAGCCTTACAAGCTTCCCATTGAACACTCGGCAAATTAACGAGTGTCAATATCGGCTGTTTTTCCCCGTAACATTTAGCCACGACTTCTACCTCAAACGATTCCTTCGCATCCGGCTCACCATAGCTTAAACCAACCACTTTCGCTTTTTCCGGATCAAAAACCGCTATCACATAGTTATTGATTTTCTTTTCGGCATCATCCTGTGGAAATTCATAGTTCGCAGCAGCCTTTGTCTCCACACTATTTATGGACAAAGTAGCCGATATCGTAGCCTCCTCTCCTCCACTTATAACAGGCCCGTCAACCAATGTCTCCTCTGAGCAAGAAGAGAATAGCCATGTCGTGGCAGCTATCGTAAATAGTATATTCTTTAGTCTCATAACTTATTAATTTTACCCGTTTATTTTATTACTTCTTCCCAAGTTCCTGTTACCGTATTCGATATAAAGTCGTTTACCGTGCAGGTTCCTTCTGCCGTGCCATTCGTAATGGTCACATACAGTTTATATATATTCCCCGGCTGTACGCAGGCTGCGCCGTCCGTCTTTATCTTAAATGTACTTGTAGATTCCACTCCATTCACCGTATATACGACTTTCAATGCCGTTTGTTTATTCACGTCATTGCTTTCATTCGCATATGTATAAAAACGAATATCGCTAATATTCTCATACGTTGGTTTTGGGGATACACTCGAATCATTATAATCCGGATGAAAAGGATTATCATCACCTACAGAAAGCGGACCTACAGGAGAAGATCTCAGAATCACATTAGGATCAGCCTTTTTAACATATGTGCTAGTAACGGCGTTTAATAATGAAACGCTTACAACGTTAGCATCGGATACCGTCTCTTCCTTGAAAACAGGTTCCCCATTCGAATCTGTTCCAGTTTGTACCTTCTTATTTACCTTAAACTCCTCCAACTGAATAGCCGACGTAAGTTGATATACCGGTATTTCAACCTTGGTACAATTCTCTCCCTCAACATATTCATCCAATACCTTCTCCCGCACTTTATAATCAGATATAGTTACTGAACCGAACTTCACGAAGATATTAGGATCTGTCATAGTAATTCTTCGTCCCAATATATCACCGTAAGTCTTGCAGTTTGCCACAAATCCATCCAGATCTTTTTTTGCATCGGCCGATAATATATTAGCGACCGCCACAAACGTCACTTTAGGTTTATCTGTCGCATCCGCGTTTCTTACAGGAATCTTAATAATCATATGGTTTCCCAACGCATAAATATTAGGATTATCTTTCGTAGGTGCAGAGCCTATCGCATCACCTCCTTGATAGGTATTATAGAAAGCAGAGGCTATTATTTCACTTCCGTTTGTTAACGCATCTTCACCCCCTAAGAATGCCGCTATATAACAGCTATTGATAACTCCTTCTGTTGTTTTATTATTATCCGGAGCTTCTGTACCTACTGATTTAGTTTGTAGAGTGCCACCTGTTAAAGCCAAGTCGAATTCCGCATATATATCCGTCCTCGATTCTTCCTCTGTAACAACTTTGCCTACCTCATCCAGCACCTCATCCCCCATCGAGCAAGAGATCGCTAGTAGCATCAAGCAAATACTTGAGATTATTGTCCTTATTTTCATACCCCTATATTTTATTCGTTTAACTTATTCCTTATTGTCTAGAATATAAGGATCGTTTTAGTTCCGATAGGACGAAGGTCTAGGCAGGCTTGAGTAAAGAAGACATACAAGACTGAATCAACTCTTTACCTTGTTGAGAATAGGTAAAGATAATTTTCATAAGTTCTTCTCCAAAGTGGATTGATTTGCATAAGAGACTATAATATAAGGATTTAATATTAGGATAGGTTATATAGTCCTATCGGAACGAAGTTCCCAAGGACAGGCTAGCGGATTTTTTTACACTGACAAAATTAAATGGATACATTAATGAATGGAATAGGCGGAACTTTCAACTTTAAGGGGTAAAACTAGCAATTTAAGGTTTGTTGAAATAAACGATAGAGAATCCTATCATTTCGATAGAGATACCCATGCTGCCAGAGAAACATTATAGGTCATGGTTGCTTTTTTATGAATAGGAACAAAGATAATCGTTTAATTCATTATCTTTGTGGAAGTATAAACAAATAAACAAGATAACTATGAAAAATAAATCATCGTTAGTACGTTTCGATTGGGCGATCAAACGTTTACTTCGCCAAAAGTCCAATTTTGTAGTCCTCGAAGGTCTTTTATCCACCCTTCTCGGGGAAAACGTGATTATTGTCCGCATCCTAGAAAGCGAAGGTAACAAAGAGGATAGCGAGGACAAGTTCAACCGCGTAGACGTATTGGCAGAAAACAGTAAAGGCGAGCTGGTAATCATCGAGGTACAAAACAACCGGGAGCTAGATTATTTTCACCGTATGCTATATGGCACATCCAAGGCAGTCACCGAGTATATTCATGAGGGAGAGAAATACGGTACTATCAAGAAAATCTACTCCGTAAACATTATCTATTTCGATCTTGGGCAGGGAAAAGATTACGTATATCACGGGAAGACCCAATTCAAAGGTATTCATTTTGACGATATATTGAAACTATCCACCCGCCAACGGGAACAATTCGTCAAACAAGAAGCCGGCGATATTTTTCCTGAATATTACGTATTACGTGTCAACGAGTTTGACGAACTGGCGAAAACACCCCTCGACGAATGGATCTATTTCCTAAAAACAGGAGAAATAGATGAACATGCCACCGCCAAAGGATTGCCGGAAGCACGGGAGAAGTTACGGATCGATAAACTCAGCCCTTCCGAGAAGGGCCAATACTACGCCCACATGGAAGCCCTTCGATATCAAAAGAGCGTCATCGAGACCGGATGGATAGAAGGGCATGCGGATGGACGAGCGGAAGGCAGAGCAGAAGGCATCGCAGAGGGTAAAGCGGAAGGCAGAGCAGAAGGTAGAGCGGAGGGTATTGCAGAAGGACAGAACCTAGAGAAACGTCAAATTGCCGCCAACTTGAAAAAGCAAGGGCTTTCCATAGAGATCATAGCGAATTGCACAGGGCTTTCTCCGGAAGAAATAGCGAATTGCTAATACCTATTTATATAAAGGGGGAATCAAAAGATTCCCCCTTTATACATATCATCGAAATTCGAATGCTGTCCGTTCATCTTCTGGGCCTCCTCGCTTTCTGGATTCAGTTCCAAAGATTTCTTCAAGTCCTCGAACGCACCGGTCTTATCACCTTTCAGATTCTTGGCTCGCCCACGCTCACTATAAGCCTTGGCAAAAGACGGATTCGTCTCGATCGCCTCGTCGAAGAAAGCGATCGCCTCGTCATATTTCTTTTGCTCGATCAGTAACTGACCAGATAAGATACAAGCGTCCTCATTAAACGGATTTAGATCTAGGACCTGCTGGAAATCAGAATTCGCGGCCTCGATATCCCCTAAAGCCATATGAATACGTCCTCTCAATAAATAAGAACTTTCCTCCTCCGGCACGATCTCGATCGCTTTCTCCACATCGGGCAGCGCCTCTTTAGCTTGTCCCAGTCCTAAAAGAATCTCCGCACGCAATAAATAAGAATCGGCGAAATCCTCCTTCAAGGAGATCGATCTCGTCAGGTCGGCGATAGCGCCAAATACGTCATTCGTCGCTTTCTTCGCTTTTGCCATCATGAAATAAGCGACATGATTAGAAGGCTCTAGCTCGATCACGTGCAAACAATCGGTTATGACCTCCGCATCCTTATCCAACATAAACAATAAGTTAACGCGAGTCAAGCGGGTAGCGATATGATCCGGCTCCATCTCAACCATCCGGTTCAACACATCCTCGGCTTTCCCTAGATCGTTCGCCATCGTATAAGCGGAAACGAGATAGCTCATCGTCTCAAAATCCTCCTGTATATTCAGTGCCTCCGTAAAGCATTTGATCGCATAAACAAGTTTTCCCATCTTCTGGGCACGTACGCCGTCGTATTTCAAGATATCAAAGTTCTTCTGCTCGTTCTTCGCCTTATCCTCCGTCGCCTCGGCCGGTTTGGAAGAAGAGAATAAAGATGTAAAGAAATTTCCCATGGTCTTATTCCTTAATTATTATAGTTTTACATTATTAGAATTCCACCGCAAAGTTACGGTAATATATTTGAATTTTCAGCCGTACAAGCGCCGGAAAAAACACGTACGTGTTTTTGGAAAAAGTCGTACATGTTTTTCGGAAAACACGTACATGTTTTTTCAAGCTGACAATCATTCACCGAAAAGGCCGTTTCGCTTATTTATTTTCATTTTTTTAATTAAAATGTAACAGATCGTTTTCCAGTATTTTATAATTTTGCGATTGTTTTTAATTTGGCTGAAAGTTGCTCAATCCTTTGTAGAAACCTTTTAAGCTAGCCACAAATATAGAATATGGAGAATATAGAGACAGGACTTTTGTTAATGGTAGTTGGAATGACCACCGTATTTGCTATCCTTTTGATCGTTATCAATCTGGGAAAAGGACTTATCGTCTTGGTGAATAAATACGCACCGGAAGAGATCATAGCGAAGAAACCAGTAGCGGCAGCCGTTCGGGGACAAACGGCCACTCCCACGCAAACCACCGCAATCGGCAGTCTTTCCGGACAGGAGACAGCCGCCATCGTATCGGCAATCAGCGCCGTGACCCGTGGACAGGGGAAAGTTATCAAAATTGAGAAAGTATAAATAATACATATTAATATCATGAAAAGAGAAATCAAATTCAGTTTGGTCTTCAGAGACATGTGGCAATCTGCCGGAAAGTATGTCCCGACCGTAGACCAACTAACCAGAGTCGCTCCGGCAATTATCGAGATGGGCTGTTTCGCCCGGGTGGAAACGAATGGCGGAGGATTTGAACAAGTCAACTTATTATTCGGCGAGAATCCTAATAAAGCGGTCCGTGAATGGACAAAACCTTTCCATGCGGCAGGTATCCAGACGCATATGTTGGACCGCGCGTTGAACGGCCTTCGCATGAGCCCGGTACCCGACGATGTACGTCAGCTATTTTATAAGGTAAAGAAAGCGCAGGGAACGGATATCGCCCGCACGTTCTGCGGTTTGAACGACGTACGGAATATCGCCCCATCTATTAAATACGCGAAAGAGGCCGGTATGATCTCACAATGCTCCTTGTGTATCACGCATTCTCCGGTACATACGGTTGAGTATTATACCAAGATGGCATTCGAGTTGATCGAGCTCGGAGCGGATGAGATTTGTATCAAGGATATGGCCGGTATCGGACGTCCGTACACATTAGGCCGTATCGTAGCCAATATCAAGGAAAAATATCCAGAGATCCCGATCCAATATCATAGCCATGCCGGTCCCGGCTTTAACGTAGCTTCCATCATGGAGGTTTGTAACGCAGGTTGCGACTATATCGACGTAGGTATGGAGCCGCTTTCTTGGGGTACAGGACATGCGGACTTGCTGACCGTACAGGCGATGTTGAAGGACGCCGGTTATAAGGTGCCCGAGATCAATATGGAGGCTTATATGAAGGTTCGTGCCTTGGTTCAAGAATTCATGGATGATTTCTTGGGATTGTATATCAGCCCGAAGAACCGGTTGATGAATTCCTTGCTGATCGGACCGGGACTTCCGGGCGGTATGATGGGTAGCTTGATGGCGGACCTTGAGAAGAACCTAGAGACGATCAACAAGAGCAATATAAAGAACAACAAACCGCTGATGTCTCAAGACCAGTTATTGATCAAGTTGTTCGACGAGGTAGCTTACGTATGGCCACGTGTCGGTTATCCTCCATTGGTAACTCCATTCAGCCAATACGTGAAGAACCTAGCTTTGATGAACGTCATGCAGATGGAGAAGGGGAAAGCCCGCTGGAGCATGATCGCCGACGATATCTGGGATATGATCCTCGGAAAGGCCGGACGTCTTCCGGGCCCGTTGGCTCCCGAGATCGTCGAGAAGGCGAAGGCCGAAGGCCGCCAGTTCTTCGAGGGCAATCCTCAAGACAATTATCCGGACGCATTGGATAAGTATCGAAAGTTGATGAACGAGAAGCAATGGGAAGTTGGCGAGGATGAGGAAGAACTCTTCGAATACGCCATGCACCCCGCTCAATACGAGGCATATCGCTCCGGAAAGGCCAAGGTCGAGTTTAAGGCAGACGTGGCAAAACGTAAGGCAGAGAAAGCGAACGCCGGTAAACCGACGGTACCCGCCACTCCAGC
>ERZ780079.535-NODE-535-length-15473-cov-2.7872_pt1 | contig 15473 bp, 10 predicted proteins | sample MGYA00511087_ERZ780079 | MGnify/ENA primary metagenome ERZ780079 (study PRJEB29588, sample SAMEA2142583) | human gut metagenome | biome: human gut; feature: human-associated habitat; material: faeces | place: Denmark | collected 2008/2010 ... | reverse complement strand
CGCTGAGGAGGTATCTTTGACATCGACGGGAAGAAAATTCAGGTCGAAGAAGAACAATTAAGGACACAAGCTCCGGGTTTCTGGGATGACCAGAAGCGTGCCGAAGCGCAAATGAAGAAGGTGAAAGATCTTCAGAAATGGATTGAGGGTTATAATCATGTCAGGACACTGAGTGATGAACTGGAACTGGCTTTCGATTTCTATAAAGACGATCTTGTCACCGAGGCGGAGGTGGACGAAGGATATGCCAAAGCATTGGAAGCGGTTGAGAATCTGGAGCTGAAAAACATGCTTCGCGGTGAGGCCGATCAGATGAGTTGTGTTCTGAAGATAAATTCCGGTGCCGGTGGTACGGAGAGTCAGGATTGGGCGTCCATGCTGATGCGTATGTATCTGCGCTATGCCGAACGAATGGCTATAAGGCCACTATTTCTACTTTGCAGGAAGGTGATGAGGCAGGTATCAAGACCTGTACCATCCAGATAGAGGGCGATTATGCCTACGGCTATTTGAAAGGGGAGAATGGGGTACATCGTCTGGTGCGTGTTTCTCCATATAATGCACAAGGAAAACGAATGACCTCTTTTGCTTCGGTTTTTGTCACTCCGTTGGTTGACGACAGTATCGAAGTGAATATAGAGCAGGCACGTATTTCCTGGGATACCTTCCGTTCGGGTGGTGCCGGAGGTCAGAATGTAAATAAGGTGGAGTCGGGTGTGCGCTTGCGCTATCAGTTTAAAGACCCTTATACCGGTGAAGAAGAGGAAATCCTGATCGAGAACACCGAAACCCGTGACCAACCTAAGAACAAGGAAAATGCCATGCGCCAGTTGCGTTCTATCTTATATGATAAAGAGCTACAGCACCGTATGGCCGAACAGGCAAAAGTGGAAGCAGGAAAGAAAAAGATAGAATGGGGGTCGCAGATACGAAGTTACGTATTCGATGACCGCCGTGTGAAAGATCATCGCACTAATTATCAGACTTCTGACGTCAATGGAGTGATGGATGGAAAGATCGAAGACTTCATTAAAGCCTATTTGATGGAATTTTCATCCGAGGAACAAAATTAATTCTCTTCTTCTTTAGTTGGTTTGAATAATTATTCTTAGCTTTGTTAGCGTTGAACTTTAAAGCTAAAAACATATGGGTAAGAATAAGAAAAAAGTAACACACACCAAAAAGGAGGAAGAACAGGCAAAACGTGTGATCAAGATCATTTCTATTTCACTCGTCATTTTGGCACTTGCCATGATTATAGGTTTTTCTTTCGTGAGTTGAAGAGCAGATTTTACAATTAATGGAGGCTGTGCGGTTTGAGTACAGCCTCCTTCTTGTTTATTCTTTATAATGTTTGTAGAATGTGTAGATATTTCCTGTTGCTTTTCGTCTTTTATCTGTTGTCCGGTTTTAATGTACTGGCCGGGAATATTACACATTATCAGATATATACCACGGCCGATGGACTGTCTCACCGCGTTGTCCGGGATATTTTGCAAGATAGGAAAGGATATTTGTGGATGGCTACTTGGAATGGGTTATGCCAATATGACGGTTGTGAGTTTTCTACTTATAATAAACTGGATGACGGGCAACTGATCGGAAGGCTCGGTTCGATAGCCGAAACGGAGAATGGAGGGATTCTTTGCCGGACACCACAAAATAAATGTTATCTGTTTGATCCGGTAACAAAAAGATTCTCCGTGCCGGCTTCTCAGGCTTTCCCTAAAAAACAGATAAAGAATCCATATGTTTTAAAAGCGGTACAAAATGGTATAACGATCTCCGATAGCAGGAACACATTTTTCTTATCCGTACCTACCAAGAAAGATTTAAGCACTACTTTGCATGCTTCCTGTACCGATCGTAATGGTAATTTGTGGGTCAATTGCAACGATGTCCTTTATAAGATAAGTTTTCCAAATGAGCAGTACCAGTACTATACACATATACAGGATACGGATTCTCCTATCTATGCGACGGAGATTCGTGCTTTCTTGCATATGGAAAAGGAATTCTGGCTGGCTGGTAAGAATGGACGGATCTACATGTATGACCTGCACCGGAATTTTATCGGCTATTTATCTCCCCGGGGAGATATACAAAGAGAACCTGTCTCTTTTGGGGCAAACATTTATTCGATGGAATTACGGCACGGAAATGTCTGGATGGCGAGTAAAGGGGGCGGACTGTTTATGCTTACTCCAAAGGAAGAAGGCCGGTATGAGATTCGCCGTTGGACTGATTTTGAGGGAGATTCCAGTATTTATTCGTTTGCTTTTGATGACCGGCAAAATCTTTGGATAGGAACGTACCATAATGGATTGTATAAGATAGCCTGGCAACCTAACTACGATTCTCTTCCACAGAGGGTGGATACGGTTGCCGGAATAAGGCATATCACTATGATTGATGGTCATATAGCGGTGGCTTCCAAGAAAGGATTGTTGATATACGATAAGGACGGACGATTGGAACAACGGTTGTGCCACTACGATTGTTCTTATATATATGCCGCACAGGATGGTACGGTCTATGTTTCAACGATGGGCTTCGGATTGCATAAACTCGTTATCCGAAATGGCAAATGGGAATTGGAATCTTTCAAAATACCCTCCGTCTCATCGGAGATCGTTCTGTCTGTTGCAGAAGATACGGACGGGGTTCTTTACTTTATTAAGGATGATTCTTTTTTCAAATATTCGGCAGGTCAGCAGGTCCAGATTTTTGGGAGTAATTATTTTGGCAGGAATATGACCTTTTCAGAAGCAGCGGCTTTTATCCGGGAACGTACTCTTTGGGTGGGGACAGTGGATGGCTATCTTACCATGCATTTGAATGACTTGTCGAAAAATAATCCCTCCTTTTGTTGGAAAGAAATTCTTGTAGATACATTACATCTACACACGGATATAACGGAAATAGAGGCATCTGAAGGGCAGGAGATCCGCATTTCCCCCATTGTGTTGGATTATGGCTATATGGGGAAAATACAATATAAATATCGGTTGAATCCGGATTCCGTTTGGATACCTTTGGCGGAAAGAGAGCCGATTGTTCTGAACGGGCTTAAAAATGGGGAATATTTATTAGAGGTACAATATACCGATAGCAAAGGAATTTGGAGTGCAGAGATTACTACTTTGTCTATCGATATCGATCCGCCGTTTAAGAGGAAAATGTTGTATGCCGGATTCGCCGTCGTATTACTTGTATCGCTCTGTTTGGTCATTTATTACAGGAAAAGGCGGCGGCAGATAAATTTCGATATATCGTCCGGAACAGTGGACGGGCAAACAGTCGGTTTGAAAGAAGAGGAAGATGAGCGATTTCTTCATAAAGCAGAAGATTTTGTCCGGCAAAATATAGCCAATGATAATCTTACAGTCGATTTCTTAGGAGAGTATTTGGGACTCAGCCGTTCTTTGTTGTATCGGCGGATGAAAGAAAGTGTGAATAAGACTCCTGCACAATTTATAAAGGATATTCGGATAAGGGAAGCGGAACGCTTGTTGAAGTCGCAAAAGTATACGATTGCGGAGATAGCGGACATGACTGGTTTTTGTGACCCGAAATACTTTAGCCGGGTTTTCAAGAAAGAAACCGGCAAGGTGCCTACTACTTATTTGAAAGAACAGGAATAATTGGGCAATGCGCCAATATGCCAATATACCAATTGGCTGGCTGTCATCATTGATGATGGTTATTTTAAAGGTTGAACTTGATTTCGGGAAAACTTTTATCTCACATGGTTTTTATATCAGGTTGAGGCTGTTAAGCTTTTCCATTGGGAGGTGGACTATTTCTTCCGAAAGGAGGATTATTTCATTGCTGGTTTTTGTTCGGTTTTGAAGGGGTATGTGATGCTTTTGTAGATAACTTGTTTATTGTTAGTTCGTTATCTTTTTGGAGTCTGATGCTGGTTGGTAAAAAGGATTTGTATTTGAGGGTGTTTGAAAAGGGGACTTTTGAGGTGTGATTACTGCTGTTTTTGATCAATAAATCGAATTTATAAATATTGGTTTTTATGGGTGGATATATGATTTTACCCTTTTTTAGAAACGTTTTTACCCGGTTGGGGAGGTTTTCGTTGGATAACTTTGCCTCATGGTTAACTATTAAAATGTATTTTATCCATGAGAAAACATGTACTGATGAAAAGTTTACTGCTGTTAGTAGTAGGTCTGTGTACCGGAAATATGTCGGCACAAGATCTTAAGTTATGGTATGATCGTCCTGCCGATTATTGGGTGGAAGCTTTGCCCTTGGGAAACGGGCGGTTAGGAGCAATGGTTTATGGTATCGCTTCACAGGATACTATTCAGATTAACGAGGATACCTATTGGTCGGGTAGTCCTTATAACAATGCGAATCCGAATGCACTTACGCATTTGGAAGATATCCGGAATTATATTAATAATGGTGAGTATGCAGAGGCTCAAAAGTTAGCATTGGCTAATATTATTGCAGACCGGAATATCACCGGTCACGGGATGATTTATGAGTCAATCGGTAATCTGTTGCTCGATTTTCCCGAAAACCACAAAACACCGTCTAATTATTATCGTGAATTGGATCTTTCCAATGCGGTTGCCAAAATAACCTATACGGTAGATGGGGTGAACTATACCCGTGAGGTTTTTACTTCATTGGCAGATCAGTTGATTATTATTAAAATTTCGGCTGACCAACCGGGCAAGGTGACTTTTAAAACCTCTTTTGTCGGCCCGTTGAAAACAAATCGTACCAAGGTGACTGTTAAGCTGGTGGAAGGAGCCGATAATATGCTGTCTGTTTACACTGAAGGTGGGAAAAAGACGGAAGAAAATATTCCTAATCTGTTGCATGCCCATTCATTGATAAAGGTCGTTGCTGATGGAGGTAGTCAGACGGCGGCAAACAGTAGCTTGAATGTTACGGATGCCAATAGTGCTTGTATTTATATCTCGACAGCTACCAATTTTGTTAGTTATAAAGATATCAGTGCCGATAGTGAAGCACGTGCCAAAGAGTATCTTGATAAATTTGACAAAGATTACGAGCAGGCCAAAGCGGATCATATTGCGAAATATCAAGAGCAGTTCGGACGTGTTACTCTGAATCTGGGCAATAACAGTGAACAGGAAAAGAAGCCTACCGATGTACGGATTGAAGAGTTTTCTACAGTAAATGATCCTTCATTGGCCGCCTTGTATTTTCAGTTTGGGCGTTATCTGCTTATTTCCAGTTCACAGCCGGGAACACAACCGGCTAATTTGCAGGGAATCTGGAATCCGAATGCCGGGCAGTATCCGGCGTGGGATAGTAAATATACGGCCAATATAAATGTTGAAATGAATTATTGGCCGGCCGAAGTCACGAATCTGAGTGAATGTCATAATCCTTTTTTGCAGATGGTGAAAGATGTCAGTGTGACCGGAGAAGAGTCGGCCGGTAAAATGTATGGTTGTCGCGGATGGACGCTTCATCACAATACGGACATCTGGCGTTCTACCGGGGCGGTGGACAAATCGGCATGCGGTGTGTGGCCTACCTGTAATGCTTGGTTCTGTTTTCATTTGTGGGAACATTATTTGTTTACCGGAGACAAAGAGTTTTTGGCAGAGATCTATCCGGTTCTGAAGAGCGCCAGCGAATTTTATCAGGATTTTCTGATTACAGATCCGAATACCGGTTACAAAGTAGTGTCACCCTCCAACTCTCCGGAGAATCATCCGGGATTGTTTTCGTATACCGATGATAGTGGTAGCAAACAGAATGCGGCTATTTTTAGTGGGGTGACCATGGATAATCAGATGGTATACGATCTGCTTCGCAACACCATTGAGGCTGCTGAAATATTGAACACGGATAAAGGATTTGTTGCCGATTTGAAAGAGTTGAAAGAACAGTTGCCGCCGATGCATGTAGGTAAATACGGACAGTTGCAGGAGTGGCTTGAAGATTGGGACAGAGAGAGTTCCGGACATCGTCATGTCTCTCATTTGTGGGGTATGTTTCCCGGTACTCAGATTTCTCCCTATACTAATTCTGCCCTGTTCCAGGCTGTAAAGAAGTCATTGGTAGGACGTGGGGATGAGAGCCGTGGGTGGTCTATGGGTTGGAATGGCAATCATGCCTATCAACTGATTCAGAATCAGTTGAAACTGAAGGATCCGAATGTTACTATTTCGGATGCGAATGGAGGAACTTATGCCAATATGTTCGATGCACATCCGCCTTTCCAGATAGATGGTAATTTCGGGTGCTGTGCCGGTATTGCAGAGATGTTGGTACAGAGCCATGACGGGGCCGTGCATTTATTGCCGGCGTTACCGGATGTATGGTCGGAAGGCAAAGTAACCGGTTTGAAAGCCAGAGGAGGATTTGAGATTGTGGATATGCAGTGGAAGTGGGGTAAAATCGTATCTGTAACGGTTAAATCCGGCATAGGAGGCAATTTGCGTTTGCGCACTGCTACTCCTCTGAGACCGGGAGATAGTTTCACGATGAAGGTAGCAGAGGGTGATAACAGCAATTCACTGAACAGTGTTTATGAAATACCCGAACCGGTAATTAAAGATATTACCAAGATTCCCGCACTGGATTTGGTAGAAACCACTGTGTATGATATTGAAACGGAAGCCGGGAAGACCTACACATTTGTTCCTGTAAGTAATATTTATGAATGGACAGGTGCCGAATCAAATTCTTGGAATCAGCCTAATAACTGGAATCCTGCCGGGACACCGAAAGAACAGGATCAGGGAATTGTGGCTCATGGCACGATAGATTTTGACGGGGGAGATTTTGCCGGTAATATCACTCTTGAAGAGGGAACGACAGCATTGGTTTCTGCTACTTCGAATCTGAAGGGAAAATTGTCTTTCAACGGTGCAGTAATAAAAAACAGATCGGAAGGGGTAACTTTAACTACCGGAGGCATCTCATTGGTGTCGGATGTGACTGCGGAAGTGGCCGGTAATCTCGTTCTTATAGGAAATATAGATGGCGAAGGCACTTTAAGCAAAACAGAAACCGGAAAACTGTTTATACAGGGAGTGAATGATACCTGGACCGGAAATCTGGATATAAAAGCAGGTGAGGTAACTGTCCATGGTAAGAATGCAGCCGGAACCGGTAATATCGATGTTGCTGCGGAAGCCGGACTTCGATTGGCAGGCGGTGATTGCCTGTATCACAAAACCAAACTGAATATTGCCGAAGGCGGTAAATTAATTCTGGATACGGATGCTTCTTTGAGTGAGGTATATACCGGTGGTAAATTATTGGCAGAGGGAACGTATACTGCTACTAAATTGCCGGCCTATCTGGAGGGAGAGGGTACTTTGACGGTTGTCCATCCTGATTATGCTTTTCAGTGGACTCCGCAGGCAAATAAAAATTGGGAGGTTGCCGCCAATTATACTCCGGCTATTTTACCGGTTGAAGGAGATACTATTCTTGTTGATTCCGAAATAGAAGCATCAACAGATAATTTTCCGGTAGTGATGTATCTTAATGCTAATAACATTCGTTTGAGAAAAACAGTCAGTAAGATTAAAGAACTCTATATGGCAGGCGGTACGAGTATGAGTTATGCCAGTGGCAGGAGTGATTTCGGTTGGGACAGTCCTGTTCATATCAATGGGGAAGTATCGTTTAAACTAAGTGGCGGTGGTACGGTAAATACGCTTACACTACAGGGAAATGTAGATGGAAAGTCGACGGTTACTGTGGCAAATGATGCAAAAACGGTGAATAGTGCCATTCTTGTGCTGAAGGGTGATAACAGTGGTTTTACCGGTGTTTGGAGTATTACCAACAGTCCACGTACCGAGGGATCGGTAATTGGGGTACAAGGAGATGCCGCATATGCTTTGGGCAATGGTGAAATACAAATTGGTAAGGGTAATCGGGTGGTCTTTAACCATGTGGGAGCTGCCGGTGACTGTGCTGTTTTAAAATTGAATGAAGGAGGAAAGGCGGTTATGAATACAAACGGCAGTGTAGCCGAACTGTATCTGAACGGTGTAAAACAAGTGCCCGGAACGTATAGTGTCGGCACTCACCCCGGTTATTTCGAAGGAGATGGGACTCTGACCGTACTGAATGCTACCGGTATTGGAGATGTGACTACGGAAAATTTTGTTTATTATCGGAAAGGCCACCTCTTTCTGTCGGATAGTTGTGAAAGTGTAGCTGTTTTTGATCTGGAAGGAAAGCAGTTGTTCCAGGCGAATCATCAGAAAAATTGTCGTGTAGTACTTCCGAATGGCGTTTATCTGGTTAAGGCGGATAATCGGGTTGCGAAAATAATGGTAGCCGAGTAAGATGAATGGAAGCGTCCTGTGAGGGGCGCTTTTTTTATGATATATTTGTCAATACTGTTGGTTGTTGTCTGATGGAACTGTTATTGTACTTCGTAATCTATTTGTAATGTGTAATACATTTGTAACCTGTTTGTCATAAGGGTGTATGGGGGCATCGTTACTTTTGCACCAAAATATTAAGTTATAAACCTGATGAGAATATTGGTTACGATTGGGGCAGGATTACTGCTGACGACAACAGCTTTGGCACAAGTAAACGAAGAAGTGGTAGATGGGAAAAAACTGGATAAGGAGAAGATGGAATTGCACGACTATTTGCCGGCAATCCATGGAACGATCCGTGCAAAATACGAATATCAGACGGCAACTGACGAAAGTCGTTTTCAAGTACGGAATGCCCGTTTCAGCTTGACAGGCAATGTGCTTCCGATCGTGGCTTATAAAGCGGAAATAGATCTGTCCGATCAGGGAAAAATCCGTATGCTGGATGCTTATACTCGTATTTTCCCAATAAAGCATGTCAACTTTACGATCGGACAGATGAGGGTTCCTTTTACGATTGATGCGCACCGTTCGCCGCATGTACGCTTTTTCGCTAACCGTTCGTTTATTGGAAAACAGGTTGGTGATGTACGTGATGTCGGGGCCACTCTGGCTTATACACGCAAAGATGCATCTTTGCCGTTCATCCTTGAAGGCGGGTTGTTCAATGGCTCCGGACTGACAGAACAGAAGGAATGGCATAAAACATTGAATTATTCTTTGAAAGGGCAACTTTGGTTTGCGAAGGGATGGAATCTTACGCTGAGTACCCAAATGATGAAACCTGCCGAGGTACGCGTCAATATGTACGATGCCGGAATTTATTATGAAACTGATAAATTCCATATAGAAGCGGAATATTTGTATAAGACGTATGGACATGACGCTTTTAAGAATATGCATTCTGTCAATAGTTTCGCTATTTATGATATTCCGCTTCGCCGCTTTTTTCATAAGATGTCTTTTCTGGCACGTTATGATATGATGACGGATCATAGTGATGGAATAACAACGTCTGAAACGGAACCGAATAAGTTGGCCATAACCGATTATGCACGCCATCGTGTGACAGGCGGTTTGACTTTCAGCTTCTCCAAATCCTCACGAAATTTTTTTATAGCCGATATACGCTTGAACTACGAAAAGTATTTTTATAAAAGTGGAGGAATACCCGATCCGTCCGAACAGGATAAGTTAGTGGTTGAATTTATGACACGGTTTTGAGTTGTATGATTTATGAATGATGATTTAGGAGCGATGATGCTGGAAAATAAATTAATTTCATTGTTCATTATTCATTATTCATTCCTACTTTTGCAGCATGGCACAGGAAATTGAACGTAAATTTCTCGTTTCGGGAGATTATAAATCGCAGGCTTTTGCGCAAAGTCGTATTATACAGGGATACATAAGCAGTGCCCGGGGAAGGACGGTACGGGTACGAATCCGTGATGGTAAAGGGTATCTTACTATTAAGGGGGCTTCTAATGCTTCCGGAACCAGCCGTTACGAGTGGGAGAGAGAGTTGCCGTTGAACGAGGCCGAAGAATTGATGAAACTTTGTGAGCCGGGAGTGATTGATAAAACCCGTTATTTGGTCCGTAGCGGGGCGCATGTTTTTGAAGTGGATGAATTTTATGGTGAGAATGAGGGGCTTGTAGTGGCGGAAGTTGAATTGAGTACAGAGGATGAAGCTTTTGTGAAGCCTGCTTTTATCGGTCAAGAGGTGACGGGGGATGTCCGTTACTATAATTCACAGCTAATGAAAAAGCCGTATACAATCTGGTAACTCTAAAAATAATCTGTATATTTGTTCGCATTCAAAAGAACAGTGTATGGAACAATTATATAATTATCTGCCGCGCGAGTTGGTTACCTTTATTTTGGTGACTTTATTTTCTCTTCTTATCGGTTTGTCGCAGCGTAGAATCAGTCTGAAACGAGAAGGAGAAACCACGCTTTTCGGTACAGACCGTACTTTTACTTTTATCGGTATATTGGGATATCTGCTTTATATTCTTGATAAAGCAGATATGCGTCTCTTTATGGGGGGCGGTTTGATTTTGGGGATATTGCTCGGGCTGAACTATTACGTCAAGCAGTCTCAATTTCATGTTTTCGGGATTACTACTATTATAATAGCCCTGATTACTTATTGTATTGCTCCCATTGTAGACACGCAGCCATCGTGGTTTTACGTGATGGTAATTGTGACTGTATTGTTACTGACAGAATTGAAGCATACCTTTACTGAGTTTGCCCAGCGTATGAAGAATGACGAGATGATCACTCTTGCCAAGTTTTTGGCTATCAGTGGAATCATTTTGCCGATGTTGCCCGACAAGAACATCATTCCGGATATCAATCTGACTCCCTATTCCATATGGTTGGCTACGGTGGTGGTTTCCGGTATCTCGTATCTGTCTTATCTATTAAAGCGTTATGTGTTCCGTGAGTCGGGAGTATTGGTTTCCGGTATCATCGGCGGATTGTATAGCAGTACGGCCACCATCTCTGTATTGGCACGTAAAAGCCGTAATGCGCATTCCGAACAGGCTACGGAGTATGTGGCTGCCATGTTGTTGGCTGTAAGTATGATGTTCTTGCGATTTATGATACTTATTTTTATTTTTAGTCGTGAGATATTTGTCAGTATCTATCCTTATTTGCTTATTATGGCTTTGGTAGCTGCTGCTGTTGCCTGGTTTATTCATTCCCGGCGGAAGAAAACGGATGGTACCGAAAGTCTGGATGAAGAAGAGGACAGCAGCAATCCGTTGGAGTTCAAAGTTGCTTTGATCTTTGCGGGGTTATTTGTCGTTTTTACGGTGCTTACTCACTATACTTTGATTTATGCCGGTACGGGAGGGTTGAATCTTTTATCGTTTGTTTCCGGTTTTAGTGATATTACTCCTTTTATTTTGAACTTGCTGCAAAATACGGGCAGTGTGGCTGTGTTGGTTGTTACGGCTTGTAGTATGCAGGCTATTGTGAGCAATATTCTGGTGAACATGTGTTATGCCTTGTTTTTTTCCGGGAAAGAGAGTAAGCTGCGTCCGTGGATTTTAGGAGGATTCGGGTGTGTAGTGGCAATAAATGCTGTGTTGTTATTGATTTTCTATCTATTGTAATCCGTTGATATTTATGGGAATAAAAAAGTCCGGGTTGTGTATCGCCCGGACTTTTTTATTTTCGGAAATTTATTTCTTTATTGAGCATTTCTATCAGAATTGAATATCGTTCATGCTATTTACCAGTAGTTGGTATTTGATAAATCCTCCTGATTTTGATGAATACTTTGTGTAAATGGCTGTAATATCCCCTGTCTTTCCATTTTCCGGCAACGGTTGAAGTGCGAAGTTTGCATAACCGCTTACACGTACAATGTAATTACCTGTCGAGGTAGGATTGCCTTCGTTGTACGAGAACCAGGACGAACCATAGTAGCGCTGATTATTATAACTATACGCATAAGTCGGTGTCAACCCTTCTTCTTCATAATACTTATTGGTATAAACGGCCGTAGTTGAACCACCCGGATAAGTCGTTTCTAAATATTGGGGGTATTTGTCGTCATCGAATGTTCCTGCTCTGTATTCCAGACCTTCGAAACGAACGAGACGGCCTAAGGCATCATCGTTGAGTTCTGTCTTATAATTGGTTTTATTTACAACCAATGTATCACTTTTGCTTAACTCTCCCAAAGCACCGGTAAAAATATGGGCATTAACCAGTAGTTGGGTTTCAAGATTACGATTGGCATATCCTTTGGCAATATCCGCTTCTGTCGGCATTCCACCCACACTTAACATATAGCGGTAACAGCCAATTGCCAGTCCTTTGGTCTTTACGAATATTTCCTGTCCGGGATGATAAAATACATAGTTGCTAACCATTAGCTTCAGTTCGATAGCCGATTCTGAATCTTCATCATAAATATATACCGATTTATAAACGTTGCCTGCCTGGTCGCTTGAGATTACTTTACCATGGATAACGTAATCTTCTGTGATCTCAAGAGTCTTGCCTAAACTTGCGGCACCGTTGCCGTATACATCGTAGAATAGTTGCTTGAAGTCTTTGATCGAGATCAAAGTTTCATTGGCAAAATCCTCTTCAGTCCATACTTTCGCCGGAGCTGGATCGTCAAAGTCGTTATAGCAGCTCGTAAAGCCTAATACGATCGCTGCCATCATGCATATTTTCAATATTTTGTTCATAGCTTTCATTTTTTATTCGTTACGTTACTTAGAACCGGAAATAAATATTCATATAATAGGTCGTACCGAACATATAGAAATATTTCGAATCGAACGGCTGGTACGTCTGATAATTTTCATCTTTGTTCTTGAGTAGACGTACTTGCTCATATCCACCTGTCTTGATATCCTGATTATTGAGCAGGTTCTTTACTTCAAGGCTGAATCCAAGTGTATAGATCCGGTTGATGTACCAGTTCTTACCGATGCTGGCATTGAGGACACAAGCCGGATCGAACTTCTCCTGATGGCGTAATTCGCGGATGTCTTCTTCTGTCATATTACGTGATAAAACAGCGTCCGTACGGTAGAGCGGACTCATGGACAAATACATATTGTTGTAGTAATTCAAGTCTACGGAAGCATAGAGGTTTTTACGGCTGCGATAAGATAAACCGATGTTCATAGCTGTCTGCGGAGTGCTTTCTACACGGAAGTTTTTCCAGTAGACCTTACCTTGATTTTTGATTTCGCCACTGTTATCCTGTATCTGTACATAGTCGGGATTGGAATCATAAGTAAACTGCCCCCAACTGATAGCTCCGTTCAAAGACAATCCTTGATAAAGAGGTATAGAAGCAGCTACTTCCAGACCGAAGTGACGCTTGTCGATACCGCTCATTGCAAAGTTAGAGAAAGTGGACTCCACGTCATCATAGTACGACAGTACTTTTGTCTGATCCATGAACTTCGTATAATAACCGGATACACGTGCCTTGATATCTCCTATACGCAGGTTGTAGGATGCGTCTACACCGAATACTTTTTCAGCGGAGATACCCGGAGTAACGGAGTTACGCGTACGTGGAGATACGAATGCCGCCTGGAATGCCGGCGCATCCTGCATATAGATAATACTGGCATCGATAGAGTGGGCTGCCGAGAATTTATAATTGAAATTAGCTTTCAGTTTATACGTCAGGTAATTCAACTTTTGGGAGTCGCCTTGTGAATTATCGAGGAATAACCCCTTTTTCCATAAACCATGGCGCCACAAGGTAGAGTGTCCCACCTCACCACCAAGGTTGATACCAATACCTTTGAAACTTGTTTCATACATAGCCCAAGCGCGAGCGGTGAGGTTATTGCCATAATAGTCATAACTGTATTTGTCTCCTTCTTTGGCTGCACGGGCATGACCGTATTGCTGGTAATAATCCATATCATTCTGGTAAGGAACCGGATTAAGACCACCCATGTCACGTTCTGCAAACTTGTCTACATCCACCCAGTAATCACCGCCTAATAAGTCTTTTACTTCGCTGTAATATTCAGTACGGTTGCGACGAAGGTTCATCCCGCCGTTGATTTTGGAATTGTTGCGTAGTTGGTGTGAGAATTGTGTATAGAAATTCCAGTCCAACTGATCGGTATGGCGTTCTTCGATCATGTTGATGGCACGGCGTCCGGAGCCATACAGCGAGTTCTCCGGCTGATTACGGTTGATGTCATACAACTGATCCCAATTGATGTGGCGTATGTTGTCTGTATTGGTGCGCCATGCTTCGTCGAGCCATGCACCGATTTCTGTGCCATTGTAGAAACTCGGCAGATAGCGATAGTAATCGGGACGTGGGTCCGGACCACCATACCATGTCAGTGCAGAATAACCATTCTTTCCGAAACGTAAGGAACTGGCAATATTCAATTGAGAACGATCGGTGATATCGAACGTATAATTAAGCATTGCGATGGGCTCGTGATAGTTACGTACACGTGCATTACGGCGTTTGCCGTCCTGCCATCCCCAGTTGGGGTTATAGTAATTGTTGCCTACCAGGTCATACGCTTCTTGGGTAGAGGCCTGTTGTGCTCCGCGCTCCGTAGGAGTACCCAAAACAGTTAGTCCTAAACGATGTTGGGTGTTAAACTGTTTTTCGACAGCTGCAAAGTAGCCGAAAGCGTTATAGAAAACGCCGTCTACGTAAGAATTTCCTCCTTGACGGGTTGAAACGGAAAAGGCATATGACCAGCCGTTGTCCTGTTGCCCGGATGAATAAGTTAGCATGCCACGGAAACGATACATAGAATTACCGTTTACTACACTGGCACGTAATCCTTTACGCATTTGTGAAGGGCGGGTGTTGATATTGGTCGTACCGGCAATGCCACCGATACCCATATCACCCATATTTAATCCGGAGGTGATTTCTTGATTACGGGTAGCGTCATTCAAGCCGCTCCACAATGACCAGGGAGTATATCCCGTCATAGCATCGTTAAGCTGGATACCGTTCATATAGACATCCGAATATTGTGAATCGTAACCACGGACATTGAAGCGCATCTCACTGAATTTATAAGATGCGATGTTATTGAAAACATCTTTTGATGCGGACAGTGATGAAGGTAATGACTGGGCATCATCCAAAGTCTCAGTATCGAACTCTGCAAATACGGCATCGTCCAACATCATTGTGTTTTCGGGTACCATGATTACGAGATTGATATCTCTCATCATTTGGTCTACACGGACGGCAATGGTCAGCGATTCGAATTCGGTTGCTTCAAAAGTAAGTGAGTATTCGCCTTTCGCCAATTTATCAATCTCAAAATTACCGGTTGCATCGGTTGTTGTCGTAATATCGCCGGGTGTTAAGGTGACCTTTACACCATCGATAGCCGCACGCGTTGTACGGGAAACGACTTTACCTTTAACACCGCCACCCTGTGCAAAAGCCGTCAGCGAAGCCAAAGATAACACCATAATCAGAAATGTTTTTATTCTCATAAATATTGAAGATTTTTATTTACCTATATAGATATATACGGGGAAGTGATCACTGAAACCTCCCTGAAAATTATTGCCCACATATGTACGCAACGGATATCCCTTGTATTGTCCCTCTTTTTGCACCAT
>ERZ780079.529-NODE-529-length-15568-cov-3.80462_pt1 | contig 15568 bp, 20 predicted proteins | sample MGYA00511087_ERZ780079 | MGnify/ENA primary metagenome ERZ780079 (study PRJEB29588, sample SAMEA2142583) | human gut metagenome | biome: human gut; feature: human-associated habitat; material: faeces | place: Denmark | collected 2008/2010 ... | reverse complement strand
CAGCGCCTTCCTGTTTAGTGCAACGGCGCCTTTGTGGATTTGGCTGTCCCGGCTGATTGCCGGATAAAAAATCCGCTACGGTCACAAAAAAATACCCGGCCTTCAACAGCCGGGTATTAAAAATGCCGCAAAAAACTAAATGACCTTGGCCATAAAATATTCGTCGGCATATTTGTCGTCAAAGCTGACCGCCTTCTTGCGGATTCCTTCCCGCTCATAATGATGCTTCTCAAACAGGGCAATTGCCGGAAGATTGTCGGTAACCACCGTAATTTCCAGCCGGCCGACGCCCTTTTCCCTCGCCCAGTTTTCGGCAAAAGCGATCAGCTTGTCGGCAATTCCCTGCCGCTGACTGTCGCGCAGCACGCCGACGGTAAACCGGGCGGTATGCTTCAGTTTGGACAAATGACTGCGGGAAATGCCGAGATAACCGACGATCCGTTCGCCTTCGGTTGCCACGAAAACCTGTTTGTAATCATCGTAATCCTCAATATATTTCTGTTCCTGTTTGGCTTTTTCCGCCGTTTCTTTCGGCGTAAACATCAGATAGTCGCTTTCCTTGACCAGCTTTTCGTAAAACTCCACAAACTTTTCGGCATCGGCCGGTCTGATTTTTCTTATCTCCATGATATACCTCCAACTGATTGATTGCAAATTACCCCTCCCTCTTTGGTTCCAATAAGGTATTTTCGACTTTCCTTTTTTTCAACCGCCGTTACCCGAAAGTTGAGAGCCGGACGGCCGCCGCCGCGTTTTCCGAAATCGGAATTCTCCGCATTTTCATCCGCTTGCGCCTAAATGTTTTCTTTGCTTTTGCCGATGAATTTCAGACAAAACAAAAAAATCCTTTACAAAAGCAAATAAATCTGTTAATGGTTGCAAATAGTTTAAAATGAGTAAAAGAATGACCGCTTTCAAATTGACATCCCTGCGCCTGCGCAGATTGACGCTGCGACGATGACTTGTCCCGCCAAGATAAGTTCGTCGCAAGATTTGAGTTTGCTCAAATCTTTTTTTATGTCCAATCTCAGCAAAACGCAAAGGTTCAAAATGAGCACAAAACAGTTAACGGTCAAAAAATTAAACATTGAAAATTTAGCTGATGTTATGAAATTGCAGCAAAAAATCATCGGCAACCTGCACCCTGACGAACAACACTTCATCCTGCACAGAACGGCGGAAGACTATATGAAATCGCTTGACGGCCGCAGTTCAAACATGTTGGGGGTCTTCGACGGCGAAACTTTAATAGCCCAAACGGTATACAGCCTGCCTCATAACGGCGAAAGCAGGGACATGCCCGAGTTCAAGCCGGAAATAGAAAACAAAGACCTGGTTTTGTACGAGGCCATTCTGGTCGATCCGGTTTACCGGGGCTCCAGCCTGATGAAAAGAATGCTCGAATATATCGAAAACAACGCCCTTGACAGCGGCAGGACCCACGCCATCATCCAGATTGCCGTCGACAACCCGGCCAGCTGGATAAACGCGCTGCACCACGGCATGTCCATTACCAAAGTCGACCTGGATCCTGCCGACGGGGCAAAAGTCATCTATCTGGAAAAAGAAATTTCCCGGAAACCCGCGCCGGTTCCGTTTCCCGTCCAAAACAACGCCCGGATTTACAGCATGCACCTCGGGGAAAACATCCATGCGGCAATCCCCGCCCTTTTCCACAAAATGCAGCATCTGATAAAAAACGGTTATCACGGTGTTGCTCTCAACAAAGAGAGCAAAAGCCTGATTTGGGAACAACAGAACGCCGCCAAAAGCAACGGCCTTTCCTTCGCCCATATGTCCGAAGGAAAAGCGCCTTCCTTTATCGAGCCGTTTTCTCTGCCGTCCCGAAATAATACCACTCGGTATTGACCGGCGCCTGCAAATTGGGCAGAAGAATAAAACCGTCGCTTAGAGCATAAAGCGCTTCCCCGTCATCATAAAGCGCAATCCGTTCGCCCTTGCACACCGGATCCAGGTGCTTGTAGCTGCGGCAGAGCCTGCCTTCCTTGCTCTTAAGCACATAGTTCTCCATCCGGATGTGCTTTTTCGCCCGGGCTGCTGGCAGCGGCAAATCAACCATCCCGAAGGCGGACAACGCGTTTACGATCGCCCGGTAAGCCAGTCCGGCCGCCTGCGGATCCCTGTGATAGCCGCACTCCAAAGTCGTGGCCGTATTGCCGTACGCATGGGCGCACCATTCGGTGGAAAAATCGCGGATTTCGGTCTGCCTGCCGTAAATGTCCGGCCAGCCTTCCAAAACAAAATCCACGGGCAGCGCGTCGATCAGCTTTTGGTTATAAACGTCGGGATAATCGCAAAAGGCAAAAGGAACGTCGCCGACGCAATGGGTCGAATGCAAATCCAGCGTAAACCTGTGTTCCCGGATGAGAGGACAAATTTCATTGGCAAGTTTCTGCTCGTAAGACCGCGGATTGTCATGCACGGTCATCACCCGGTTCAAATTCTCGTCAATATTGCGCACGTCCCGGCGGTACGCTTCCGGATTGCAGACCGGAACCAGCGTCATCTTCCCGTTTTTTAACGCCAGCGCGCCGCGTTCAATTTCGTCAATGATCCTGCGACAGGCTTGCGTGCCGGCTGGGTTGGGGGCCGGGATCGCCGTGAACCGCCGCCAAAACCAACAGGCTCAGCCCGTCATGTTCCCCTTTGAACTCATGTTTTTCTATCATTTTGCCATTTCTCCCTAAAAAACATAATACATTTATCCGACAACTTTACAAGTGCCGATTTTTTTGCATCACGACGGCAACCGCCTCCGGCAGAAAAGAAAAACGGCTCCCGTAACGGAAGCCGTCAATTATGACGGGGCTTGGCCGGCAATTCACGAATTAACATTACCGACTGCCTTTATCAAAATTTGGAACATAACGTAAACCATGCAGATTCTCTTTTGATATTGGCTGCGGCTTATAAGGAACTTGCGTTGAGGCAGAAAGTTCTCTTAATCTTTTGATTCTATCTGCCAGGTTATTATCTTTATTTTGTTGCCCTGGAGTGATCCGATTATGATGATTGTTTTTATATAAATCTTTTGACCTTCCGGAAGTGTCGGTATTTTCAACATAACGATTATAATTAATGACTCTTCCTGTTTCCGGGTTTAAACCGCTGAAACTATAGGAATATCCTCCGTAATTCTCAACAAGCTTATTTTGAGCTTTATTTGAGCGTTCATTATCGGCTTCGGCAGTTGCCGCAACCTCGTCAATCCCTTGCTCATGCAGTTTATCAAACAATTGCTTTTTTATTTCGCCGGCATAACCTTTACCCTTATGTTCATGCAACAGCACCGTAGACGTTGTTACCCTTACTCCCGTTTCGGCAGAAAACTTATGCCACTTTTCACAAGTTTTCAGTCCATTTTCAACATCAAACACATCCATCGGTTGCGGACGTGCATTTACCGACCCTATTATTTCATCACCTTTGACTACAAAATAAAAAAGCTCCGGGCCGTTTCTCCTGTTTAAAGGCTGTCCTGTCGCTTCGCATTCCCTCTTATTTTTATAAAAGTCTACGATCTTGGCGGTAAATTCTTCTTGACTGCCAACCCGGAAACTATCCATGGCAAATATAAAACCTTTGCTTTCCCTTTTGCCGACAGGATCATTTATTGTTTCATCCGATAAATACGCCCGCATTTTCTCGCAAGCTTTTTGATAGCTTTCAAAATGCTCTTGGACAGGTTCCACAATTCTAATTCCATCCGCAATTTCCGCCATGTTCTTTTCCCCAACAATTCAATGTATTATTACAAGATAGTTTATGTAAAAAAAATAAAAAAACAACCCGTTAAAAAACAAAAAAATATAAACAAACGAGTTCGGAAAACTTCTCCCCAAATATGATTTTGAAATTCACAACATCCGAACCACGTCAACTGTTTGATTTTTAAAAGGAAAACAGTTCCAGTGACAGGAACCGTCAATTACGGCAGGCAAAGACAGAAACATGGAGAAATGCCGAAATTGCACATTCCGGCATTTATAAAATAGTGGGGCTTAACTGGCAATTCACAACCTGATTATTTATCACTTTTAACAAAAAGAACATCTTGTCCTTAAGGTTATTAGATTGAAAATATCGCTTATTGTTTTATGATAAAAATGCGGCTATAGAATTATACAACTCCTGTCGGCTTCGTTCAGTTGTAAAATTATGTCCGCCTTCCGAAACAATACCTAAAGATTTTTTTGTTTCAAGCGCCTGATAAAGAGCTTTAACATCCTGGGGGGCAATAATATGATCATCTTCAGCCGTAATCAGCAAAACCCTTGCTTTAATATCTTTTGCTAAACGGAGAGCATCATAGTTCTTAGCCTCTTCAACAACAGTATAAGGTAAGACAACTGTTTGATAATTATAAAAACCTTTTTTCTTCCAGTCTTTACAAAAATCTGGCATATAAAACATACAGCTATTTTCCCATGTCACTCCGCTGACAACCGGAGTTATTGGAATTACAGCATCAATCACAGACGCGTTTTCTGCCGAATATTGTAAAACTGACGCCCCTCCTAAAGAATGACCGGCCAAGATAAACGGTTCACGATAAAAATTCTGTTTTTTAGCCCAGTTAATCACTGTTTCCAAATCTTTTTTGAAAGTTGCTAATCGAACATTAATAACCTCGCCATCACTTTTACCCATAGAATAGCGACTGTCAAAGATAATAACCAAATATCCATTATCTAGAAATGCTTTTTTAGCTGTCTGTACCGCAGAATGTTCAAGATTAGACGCCAAACCATGCTGAATAAAAGCTATTTTTTTATTTCTTCTATGTTCATACCCCTCAACCTGCACATAAATTATTTCATTTGCAGAATTTTTCAGCCAATTTTCTCGGGAAGGTTCTTGTCCTATGCAAGCAGTTAAAATAAATAAAAACAGCACAACGTGAATTTTTTTCATTTCCGCCTCTTATAGTCCATTTAAGTATTTAAATATGATATATGGCTGTCCTATTAAAAACAAGCAGCATTTACACCTTTTAAACATCTTGTTCTTTTAAAAATAACAACTATTATCTTTATCCGTTCCCCAAAGTATCTAAATGATAAACCTTATTAACCATTTGAAAAATATAAATATTGATAAAAAATAGTTCGGATATTTCAAAAAAATAATGTTTTTCAAAAAACGAACATCCGAACTCATCTAACCTATTGATTTATAAAAGAAAAACAGCTCCCGTGATAGGAGCTGTTAACTATGGTGGGCGATACGCATCACACAGGCGAACGCACAAAAATGTATCTAATATTTTTCAAATTCAAGGGGATATTTGTCATTACACAAGCCGCCAATATCCATTTTATGGTATGGCTTAAGCATTATAAAAAAAGGCCACCTTTTATTAAGGTGGTCGGAGAGTTAATAAATCATCCTTACGAATTGACCCTTTTAGTCTTCAAAGTCAAGGACTCCTGTTGTATACACTAAAAGCTCCCCGACCGAACGACGTTCAAATCGGGGACATAGTCATCATCCCATAGTTTCCTACGAGATAAATCTCACGGTGTATATCCATCACCGCGTAAGGAATGGTTTATTAAGACCATCGTGCCACTTTTTCTGACACTAGATACTGGCATACGCCAATATTTAAATATAGTATAAAATAATAGTATTAAGATTTAACTAAAATATTTTTCTTAACCACCCATTGACCTTTTTTAGTCGCACCAAGCCGTTTAATTTTCTTTTCTTTAACCAGTTGATACAACTTCCACTCTACCGATTTAGGCGTTATTTCAAGAGCGATAGCCAGTTCATTCATTGTCATATGAGGGTTATCTGAAAGCAACTTCAATATTTTTTTACGGATTTCTTCCCTGTTTTTCTTTCCTGATAATAGTTGATTATTCAGAATCTTACGAAATCCGAGGAAACTGCGGATACATTCATAATGATTAAGTAAACATAATAAATCGTGCGCTTTTAGACCGGTTCCCTTATAAAACCAATTTCTTACCGTATATAGATTAAGATTTAAAGCGTGTGCAATATGCTTGGAAACATTGGTTCGGTAATGATTTTGAAGCTGTTCTAAAACAGCTTTTGAGAGTTTTTTATTGTCAGAAAAAACAATAATCTTGAAGTTATTTTTACACCATTTCTGGTAAATTTTAGTATTAGACATTTTATTTCCTTTCGTTAATAGTTAACGAGAAATGGTATAATGCCATTGATAAAAAATGATATATTGAAGAGAATAATATGCTATTTAATTACACACAACCTGAGGAGAAAATTAAGGCAGCAGCCTATGTCAGAATGTCTACGGAACACCAAAAGTATTCCCCTGAAAACCAAATGGCGGCTATAAAAGAATATGCTGATAAGCATAATTATGAAATTATCAAAACCTATTCGGATGGCGGCAAAAGTGGCTTAAATATATCAGGAAGAGCCTCTTTACAACAAATGTTAGCCGATGTTCAAGGTAGACAACAGCAATATAAAGTTATTTTGGTACTTGATGTAACGCGTTGGGGACGTTTTCAAGATGCTGATGAAAGTGCATATCTTGAGTTTATGTGCAAAAAAGCGGGTGTAAGAGTTCAATACTGTGCCGAACAATTTACAAACGATGATAGCCCTGTCTCCACAATTATCAAAAGCGTTAAACGTACAATGGCAGCAGAATACAGCAGAGAATTATCCGGTAAAGTATTTGCAGGCCAATCTCGTTTAATTACTCTCGGATATAAACAAGGCGGGCCTGCAGGATATGGATTGCGCCGAATGCTAATTGATGAATATGGTAATCATAAAGGAATGCTTGCTAGAGGTGAACACAAAAGTATTGCAACAGATCGGGTTATTTTGGTTCCCGGTCCAGAGGAAGAGCAAGAAAATGTTCGTTGGATGTATAAAGCGTTTGTATATGATGGTAAAAATGAGGGCGCAATAGCTGATGAATTAAACCATCGAGGAATAAAGACCGATTTAGATAAGGACTGGACAAAGGCTACGGTAAGAGAGGTTTTAAGCAACGAAAAATATATCGGCAATAACATTTTTAATCGTATTTCTTATAAATTGAAGATAAAACGTGTTCGTAATCCTGAAGATATATGGGTTAGAAAAGATAATGCATTTCAAGGGATTGTTGATCCGAGTTTATTTTTTATGGCAAAAGGTATTTTCGCGGCACGTTGTCGAAAATTATCCGATGAAGAAATGCTTCAAAAACTTAAAGAATTGCAAGACCGTAAAGGATATTTGTCGGCGATTGTTATTGATGAAGCGGAGGATATGCCTTCAAGTGCTGCATATTCCGGACGCTTTGGAGGTCTAACACGAGCATATCAGCTTATAGGTTTTAATCCCGGACGCGATTTTAGATATATAGAAATCAACAGATATTTAAGAGAATTGCATCAAGAAAATATTCAAAGTACAATTCAGGGGTTAATTAATTGCGGTGCTGATATAAAATTAAACGAAAGTCAAAATCTGTTAAATGTTAACAATATGTTTACCGCTTCATTGGTTATTTGCCGCTGTAACGCATTAAGTAATGGGAAATATCGTTGGAAAGTACGTTTTGATACAGTTCTTAATCCAGATGTTACCATCGCAATACGAATGAAAGCCAATAATTCAGACACTTTGGATTATTATTTGTTGCCGTCACTAGATTTCAAAATCCCGAATATCAAGCTAGATGAACAAAATACTGGTTTTATTGATTCATATCGTTTTGAAAATCTAGACTATCTTTACGAAATGGCTAAGTGTATATCAATCAGAGGGCAACTAAGATGAATAAACAATTATATGATATCGAAATAAGCAAAATTTTTATATTGAACCCTCGCGAACGAAATAAACAAATTGCCGGAGAAATAAGAAAAAATATTGAAGATGTTGGCTTAAAACGTCCAATAACTATCACGCGCAAACAGTTTCCACAAGATGGATACGAATATGATTTAGTTTGTGGACAAGGAAGATTGGAGGCTTATATCGCTAATAACCAGAAAACCATTCCTGCCATCGTTGTTGAAGCAAGCGAAGAAGATGCTTTGATTATGAGCCTAGTTGAAAATATTGCCCGAAAAAACTATCAACCTTTTGAATTGTTCAAAAATGTTAAAAAACTACATGACTATGGTTATAGTGCAGAAGAAATAGCCAATAAGACAGGTTTATCCTTAACGTATGCCGGTTTGAATGATTTGGTTTGATAACCGCCGCCATCAACCACTTTGCCGGGAAGTAACGGCGAAACAAACGGTGAAATACGAGGTTTGCTGTCGGTTACATCAAAGAAGATTTCTTCTTTATCTGAGGTTTGAACATTAGGAAAGAATGTGTCCAACAAAAAAGACGAAGGTGTCGGCAAATTCTCAACAACTTTCGCCAAAACGTGCGTGGAAAAAATATCCATTTATTTACCTTTCATTAATATGTTTGATTTTGTCTTACAAAAATGCTTTTGGCACGAAGTTTATCAATCAAACTTTCAACATCGCCATTGGCTTTGAGAGCAGAAAGATTAAATTCGCCGGTCAAATACACCACCGCTTTTTTATCCTCGGTAGTTGCATCAACGTTTTCAGCCAAAATAGCCTCTGGGGCAACTCTACTGATTGTCATCTTACCATCAAGCAGACCGCCGGACTTAAAGCCTAAAACGGTACCGCGTTCAAACTTACCACCTGAAATTGTTGCCAAAACTGCAACTCTTGGGAATTCTCCCGCCAAAAGGTTATCAGCTTTTGTTTCACCTTGATCTGTAAATCCTTGTACTGTCATATTCCCTCACTTATTTCAAATATGAGGCAATACGCTGAGCGACCGCCTCGGGTGTTTCATCCATAGTCTCAATAGATGGCGCAATATTTGGGTTTTTAACTGCCGCCATTGCTTTTTCAAAGTCCGTTGTTGGGGCAGAACTTGGGATAGTGTCCAATATCTCTAAAATATCGGTAGCCGCTAAATCCGTTTTAGAAAGAAGAGCCTGCGCAGTTGCTTCCTTACCTTTGGTTACATCTGCAGCAAAAACTTGGCTCATTCGTTCTCGTTCAGCCGCTTTAATGTTTTCAACTGAAATTGTTGTATTCATAAGTGTGTTCTCCTTATTAAAGTTTGTGATAATTGCCTCAAAAGAGGATAATCCGTCCGCTAAACCGTTGCTGACAGCATTTGCTCCTACCGAAACATCGCCCGCACCAAAATTTTTAATGACATCATCAGTTGTGATACCTCTATTTCTGGCAACTTTACTGATAAAGACCTCTGCAAGCTCATCAACCCGTGCCTGAATCTTGGCTTTACCTTCTTCGGTGCTGATATCGGGGCGTTTGTTCGGGCTTTGCGAGGAAACAATCTCTATCGTTTTATCCTCGTCATCCTTTTCAAAAATCGAAACGACACCGATAGAGCCTAAAATCGCTGTATCTGTCGCCAAAATCTTATCGCAGGCGGAAGCAATCCAATACGCTCCCGAGCAACAAGCCCCCGAGGCGTAGGCAACAATCGGCTTTGTGCCGCGCGCCTGATAAATCATATCAGAGAGTTCCGAACAGCCATTAACTTCGCCGCCGGGGCTGTCAATATCAAGCAAAATTCCTTTAATTTGAGGCGATTGAACCGCTTTATTAAAGTCTTGTGCCAGTAACTCGTAGGAAGTCGCACCGCAAATCCGAGTCATCAAATTGGCATACCGAAACAATGGCCCCGACACCTTAATAACAGCAACGCCGTCTCTGATTGAGGCGGCGTTTGTATCTTTCATCTCTCTTCCCATCTCACGGGCTATGGCTTCAGGTGTTTTGCGGCTTTCTCGCGCTATTTCCGCCATCGTCCCCATCATCTCGGGTGTTATCGCCCAAATTGTTTTGTTTAATATCTTCATTGATTAATCCCATTTCTTTAAGTTTATTTTTCTCTCGAACGCGTTGCTCCACGACTTCCTCCCAATCAAGCCCTTGAGAGGCACACTCGTTTTCAAGAGTGGAAAGCCCAATATCCATACGAAGCTGGCAAGCCTGTGCCTCTTTGACCGGATCTACCCAACCGCGTCCGGGGCCTATCCATTTGCAGCGTGTGTAAGCATAATGATTAGCATAAAAGTCGGGCGCATCAACCAAACCTTTATTGACCATCTCCTCAAGCCAAAGCTCATAAACAGGTGTCGCCCAATAATCCGCCAGCCATTGCCGCCGACCGTTAAAATACCGCCAAGCCTCTAATAGAGCTGAACGCGCCGAAGAATAATTTGTTTTAGAAAAGTCCTTTAACAGCAATTCGTAAGGTATATTTAATCCCGTTCCGATATGTCGGAGCAAATTCTCCACGAAGCTTCCGTAGGCGGAATTCGGACGGCTTGGCGTAAACGGCGCAACCTTATCGCCGGGAAATATAGGGATAATCGAGCCGCCCTCAAGTTTGACTTGCCAGTCTTTCTTGGCGTTTAGGTAATCATCGCTTGAACCGCCAAACAACTCGTTTAATTCTTCACCGCCCATCGGCGTTTCAATAAAAGCGGCAATCATCGCGTTGACAATCGCTGCCTGCAGTTCCGACCGCTCATAGTGGTCAAGCATCTTAAACATCGGCATAATTGAGGATAGAATAGGTTTGCCACGCGTTTGTCCGATGCGGTTAATATCATGAATGTGCAAAACCCGCCGCCTGCCAAAGGACGTGTAAGCAGGGATATGTTCCCATTGCAAGCTTGCCGACCAATAATCGCCTGGATGCTCTTTTAAGATATGATAAGCAATCGGTGCGCCAAATCGGTCAATTTCCACACCACCACGCAATGTTTTGGTATCGGTGCAGTTGTTCGGATTAGAAAGCCTGTCCGGCTCAACGAGCTGAAGAGTTGTCGCAACCGAGCGTTCGGGAAGCCACAAGACCAACGCTAATGCCTCGCCATTTATAAGACATGACTTGAAAACTTGTGTTGTTAAACCATGAAAATTAAGACTTTTACCGGCATCACAGTTGAATGTTTCCGCCCACGAACGCCATAATCCCTCAACTTTGGCTTGCCATTCTTCTTCCCATTCTTTTGTTTTGCCTAAAAGTTTATAGTCAGGTTTGGCAGATAACCTAAAACCCGTGCCGACAATATTGTCGGAAAGCGTTTGCATCGCTCCGCTGGCAATCCCGTGATTGCGGGATAAATCACGCGAACGGGCAACCATTGTCGAGAGTTCAGGCAATAAATCGCTATCCGCCGATCCTCGTCCCGGTTGCCACGAGGCAATCTCTCGCAAAGTCTGCGATGCCGCTTTATGTGATGTATCTGTCATTAAAAACTCACCTTCATGATCCGTCTTCTGCCAATATTTGTTCCCTCGGCTGGCCGCAATCTGCGACTTAAGGCTTGAAATGTAGGCTTCCAATGCGGCTCGACTCGTTTGGTTATATGTAACCGAACCAAAATTCCCCACGTTGACCGAGACTTCTTTTGTCCCAGTCATCAATTGGTGATATGCATCTTCTGCCTCAACGAGCCTTATTTTAAGTGTTTTGATATCTACAGCCACGGATCATTAACCTTTGTTTGTTGTAATTGGATAAAATGCACCGGTTTCTTTTTCGGTTTTGCTTCAGGTGTAGCTGGAATAAGAGCCTCTAACTCAAGCCAACCTTTCTCCGAAAGCCTGTCTAAGCCATAAATGGCTGCACCAGCACGCGCATAAACGCGGCAGTCCAACGCCTCATTTCGCCGAGCAGGATCCTTTTCCCAAACCGGTTTCGGATAGCCGTTGCTGACTTTGATAACCAGCCGTTCTGCTGTGAGTTGCTTGAAATACTCCTCAGCATACTGCGGAAAGTGGCATTGCCCGAAGTTGGACGCATCCTCGCCGACACGTTCCATTTTTAACCATCGATACAGCTCGGTTTTAATGACCGGCCCGGAAACATTCCACACCTTTAAACCCTTTTTCTTGGTATCGGCTTTGGAAATAGAAAGGAGCATCGCCGTATCACGGCTTTGTCCTTTAATCGCGACAACTGTGTGCGGTTGGCTTGCTCTTGCACCGCTACCACCCCAAACCGCTTGGCTAAACTGGCGCACAAAGCTATAAACGTCTTGAGTTGCATAACCTGAGTCCACACACATCACGCGGATCGGCATTGTGATACCGCTCTGGTGTGGATAGTCACCGGTTAAAACATTTTCCAACCGTTTCCACACTTCGGGCTTAGCGGTGTCGCCATCAAGCACAAGATAATCAACCGACCAACTCTGTTTTTGTCGTCCCCATGCCACAATCTCACACTCAATGCGGTCTTTTTGAATATCAACACCGGCGGTTAAGAATAAGCCACCCATAGGAATTGTGCCGATCGGATAAGTTTCGCGTTTTTCGTAAAGCCGTTGCCATTCCGGTGCATCGCTTTCCGCTTCATATGTTTCGCCGAGAATGGTATTGCGAAATCCATGTGTTAAACTCGGGTTTTTCTTGGTTTTCTCGTAAATATCGACACATTCTTTCCAAGAAAGCCACCCAACAGGAGAATACAGCGAAGAAAGATGAAATCCCGCCGTTAATCCATCGCTTGGCGCTGTCGGGTTGCCATCCGCATTTGCCAACATCTGAGTTTTATAATGCTCGCCAATAAGTTTGCCACAATGAATGCACTCATATAAGGCATTATTGTCTTCCGCACGGATTTGCGACCATTCAAGCCGTTGAAACCCACCGCAATATGGACAAGGAACTAAATAATACCGCTTATCCGAAAGCTCAAACTCGCGCTCAATATTGGATAAGCCCTTAATGGTCGGGGTTGAGACCAAAAATATCTTTTTGCGCTTACTGAATGTCGCGGTGCGCCGTTCAGCCAGTAAAATCGGATCACCTTCGCCGTCAATATCTTGCGGATAGCCGTCAATCTCGTCCATAAACAAGTACCGAGCGGGCATAGAACGCAATCCCACCGCCGAATTCGCTCCGGTCATCACCAAAACACCACCCTGAAAGTCCTTAGAAAGCATAGTGTTGCCTTTATCACGGGAGCGCGGCGAACTGACAAGATTTTTCAAAGCAGGACAATCCTCAATCAGCGGATCAATCCGTTGGCGCGAGTTACGTTTAGCCATTTCTACAGTCGGCGACACCGCCATAATTGGCCCCGGTGCTTTATGCATAATGTAGCCAAGCCAGTTATTACCGCATTCCGTACCGCCAATCTGTGCACCTTTCATAAACACAACCTTTTGAATCGGGCTTTTCGGCGACAGACAGTCCATAATTTCTTTTAAATAAGGTGTGCGTGCTGTCCGCCACCGCCCGGGTTCGGAAGCTGATTTGCTGGAAAGCATCCGGTACTCATCCGCCCATTCTGAAACCGACATATAGCTGTCCGGTTCAACACCTCTGAAAAACTCGTCCTCAATATAGCTTGCCGCCTCAAAGTTCTCGGTCGATAAGTTCTCGGCTTTCGGATAAGAGTTTCCGGACATATTCATCTAATACCTGTACAGTTTTATGCTCGTCTGTTTCAAGCTCTGCCGCAATCAATGCCCCATATCGCGTAGAAAACCCTGCAAACAAATCCCGAAGCGACCTTCCGAGATTAAAAGCATGGTTTCCAGCCTTTTTACGGTCAATCGTTTCGCCGGTTATCATTTTTAGTTTGGCTTTAGCAAGCATCGCCCGATAATAGATGTCAGCGGTTTTGGCCTGTTGAAAGCTGGACATTCCGGTTTTAGGCGCATCAGCCGCCCCCTCAAAGAGCGGATCAGCCTTGCGGCTTTTTGCGGGATCGGTATTCATAAACCACTCTTTGTTTGCCTCTTCCACATCAATTTTGCCGTCAGCCGTTTTGTGAATGCGACCGGAGCTGATAGCAGTTTGCACGGCATTAAGCCGAACGCCTCGCATCCGCGCATATTCCCGTAACGATACCTTTTGAGACATTTATTTCCCATAACAAAATGAGGTTTGGATTGTGCCAAACCTCCGTAATCTAATTTTTTCTATTTTAGCGTTCTACTTGCCCAATCGCCACCATCTTAACCTTGTTATCTTTAATAAAAGTCGCTCGCCATTGTTCGAGTTTTGGCTCTCTTAAGAGTCTCTCCATGATAATGGTATAATTTTTTATATCTTTCTTTGTATTAGCAAAATCGTTGATATCAAATTCGGCTTTCTTTACTAGTGAACTTGTATGACACATTAAATATTCAACATTATCTAATAGTCTTTCTCTATGTGTTTTGTTGAGGTCAAATTCCTGAACATCAATTATAAAGGCGTTACCGTTTACTAACATTTTAAATCTCCTTATTATTTTCTTTACGACTACAATAACGCTCTTTTTTAATTAGAAGTCCAGTAAATAACGCATTGATTTTTAATAATAATTATTAAAATATGACTGGACTTTCCATTTATTCCAAGCATTCATTAACGTGTAAATTAACCATTAATGAAAGGATAAAACAATGGCTACACCAAAAAAGAAAACCACAAAAAGCAAGTCAAAGGCAAAGTCTAAAAAGCCTGTGGCGAAAAAGGTTGAAAAGGTAACGGAAACAACCGAAATCGTAACTATCCCCGACGTCATCACCCAAAAACCGCCGAAAGAGCCCATAACGGAAACTCCGAAGACTAATAAGACCGAAAAAATGGTCGAGTTATTAAGCCGAGAAAGTGGGGCAACGCTTGAAGAATTAGCCGAAGCAACCGGTTGGCTGATAAACTCGGTTAGGGGTGCGTTATCTATGTATGCAAAAAAACATAAGGAATATTCTCTTTTCTCCGAAAAAATGCAGGGTGTTAGAATATACCGATTAAGCAAAAATTCAATCGACTAATCAATCAAAAGGCGCGGTTTTAATGCCGCGCCTTTGCTCTGCTTTTTTCAATTCCCTAAAAATATGGGCGATGACGTCTACAGTCCATCCGTTGCCAATAGCTTTATACCGTTGAGTGTTTTCGCTGGCGTAATACGCACCCACGGTAATTTCCGCACGTTCAAGCGCGACACGCCCGCAGGAAATGCCGTCAAAAAGGCTTAAAATTCTCATTGGTTATTCTAAAATTTAAAGAAAAGTATAAAATATATAGCGTACAATATACCGCACGATTAATTTATAAGCGCAACAAAGCCCTTGTTTCGGCTTTAGTCGTGCAATATTCAAAAAGAAAACGGGGCAGTTAACCCCGTTTTCTATGAGCCGTTGTAAAATCGCAAGAAAGGATTTAAGTAGCCAAATTTCTACAACGGCAAAAAGCCCAATATTTGGGGCTTTTTATGGCCTTGTGGTGGGGAAGTTTTCACTTCCCCGATCTATTTAAAGTTTGCTTACATCATAGTTAAGATCCTCTAACACCCGTTTTTTGACCTCATAAGAAGGCCCGTCTTCAAACCAGCACCAAGCATCACTTTCTGATAAATATCCTTTTGGGGGTATTTCAACATAATTGCCACACTCTAATACATTAAGTAACTCATCTAATTTGCATAATTCGTGTTTTATAAGCTCGTCTATTATATTTCTTTTAGCCATTTTTTAATCCTTTCTTTAAGTTTTTGCTCGGCGACCATCGCCTTGCTTACATAC
>ERZ780079.519-NODE-519-length-15685-cov-3.54242_pt1 | contig 15685 bp, 19 predicted proteins | sample MGYA00511087_ERZ780079 | MGnify/ENA primary metagenome ERZ780079 (study PRJEB29588, sample SAMEA2142583) | human gut metagenome | biome: human gut; feature: human-associated habitat; material: faeces | place: Denmark | collected 2008/2010 ... | reverse complement strand
GAGGAATTGCCGAAACATATAACAGCCGGAAATGGATTTCACAATATATCAAATTCAAGGGAGGATTCAAAGATGAGCATTAGTGGAATAGGTGAGAAATATTATCAGAACAATGTGACAACAATGAAAAGCACAAACAGCAAGGACAAAGTGCAGGAATATTATGAGAAACTGTGTAAAAAGTTCCCGGAGATTACTTTTAATACGGGTAGCAGTCTTATGAGTGGAAATGAAAATAAAGTGGTAATAAATCTTTCTAGCGAATGTCTAAAGAAAATGGCAAATGATCCGGAATTTGCCAAGAAAGTAGAGTTTAATTTAACTGGTGCAGTACCGGGACAGAATAGAATGTTTGAACAAGCCAAAGCTGATAATGCAGTGATACATGGTGTTACAACTGTAATAGATGCCGATGGGAATGCTTCTGTTACTTGCGGAGGTATGACAAGAACCAGTGGTTCAAAACAAAATTCAACTATATTGAATGCGGAAAAGAAACAAAAAGAAAGATTACAGAAAAAGCGTGAGGAAAGAAAAATCTCAGAAGAAAAGGCAGCTAAGAGACGGGCAGAGAAAAAGGCGCAGTTGGAGAAGCTGACAGAAGATGAAACGTTTACAATATCAGCTACTGGCACTGATGTAAAAAGTGTTACGCAGAACCTCTTAGCTACGGTTTCTGGTACATCTGCGCCGACAGGGGCAAGTTTTGATATAAAGGCATAAGGAGAAATTGTTCATATTCCGCAAGGTGCATAAACCTTTGCTTTTGCGGACTGCCCGGACTTATTGCAAGGGGGCAGGGGCGGCAATATAAAAAATTGATGACAAAGGAGGATTAAAAATGGCTATTAGTGGAGTAGGACAGAGTTATTATCAGAACAATGTTGCAACAACGAAAAGTACAAAGAGCGTAAACAGCACGGGAGAAACGGGCAATACAAGGGAATTATCAGAAGCGGAAGAAATGGCGATTTTCAAAAAGGAATTTTATGCTGAAATTGATAAGATACCCAGAAATAGAACTATAACCAATGTGGCTATCAACATATCAGAGGAAGCATTTAAGAATATGAAAGATGATCCGGAGTACAGGGAAAAGATATTATCAGCACTTAAACGTGACTTAACTTCGTCCTTTGCACCGTTGGAAGCTTCTATGGTGCTCACTGTAGGAGCTACTGCTAAAGATTATAGGGGCGATTCATGGTCTGGTGTTAATAATCAATCGGAATTTTATGCTCGTTCACAAAACAGTTTTTATAAAAAGACAAGCAACAAGAAAGATAGACAAAAAGAGCTTTTGGAAGAATATCTGGAAAAACGGGCGCAGGTTAAAAAACAGCAGCAGGAAATGTTGAATGAAAAGATTGCAAAGCAGGAACAGGAAAGAAGCCGATTATTACGGTCGTGGAACAATGAAAGGCTGTTGTCAAAAGCGTCTAATGCTTATGAAGCAAATGCTATGACGGAAGCGGTTACGGATAGTGCTTTTTCGCTTGGATAGTGATTTTAAGTAAGGAGAAAGAGATATGTCAATTACATTTTTAAGTCATCCTATTCATCTGCCGGATTTTTTCAAGTTTGATAGGGAATATTTGGGAAAACAGGAAAGCCAAAATGAAGACCAGAAAGTGTTTCATAAGGATACTTTAGAGGTTTCCCAATTATCGAAAAACAGGGAAATCTTAATGGATAAAATTAAGCATACAGTGGTGCAGTCGGCGGCATCACTCAGCGATATGAGAGCTGGAATATTAAAGGAAATCAGGGAAGAAAAAGGGCAGTATGGCTATTCGGATGTTGTGAATGCTTGTGGGCTGAGTTATGCAAGGCTGTATTCTGAAATTGAACAGCGCTATGAAAATGAACAGTATTATAAGGTAGATGGGACGCCGCTGACAAAAGAAGATGAGATAGAGTGGCTGGATATACAATTTGAGCAGGAAGTGGCATGGCAGAAATCCTGTGCCAGAATAACAGCCCAGGGGCAGGTCATTCAGGGGAAAATTTTTGAAATGCCAACAAAAGAGATGGAAGAATTGGAAGACAGCTTTTATCAAGCGAAGGATGCTTATATGAAGCTGTACCGGGAAAGCAGGCAGGTGGGGAAGCCGCTTGTTTTGCAAAATTATATATTTGGCAATGGCCGGATGTATGAAGTGCTGAACAGATTAGGTAATTTACAGGAGAGGGTGGAATAATGCGGGTTAATTTATCCAACAGTTCATTGCAGAACAGATATTTTTCAGGAACAGGAAGTATAGGTGGTATCCATCTGCCGGACTTCAATGACAAATATGTTTTCTCCAAAAAGAAAAGCGGCATCAGTGATGAAGAATATCGGAAGCAGATCAGGGAACAGGCTTATGAGGATTTTTCAAAAGGGCAGTTCCAAAACAAATCCGAAGGATTTAACAGTTTGATGAAAAGCTACACATCAGAAGTATCCCCAGACAGAAAAGGAATCATCACTTCCGGGCTAAAAGCTGTTTCAAGAAACAGACAGAATGTGCTAAAGCCGATAGATTTTGTGGCAACGCTGCTTGAAGGGAAAGTGAAATATCAGAAATTGCCGTCAGGCAACAGCGATTACATAGAGTTTTACGATAAGAATGGGGAGATGGTCGCGACTTATTCCAATAATGGGTGGACGATGTATACCACCAATGCGGAGGCATCCAGACAGACGGAAATGTGCATGATCTACAATGAAGCATGGGGGAATGCAAAGAGAGGGATTCCGCTGGCAAGTGAAGAGACGGTAAATGTGGATAATATGCAGAGTAGCTTTGATGCCAAGGCATAGCTCTGGTGAAGATGGTTATAGAAGATTAACAATGGAAGATGAGTTAGCTATTCTGCAAGAAGAATTTGATGAGTTTGTTGAAAGTAGATTTGGAAAAAAATATCAAGAATGGAACATCAAGCAAATCAATGCGATAAATGATATTTAAAAAACGAAACAACGTTTAGGTATTGGTGATGGTAAAGTGTATGAGCCAGAGAAAGTACCAGAGCGGTTTGCCGAAAATCTCATCAAGGCGGGAAGGACATATATAGTTGGTATATTGAAATAAGATTGGTGTGGGCATAGATTTAACGCAAACAATGACGGTAAAGTAAATGTTGTGGATGTTAACCTGAAACTTATGGAAGAAATAAGATATAGGAGAAACAGAGTGAAACGGATTTCATATTAAATTTTTCAAGGAGGATGAGGTTATGTCGAAAATAACAGATTACAGTTTTTTATTTCACAGTATGTTTGGAACAAAAAGCACAAAAGGTGCAAGTGCTATAGGTAGCTTTCAGTTGTCGCAGTTAAACAGCAGTTCTGTACAGGCACAGTTAAGGGCGGCGGGCATTGATACGAACAGCAAGCAATATAAGGCGGCAATAAAACAGATGATGTCAAATGCAAATGGGGCAATGTATGGAAACATTCAAGGTATTAAAAATCTGATGAAAAGTTACGACAAGGACGGAGATTATATTGACCCGACGACAGGACTGGCGGGACTTCTGGTGACAGAAGAAAATGAAGGTAGCCGGAAACGTATCATTACCATTCCTGAGAGTAGCAAGGATGAGATGTTTGAACAAACAAAGAAAGAATTTCTGCGTGAAAACGGCGTACTGAATGGAGACACGACAAAACGTTCAGACGTGTATACGAATATGTATCACAAGGTACAGAAAAATGACCGATTGGCGGCAGGATATACTATGCAGCAGTATGAGCGTGCATATCGGCAGGCGTTCTTGGATGCCGCAAGAAAAGCTGATCCAAAGTGGGAGATTGGAAAGCCAGTTCCGTTTGGGGTATTGGATGGCATTACAAGAGAGTCTGTTGAAAGTACACTTGCAAATAGCGGAAGCGGTTTTGTGAAGAAATCAATAGATGTCAGTATTTAAAAACTGTAGCATTAAATAATGCTTGCGGAGCTGAGGGATAGGTGGCTTACATGGGTAAATATAAAGTATTAGATATTTTTTCTTTTTTACCTGCTAATGTGATAAGTTTAGAATAATTAGAAAAAATGTTTTTAGATAGCTTATCAGAAATATCTAATAATACAAAATTGGGTAATGAAGAAATTGTTGTTACTTGTAGTTCTCAATCTTGGTTTACTGAAAACATAAAAGAATGCAGTGCCCTTGCATATCTGATAATGTGGGCACCCTTCACATGCGGAAGGCATATGTTTGACTATTTTATCCGGAGCTGTTATTACCGCTAAATGTGTCCCCTGATGTCCGTTCTGTCCACCAGCCTTTTTACCGGATGGTTTTACTTTTGCTATATAGGCTGTCAACTTTTATGATACAACATCAATCCAACTTTGACCGTAAAGTATACTGGAGTCTTTCATGACAGATTTTTGCTAGTTGACGAGACAACAGCATATCACATTGGTGCATCTCTGAAAGATGCAGGAAAAAAGTGTTTTGGAATAACAAGAATAGAAGATATTGGAATTGTATCAGATATACTTCAGCGTTTAGAAATTGAAACAGAAGAAGCAGAAAACTAAATATAATAATTATGATAGCCATTATGGGAATGGGAATTTCCGTAATGGCTATTTTTATGTCTACAAGGAGGTGAGAACATTGAAGATAAAAAAGGTGGATGATAAGCCTATGGTTATTCACACAAAGGAGAAAGCCAAGATTCATTCTCATGAACCGAAAGGAGCGAGGATAAAGGGCAGTAACAGAGCAGGTGGAAGGCGGGCATGAGGTATCGCAGGCAGCATATCTTGCATATGAAGCTACTGCAACAGTCATGAATGATACTTAAGAATATTCAGAGGGTATCTTTCTGGGGAGAAGGATATCGGAGAGATCGCAGAAGAGGAAGGAATTCAGTATGAATCCGCGGCACAGAGGGTAAGACGCGCAAAAGTTAAGATTAAGCTACAGATGGTTGGATTTTTGGAAGGAATAGCGTAGGAGGAAATAGAGATGTCGAGAGCAAGAATTGAAGTACCACAGTTAGAGAATATGGTAGGAGCAGGAAAAAAGAAATTTGTCAGATATGCAGAGGGAGCATTGCTCTACTCATTAGGATTACATACGTTTCAGGAGATCGCAAAGGAAGCGAATGCGGTATACAAAGTGAAGCGCTGTGTGTTGGTAAACACGGGAAAAGTGGACGAATATCTGGAAAATTTCTGTGAGTGCCAAAACTGAAAAATCCATAGAAATACAAATAAGTCCATAGCCGAGAAAAATGTTTGGAATGGAGGGACCGAATGGATTGCAACTTAGAAAAGAGCGTGATAATATAGCAATGAAGCGGAAAATAGACAGGAAAAGGAAGGAACGTGATTGACATAAAGACAGCAACAAAAGGAATGACGGAAGGAAATTGCATGAAACTGCTTGTTCAGTTTTTTCTTCCGATTCTGGCAGGAAATTTTTTTCAGCAATTTTATAATTTTGTAGATTCGGTTATTGTTGGAAAAGGTATAGGAGATGCAGCATTGGCGGCTGTGGGGAATACCAGCTCCGTGCATTTCTTTATCCTTGGATTTATGATTGGACTGACAGGTGGGCTTGGAATTTATATTTCACAATCCTTTGGCGCACAGGATTATGGAAAAATGAGACAGGAAACAGCTATGTCAGTGCTGATTTGTCTTGGAATCGGTGTTCTTGTTACAATCCTTAGTCTGTTAACAATGAGACCTTTATTTACTTTTCTGAATACGCCTCAGGATATGATGCAGGATACAATTAGTTATTTCAGAATCATTCTGATTGGCAGCACAGTAACAGTATGTAATAATTTTGCCATGACTTTGTTGCGCTGTGTGGGAAATAGCAGAGTCCCGCTCATTGCGATGATTTTATCTTCCATTATCAATGTCATATTGGATGTTTTGTTTGTATTTCCGGGGGAAATGGGAGTATCAGGTGCTGCTCTTGCAACTGTTTTGGCACAGGTGTTTTCTTTGCTGTACTGTTATCTTTATATACGCAGAATAAAAGAGCTGCAGTTCACGGCATCAGACTGGAAAATCAGAACGAATATTGTAAAGTATCTCATGCTTAAGGGTATGCCGGTAGCAGTCATGAATTCTGTCACGGCATTTGGAGGAATGATCCTGCAATATTTCGTGAATGCCATGGGAACTCTTTATGTTGCGGCATATGCAGCCTGTATGAAATTATGCAGCCTTTTTGAACAGGCGGGAGGAGCAGTAGGGCTTGCCGTACTCACTTTCACAGGTCAGAATTACGGCGCAAATAAGATAAATAGAATCAGAAGAGGAGTATGGGATGGCATCTTACTGTCTACGTTAATCAATATTCCTATTTGTCTGGTTCAGCTGATTATTCCGGAGACGTTGACAAGGCTTATGTTAAATGATCCGATTGTCATATCTTATACCAGGGAATTCCTTTTCATTACAGGGATTGCTATTTTCCCTTTAGGATGGCTTTTTGTCACCAGAAATGCATGTCAGGGATTGGGTAAAACATTTGTACCAATGCTTTCGGGAGTACTTGAGGTTGTAATGCGTGTGGTCACTGGGTTCCTTTTGGTACCCCGGATGGGATTTCAGGGAGTGGCCATTGCAGAAGTCTCAGCATGGTGTGGGGCAGCAGTGATGCTATGTGTTACCTATGTAATATATGTGACACGGTTGTGCCAAAACGGAATTGCTGATAGTAAACAGGAAGATACTATGACCGAGAGGAACTAAAGTTGGACATCATTTGGAAGGAACAGGGTTTTATATATAAGGGAGAATACAGGGAACTGGATGAACACACGCTTTTGCTGGATGGCAGTCTTTCCCGGGAAGAGGCAGCTTGGCATCCGCATGCCTACTGTGATATCCGGGAGGCCTTTGCCGGTCGTGAACTTTCGGAAGGGAGTCCGAAAAATCCTACTGTCATGTATATTGCTCCCAATGTCTATTGGATTGATGACCCGCTGGCAACAGATACCATGCAGAAAAAAGAAGGGGATTGGGCTCCCTTCGGTATGCATGTAGACAGCAGAGCTTTAAAAATAGTAGGATTATCTGAAAATCCGGAAAACATAGTGATTGCAGGCAACCGAGGGCAGTCCCATGCCTGTAACGGAAATTATACCCTGTTTTGTTTTCGGGTAGAGGAATTGTACCTTGCCAATGTGACGCTTGGAAACTATTGTAGTGTAGATTTAGTCTATCCAGCGAATCCGGCATTGAATCAGAAAAAGAGAACGGAGACTGTCACCCAGGCGCAGCTTGCTTTTCAGAAAGGAGAAAAACTCTGTGCCGACAATTGCCGTTTTGTGAGTCGGTTAAATCTGGTGCCCGTTTGTGGGGCAAAACGCGCATTGTACCGGAAGTGTCATTTTGAGAGCACAGATGATGCTTTAAACGGAAATGCAGTGTATGTGGGATGCGATTTTGATTTTTATGGTAATCGCCCCATTTATCAGGCAACAGGAACGGGAGCTGTGTTTATTGACTGTATTTTCCGAAGCAAAATTAAGACCATGGGAACAGAGGCAGAACAGTATCTTACCAAGGAGGGTGGACAGGTCGCTTTGATTGATTGTCGCTATGAAACAGAGGGAAACGTACCTGTGAGAGTTGGCTGGACCAAGTATCCGTTGCCCTCACTAAAATGTTATCAGTACGGAGTTGTTCAAAACGGAAAGCCGGTCACTCTTGGAGGTGACGACAGCGAAGAAACAGTACAGCTTCAGGGTAAGAAAGCGCTGGAAGCATATGTTTTCGAATATGAGGAAAAGAGATATATCAATATTGAAAATCTGTTGGGTGGCAGTAAGGGATGGAATCCTCCGGGAGAACCGAGCATTTCGAAAAAAGCCGGGAAACTGCGAATTCCGACTTTTATGCAGTTACATACAGACAGGGAAAAAATTGCCTTTGGAGAAGAAACGATTCATGTGACCGCAAATGTATACCTCTTTTCGGGAGAGGAATGCCAAGAGCGGGTTGACTTTTTCCTGGAGAAAAGCGATATGGTTTATGCAGAACTGATTCCGGAATCGGAGCGCTCTTGCCGGATTGCAGACTGCAATCGCAGCGAACAGGTGAAGCAAATTGTGGTTCATGGGTGTACGGAGAGCGGTCTGGAGGCTTCGGTTGCAATTTCTGTGGAACCCTTCCGCTTGCCTGCACCGGAACTGTCGGGAGAACCTGTAATGAAAAAGGAAAGAGAAATAGGATGTGTGACGCTTTCCTATGAATTGTATTCCAAAGAGCGCACTGATGCGTCGGAAATTTCCTGGTATCGATGTGATACTGAAACGGGAACGGGAGCTGTACTCTGCGCTGTGACAAAAAGGGGTATCCCGCTTCGAAGCTATCGTTTCACAGCGGCTGATATCGGAAAATATATCAAGGCAGTCATCATTCCCAGGCTTTCTGGAGGTTTGGCGGGAACTGCCAAAGAGGTTATGACATCGTTTCCTGTGACGGAGGGCGAAGTGGATGAGAAGTATTTATTTACAGATTTTTCTGAATTACCGGATGAAAATCAGCCGGAATTAAGGAGCGGAAGCTGGACTCTGGATTGTGCAAGACCAATCGACATAGAGATTAACTCGTCCACCTTTGGAAGTTGGGAGATGAATAACAGTATTCCTGCCTGGCAATATGGGGAGACAGGAAATGGAAGTAAGGGTGTGGGATTCTATCAGAATACCCAGGGCGCCAGACTTCGGTTTACGCCTGTCCTAAAACAGTATGGTGATATGAGCCTTAAGGTAAAGGCTGACCCGGCAAAGACGGCGGGCCAGGGGTTTGGCAGTACAGGACAGTACATGGATTTTGGAATCAAGTTTCATACAGAAAAGCTGACAGGATATGCTTTGCGTGTAATCCGCGTAAAGGAAGCTTCCGATGCAGTGGCAATGGCACTGGTGGAATACAGAGACGGAAAGAGCAGATATCTGACGGCATTACAGATGGTTTCCTGTTATCTCACCGGTTTTTGTGTAACGGTCAGATTGGAAGGAACAACACTGACTGCTACGGCTGAATGTGATACGCCTCAGCCTGTTTGCCAGATGGAAAAAGGTTATGCACATGAGTTGCGGTTGGAGACGGAAGTATCGGGAAATCAGGAGGGTGGAATTTTAGTCTGGCATACGGGAACGCCGGGAACGGGCGGCTGGCAGAACACGACTATGCTCCACAGTATAGAGGTGGAATGGAAATAGCAGCGTATGCCGTTCTAATACATCTTCTGCACGTTGTCTGCCGGCTGCGGTCAGTGTGATGTATCCGGTGCTGATAGTGAGCAAAGATTGTTTAATACTTCCGGTGAAATAATTGCTTGCCCTATATTGAGCGATTCTGTGAAGGAACCGTTGCATATTTTAATTTCAACAACGGAAGTGGAAGGTTATGTACAGTGTGAGAAGCTTGCTTTGCTCGATTTGTCCGTGCGAGGTTACAAAAAGATAAATAGAATCAGGCTGGAAGATAAGATGAATATTGCAGATGCAATACAAGGAATATTTGAGTATCTATAATTTTTTACGGAGGGAAGATCATGCTAAGAATACTGGCAGTGGGGAACAGCTTTTCAGAGGATGCGACTTATTATCTGCATCAGATTTTGGAGATAGCAGGTGTTGAGAACCAGGTGGTTAATCTGTATATCGGCGGCTGCTCTTTGGAGAAGCACTGGCGCAATATAGAGAAAAACGCAAGAGAGTATCAGTTCCAGTTTAACGGAACCAAAACCGACAGGCGAGTAACCGTAAAGGAAGTGCTGAAAGAGGCAAAATGGGATGTCATCGTTACGCAGCAGGCAAGCCATGACAGTGGCTGGCTGGATACCTATGAACCTTTTCTTGGGAAAATAGTGGCTTATTTTCGGGAAAATGCACCTGAGGCCAGGTTATTTCTCCATGAAACCTGGGCGTATGAGAAGTCCAGTGACCATGAAAGCTTTGCCAGATATAACAGGGATCAACAGGAAATGTTTGACAGGCTGCAAAGTGCCTATACTGCTATGGCCGGAAAATATCAGTTGCAGCTGATCCCCTGCGGAGAAATGATTCAGAAGCTTCGCAAAACACCTTATTTTCAGGAAGAAGGAGACCGTTCGATCTGTCGTGACGGTTTCCATATGCATTATCTTTATGGGAGATATGCCCTTGGATGCATGTGGGCGGCAGCAATTGCCGGAGTTTCGATCAAAGATAATGCTTTTCAGCCTTATACGGAATATCTGCCTTATGGGGAGCCGGGTGCAGAAATCTTAAAATGTATCCGGAAAATTGTCGCAGAAATGCCCCATTCTTAGGGGTGGAACCAAGAAAGATATCATTACATATGGCACGCAGAATATCTTTTCCTAGCATCAGACAGACACTATTTGTTAATGGATCACAAAAAAGACATGGTAATTGACAATTACTGTCTGGAACCAGATGAAAGGGATGATATTTTCTGAAATCGTGATCATAATATAAGTACCAAGAGAGAAAACTCTTCCTGACAACAGGACACGAAGCAAAAGGTGTTTGCTTCCGTTGTACTGGCAACGTTAAAACTTTGCAATTACTCTTTAGCATAGAGGATAATAAAGCCGAGCAGGTGAGAGGCCTGTGATTGGGTGGAAAAGCACCATAACGAAACCAGTTTTCGGACATTATGGAGAAATCTTTGATGCAAAGGTTTCTCTTTTTCGTTAAAGAAAATAATTTAGGACGTATTTCCTTTCGTGCTAATATGTAATACAATATTAGTACGAAAGGAAGTAATGGCATGAAACAGAGTGAACAAATTGAAAAACTGATTACAGCCAATGGTGGAATGATTCAGACATCACAGATTACAGATGTGGGGATTTCAAAAACGGCACTTTACCAATATGTAAAAGCAAATGATATGGAGCAAATTTCACATGGCGTTTATGCCACAAAGAACACATGGACGGATGTGATGTATTTGGTGCATCTTCGATGCAAGCAGGCAGTATTTTCTCATGAAACAGCACTCTTTTTACATGATTTGACAGATAGAGAACCACTGGAGTATGAGATTACCGTAAAGACCGGATACAATCCGTCAAAGCTAAAAGACGATGGTATTAAGGTATATACAATTAAAAAGGAACTGCATGGAGAAGGGATTACTACAATGCAGACATCTTTTGGACATTTGGTACCTGTCTATAATATGGAGAGAACTATCTGTGATATCATCAGAAATCGGAATAATACGGAGATACAGACATTCCAAACTGCATTGAAGCAGTATGCAAAGCGAAAAGACAAAAATCTGCGATTGCTTATGCAGTATGCGGCAGAATTCCATGTAGATAAAATCTTGAGGCAATACTTTGAGGTACTGTTATGATAAAAACGGCTAAACAGTTAAAAGACTTAATTCGAAACCTGTCAAAAAAGAAATCCGCAGATGCACAGATTTTGATGAGAAATTATATGATGGAACGTTTTCTGGAGCGGATTTCCCTTTCACAATATCAGGATAAATTTATCTTGAAGGGTGGTATGCTGGTGGCAGCGATGGTTGGATTGGATGCTCGCGCTACTATGGATATTGATGCAACAATCAAGGGAGCGGATGTAAATGTGGAAGCAGTAGAAAGTATTATTATGGATATTATTTCTTTCCCAATGGAGGATGGGGTGACATTCCGAATTAAGCAGATTACAGAGATTATGGATGAAGCAGAATATCCAGGGGTAAGAGTCAGCATGGAAACAGAGTTTGATGGTGTAAGAACACCATTAAAGTATGATTGAGATTTATGCAAGGGCAGATGTTGCCGGAAGGGTGGATATTATCTGCAAGAATTATTCGAATTTCATTGGAATTGTAGACGGCTACACAGAAGGGCTTCGCTACATGATTGAGAGTGAAAAAGCCTATAACCGAAAGAAAATGGGTTTTTCACAGGGCGTGGACATATCCTTTCTGTCAGAGGAAGCACAGCAGTGGGTAGAGGTCATTATAGAGGAACAGGGCTGTAATGTCAGTATCGTACAATCCGGCAAGCTAAAGGAATATGGAAAAAGCGGAGAGCTTACGCTTGCTATGGTGCGGCTGATTCTGACAGAAGAAAAGCCAAAGGAAGGCAGGTAAGTAATATGGCAAAAAAACAGACAGCAGGCAGAGATAGGTTAGGTCAACTGGCACCGGAGTTTGCAAGGCTGAATGACGATGTGTTATTTGGTGAGATATAGACAGCTATATCAGGAAGGTTATTCACCTATATGCCCAGTGCTATTCCAGTCAGATTTCTTAGATGATGGAGATGCTAAGGAACACAAGGATCGCCTTGATATGGCAGAGGAACTTCTTAGAAGATCAAGAGTGGTCGTAGCCTGCAGTACCAAGGTGAATGAGAATGTAAAAAATGATATTGCATTGGCAAAGAGGCTTGGGATTGTATCTACTACAATGGATGGAATTCAAAAAGCTGGTAAAAAAGCCAAGTAAGGATGGACTTCTCTTTTGAGAAGTTCTACATAGAAAAGTAGAGTCCTGGAGAAGTATAAGATCCCTATAAATGAAAATACTAACAAAGTATTTTATCTCCTATAGATTGAATTATCTCCTAATACGAGATATAATTTAGGAGAAAAACGAACAATTAGGAGATGCATTATGAGAGATTTTGATTATTCATCTTTAAAAAATAAAACATGGGATAGTGAGATTATTTCACTTGTTGCGCAGATTCATGAATATAAAGGTAGGCAGGAAGTATATCTTAGGCAGAAGCCAGAAGAGTTGGAGAAGCTTGTAGAAATAGCTAAAAGGCAGAGTACAGAGGCATCAAATGCTATAGAAGGAATACGTACAACTTCAACTAGATTAAAGCAGTTGTGTGAGGAGAAGACAACTCCTAAGAACCGTGATGAGGAGGAAATCCTTGGATATAGGGATGTGTTAAATACAATTCACGAAAGCTATGAGTATATTCCAATTAGATCAAACTATATTTTGCAGCTTCATCGAGATTTGTATAAATATACGGAGAAAAGCATTGGTGGACAGTTTAAGATTTCACAGAATGTGATTGTTTCAAAAGATGAAAAAGGAGAAGAGCATGTATTGTTTACTCCATTAGCTCCATTTGAAAAGCCAGGAGCAATAGATTCTATATGTGAGAATTTCAATCACATTATTGAGACGGAAGAGCTTGATGCTATTCTATTAATTCCAATTTTTATTCACGATTTCCTTTGCATACATCCATTTGGCGATGGCAATGGAAGAATGAGTCGTTTGCTAACAGCTTTATTGCTTTATAGAAGCGGATATGTTGTTGGAAAATATATATCAATAGAAAATAAAATAGCTAAAAATAAGGAGCTTTATTACAAAGCATTAGAAGAATGCCAGGAAGGCTGGCATGAAAATAAGGAAGATGTAACTCCATTTGTAAAATATATGCTGAGAGTGATTCTAGCAGCGTATAGAGATTTTGAAGAAAGAGTGGAGTTAGTAAGTGAAAAACTTCCAGCAAAAGAGATTGTCAGACGAGCTGTTTACAGTAAAATAGGTAAGCTGAGCAAGAGTGATATAGTGGAGTTATGTCCTTCTATAGGCGTAAAATCTGTGGAACTGGCACTAAAGCAACTGGTTGATGAAGGAGTATTGCTAAAGAAAGGGTCAGGAAGGGCTACGTTCTACGTGAGAAGTGATTCTGAGTAGCAACTCCTAATATTAGGTTGTTTTTAGGATCTGAGAGGTTCATTAGGAGAAAACAGAATAGAAAAAATATACATAGCAGTGGGGAAAAGTCTTCACTGCTATTATTTTGCCAATTTTTAGAGAATCCATCATGGGTCATGCAGATATTTCTACTACGATGGACATTTATGCAGATGCAACTGAAGATAAGAAAAAAGAAGTGATGACAAATCTTGAAGGTAAGATTGTTTTGTAAAATGCGTTTCTTGACAATTAGACGATTTCGTGTTAATGTTATTTTTGAAAGGAGAGTGACAACATGAGTGAATATTTAACAGTCTCTCAATATGCTGAAGCCTCCGGAAAAGACCCTGGAAACATAAGACGAATGTTAATCAAAGGTATTCTTCAAGGAGAAAAAATTGGTAATCAATGGCTGATTCCCAAGAATACAGTTTATCCTGAAGACCGAAGAGTAAAGAGTGGGGAATATCGAAACTGGAGACAAAAAGTAAAGTTCAATAGTAAGCATTCGGAGTTGCATAAAAAGCTTTGTGAAATGTGTGAGGCAATTGGTAAAATCTATGCTAATGATATTGAAGAAGTAGTAATGTATGGTTCCTATGCAAGAGGCCAGGAAACAGATGAGTCTGATATTGATATGGCAATTGTGCTTAAGGCAAACCAGACTGATGAGCAATATGATCAACTGACAGATGTGGTTGTAGATTATGAGCTGGATATTGGAATTACTCTTTCCATTATCTCGATAGAAAAGAATGAATTCAAAGAGTGGAAAAATACGCTTCCCTTTTATAAAAATCTTGCGAAGGAGGGAATTGTATTGTGGAAGAACGAGTAAAAGAACTTTCAAAGATTATCAAGCAGGCATATGATTACAGAGAGAAAGCAGATTATCTTGACTTTTATATCGCATCGAGTGAAGAAGCAGGAAAGCAGATTGCTAGAGCTGAAGTGTTTAAAGAAGCGATAAAAACATATTTAGTAGAACAAGATATTTTATAAACAACCTAAAATAGTTGATGACAAATTAAAAAGTTGTGACTATAATTAAATCAGTAGTTTGTTTGAATAGTGAGATGTATTTTTTACAACATAGTGTCATTTGGCGTAAGATGCATCAATTAGGATACTTACGAATCAATCTGGTGCTCGTTTCATAGAAGAGTACAAAAAGAGCATGATGATACAGCGATGACAACACAAATTTATGCTTCAAAGGATTTCAATGGATTTTTAAAATTCGTTTCAATAATTCTCCAAGGACGTCAATGGATGTCTGTGGTAGAAGTCAAAAACCTTTTCCCGACGATGAAGAGCTTGGATAAAAAAGACCAGTAAAATCAAGGCTTAACAGTCGTAAGGAACTATAAGTCTTGCGGTTGGGGCAGAGAACGGTGTGACCGTGAAGGTCACGCCGTTTTTTTGCGTCCAAGGGTAGATTCTGCGATCATGGGTTCTGCCAGCACGGGGATCTCCACCGCGTCAACAAAATTAAAGATGATCTCCACCTTCTGTCTGCGCTTGCCGCCAGACTTATCCGGTGCGTGGATGATGATCTTCTTGATATACTCGTTGACAATCGTCTGCGTCAGCTCCGTGACATCCACATACTTTTTCGTCAGCGCAATGAAAGCGTCCAGATCGTCGCCCATCGCCTGCCGCTGTTCAACCCATTCTTCCGTTGTTTCAATTTCGAGCTTTAACCGTTCCTGCTCCGCTTCATAATCAGAAGTCATCTTCTTGTACTTTTCCTTGCTGATTTCACCGAGGGCGTAGTCCTCATAGAGCCGGGACATGACCACATCGAGGGTGGCAAGGCGCTTTTTTGCCTGCTCCATGCGCTTCTGATCTTCCCGGATGTCCCGTTCCTGATCGGCGTGGCGGTAGTGCAGCCATTCCTCCTGAAAGCCCTCCACATCACCGCGAATGTACTCGTTGACCGCCTGAATCTGTTCCAGTACCAGTTCCCGCAGCACATCCTCGCGGATATAATGAGGCGTGGAATC
>ERZ780079.517-NODE-517-length-15747-cov-3.66639_pt1 | contig 15747 bp, 17 predicted proteins | sample MGYA00511087_ERZ780079 | MGnify/ENA primary metagenome ERZ780079 (study PRJEB29588, sample SAMEA2142583) | human gut metagenome | biome: human gut; feature: human-associated habitat; material: faeces | place: Denmark | collected 2008/2010 ... | reverse complement strand
AAACGTGTTGATTCTATTTTCATCGGCAAATGAAAGAAGAATCAAGAGCCGTTTTCTAAACTGTCCGAGAGTGGTATAAAAAGACTGTTTATGGCAAAATGACACATGAATAATTTATTAGTCATAATACTCTTGCGGCACAACTATCAAAATGAATCCGAGTTAATTAATGGCGACAAGCTAAATAGATAAAAGGTAGAATGACAGAAAAGAGAAGTTTTATATGATACATTTTTAGCATATTCGATTAATCATTACTAAAATGGGAATCATGAAAAGATTAAAGTAGTTTTTACACATGATTTATAACCTGCGTATTAATAATAGCCATGGAAAGAGGTCAGAATAAGAATAACAAGAGGATACGGTAGAGGCAATACACGTACTTATGACTATGGTTTGGCGTGAAGTGGCTCTGCTGATAGTTACATACCCTTTTTTGTATCCCTACAAATAGGGATTGTTTTATAGAAAATACCCATTTGTATGGATTGTTTTATTTTTGAAATACAACGTACTTTGTATTCTAATAACAGGAACTACGTTCTGACCTATGCAAACAACAAAAGAATATACACATAAATTATTGTTGGAAACAGCAAGGAGAGCCTTTTTCAAGAAGGGCTTTAAGGCTGTGTCTATGCGTGAAATATCCAAATTGTCGGGTATCGGTCTGAGCAACATCTACAATTATTATCCTTGTAAGGACGATTTGTTGGCTGACGTGTTGCATCCGCTTTTGGAGGCGATGAACAGTATGCTGGAAGATCATAATCGCCCGGAGGCCTTTTCTTTGGATGTCTTTACCTCCGAAGAATATCATCGCTCATCCATGAAGGAGGTAATGAACATCGTAAGACGGTATCGTGAAGAATTTAAGTTACTTTTTTCATCTATCCAAGACTCTCGTTTCAATGATTATTGGGAACAATGGATTAAAAGAAGTACAGTAATGGGTATAGAATATATGGAAGGTATGAAAAAGCTCTACCCTGATCTGCATACCGATATTTCTCTATTCTTTATGCACTTCACCTGCTCATGGTGGGTTAATATGATGAAAGAGGTGGTGCAACATGAAGAGCTTTCCAGTGAAGAAATTGAATGTTTTATTGGTGAGTATATCCGCTTTAGCACAGGAGGCTGGAAAAGGCTCATGAATGTAAAAATAGAAAGATGAAAACAAATAGAAACATCCACACATCCTCCTGCCTACAATGCAACCCTTGTGGAAGCGGTTGTACAATTGTGGACAATCGGATTTCTTTCGTATTCGATTCGGAAAAGAAGCACTTTAGCCATCTTCTGTTCGACCCGACACCCGTTGCTTGCATGGGCAGATGCGGCAGGTCTTGTCAAGCAGGATTTCGCTTGGTGCAGGAGGCTAAATACCGCACCACTTCGGTAGAACAACTAAAAACAATCAATATATGAGTATCACCAACATCATCTGTAACGGCGAAATAACGCTTGTGCAAGGAGTAAACGGACTTTTCCTCTGCGAGGAATCGTGGGTAACACAAAGCAGAAAATCTGCTCTGCCCAGAGAGGCTTTGAACAAAGAGACTATTAGAATTAAAAAAGAATGCATCGATATTGAACGTCCAGAGACTGATTTTCCAGACTTAACTTAGTAACAGATGTATGAAACATCCCATTTTTAATAATAATAATTCATCGTATCAAGCGAGTCGCCTGCAAAGAGCGACTCGCTTTGTTTTTGAACAAAATAGATTTTCGTTCTCTTTTGAAGTACTAACTCCCAATCTGTCATAGCCATGTCACAACAAGTATTTGTTCCATTTCTTCTGACACTGTTTGCCGGTATATCCACCGGCATAGGCAGTGCCATTGCTTTTTTCGCCAAACGCACCAACACGTCGTTTCTTTCTCTATCGCTGGGCTTTTCGGCGGGAGTCATGATTTATGTATCGTTTGTCGAACTGTTTACCTCTTCTGCGCAAACACTTGTGGAGATGCACGGCAAATCAGAAGGAACGTTTTATGCCACGCTCTCTTTCTTCGGGGGTATCGTGTTGATATTGCTCATCGACAAGCTAATTCCTCGCTACGAGAATCCGCATGAAATGCACCGGGTGGAAGAAATGAGTGAAAAAGCGAAAATACAATTAGACGTGAAGCCCAAATTGCTACGTGTTGGCATGGTAACAGCCTTGGTGCTGGCTATCCACAATTTCCCGGAGGGTATGGTTACGTTTCTTGCTGCCCTAAAGGATGTGAACATTGCCATACCCATTGCCATCGCCATTGCCATACACAACATACCGGAGGGTATTTCGGTATCCGTTCCTGTTTTTTACGCTACAGGCAACCGCAAGAAAGCCTTTTGGTTCTCGTTTTTGTCTGGATTGGCAGAGCCGGTGGGAGCCGTCATAGGCTATCTCGTGCTGGCTCCGTTCCTCGACGACAATGTGTTCGGCATCATCTTCGGCATGATTGCTGGCATCATGGTATTTATCTCGCTCGATGAGCTGTTACCCGCAGCAGAAGAATACGGTAAGCACCACCATGCCATCTACGGTTTGGTGGTAGGCATGGCGGTCATGGCACTAAGCCTGCTGATGCTGGGTTAGCAAGAAGAAGTAATATAGAAACAATAAATAAAAAACAGAAAAAGATATGCATACATCTCACACTTACCACTGTCATGAGCACGATGCTCACAAAGAGCATACTCACGGGCGTATATTTTTTAGGTATCGCGCACAGCAAATAATAGACATATCATATTAGTAAGAAAAGACTTAAAAACAAAGAATAATTATGAGCATAATAAAAAACATCTTTCAAAACTTCCGCAAACCCAAGAATAGCTTTATGGGCAGGTGCATTGTGAAAATGATGAACCAAGGGCATAACCGGATTTCTCTTTGGTGCATTGACAACTTCGTAAAACTTTCCGGTGGCGAAACGGTGCTCGATATCGGTTGTGGCGGTGGGCAAAACGTAGCTAATTTCATCAAACGAACTCATGGATTAGTTTGCGGCATGGATTATTCACCCACGTGCGTGGACATTGCGAGTCGCAAGAACAAGGCGGCTATCAGTCAGGGACGAGCATCTATAGTAGAGGCGAATGTTTCAAACATTCCTTTTGACGATAACCGCTTCGATATTGTAACCGCTTTCGAAACTATCTACTTTTGGAATGATATAGTGGAAAACTTCAAGGAAGTATTGCGTGTATTGAAACCCGAAGGAAGGTTCTACATCTGCAACGAGGCATGCAGCGAGGAAGGCAATGAAAAGTGGGTGAGGAATATCGACCTGCGCATTTACTCACCCATAGAAATACAAAGAATGCTGGAACAAGCGGGATTTATAAATGTGACCTACGACATCTCGCCGGAGAGCCAATCGCAACGAATATGCGTGCAAGCGACAAAACAACCGATGATGAAACCAATAGACAGATGAGCATCAATAAATATACCCCGATACATCGGGTTCTGACTACCTATCCGCAGTTGATTCATCGACTGGTGAAACGAGACAGTCGTTATGTTTCTTTAATCAATCCTGTATCAACTTGTACGTTGGGGCATTGCACTACTATTGAGAGCATTGCCTTTACAGTAGGAGACGATATGGAGACTCTTCTCACATACCTCAAAGGAGAAATGGAACGAGAAGATATACAGTTCAAATATTGAAAATTACTACTAATAACTGCCCGAAAGGGCACAAAACAATATCGATTTATGCTTATACTTTATAACAAAGCAGCCCGCAAAAATCTTTCCAAGCCGAAGGAAGCTGCCAAATGGTATCCCGTGCTACGTTCTACGGGTATGTTGAAAGAACGTGAAGTGCCCAAACTCATTGCTGACAAAACGACACTCAACCCCAAAGAGGCGATCGCCAGAATAGAGTTTAAGGATGTTGAGGTACTTACACAAAAAGTAACCGAAGGAAACTCTTCAGGTACAACACCTATAGTCGTTTCCACGCCGGAAGCTCCCGATCCCAGCATTTAAGGAGAAACCAACAATCATATAAATAAACAATGAAACAGAAAGTACTATTTTCTCTATTGATACTGATGCTCATGAGCATCAGTGTATCCGCCCAAACAGGTGGGGGGCGGATTGCGGGCGTGGTCATCGACAACACTGACGAAGATCCACTGCCCGGAGCAACCCTCTTTATTGAGGAACTGAAAAAGGGCGATGTAACCAACAAATATGGCGAGTTCTCTTTTTCAGACATTCCTTTCGGTACTTATACATTCACCGTGAAGTTTATGGGCTATCAAACAGCAGTCCAAAAAGTAACCGTAAGTAAAGAGAATGTAAAGAAAACTATTATCCGCCTGAAAGCCGAAGTCAAATCGCTGGACGAAGTGGTGGTGATGGGCAAAAGTGAAGCCCGCAAGATTCGGGAGCAAGCCATGCCGGTAACGGTTTACAGTATGAGCCAGTTACAAGGTACAGTAAATAGCGTAGAAGATATTCTGACTAAGACCGTAGGCGTAACCATTCGTTCGCAGGGAGCAGTAGGCAGTGCCTCGCGTATCTCTGTTCGCGGCTTGGAAGGCAAGCGTATTGGATTCTTTATAGACGAAGTACCGATGAACGATAATTCCGATTTCATCGACATCAACGATATACCCATCGACATGATTGACCGCATTGAAATATATAAAGGTGTGGTTCCAGCCAAGTTCGGTGGATCTGCCGTGGGGGGTGCTGTAAATATCGTGATTAAAGAGTATCCACCTCGTTACTTGGATGCTTCGTATTCGTTCGGTAGCTTCAATACACATAAAGCAAGTAGCGTCTTCAAGCGGAATCTGGTCAAACAAGGAATAGAGTTGGGGGCAGCGTTGTTATACACCCATTCTGATAATGACTATCGTATGGAATTGCCTCAGAACAAAGGTAAGTTCATAAAACGCGACCATGACAAATTCAACCAATCGGGGGGAGGGATATCGATGAAAGCCCGTAAATGGTGGTTCGATCAGATGGAGTTTGAACTTGAATTTATCCGAAACAGCAAGCAGATACAAGGCGTGGTAGAGAACATACGCTCTGCCGAAAGTAGTGCCGGAGCTTACAACTTCGCCATTGATTTACAGAAAGACAATTTCCTACTCAATGGACTTGACTTCAGTAGCGGCACGGGCTATGCCTATTCTCAATACAACTTTGTGGATACAGCTAGGCTTCGCTACGACTGGGATATGAATCCTTATCCGCCTGTTTCGGCTTACGGAGGAGAAATAGGAGTTTTACCCTCTGACATGAAAATGCGTAAGCATACCGTGGGAAATAAGACCAATCTCAATTACATCATCAATGACCGGCACTCCATCAACCTCAACTCATTATTCAAATGGGCATTGGGGAAGCCCTCCGATCCGTTGTTGGATAAAGCGATGGGGCGACAGATAAACTTCGACTCACACATGACGAGCTGGGTATTAGGCTTGGGTTACGACTATAAATCCCCCAATGACAAATTCCTCAACTCGCTGACGGGTAAGTATTATTACTATTCCATGAATACGAAAATAGGAGATGTTTGGAATTCCGTACCCAAAGAAGTGGATATGCAGCAGCACGATTGGGGTGTAAGTGAAGCCTTGCGCTACCGCTTCACCAAAGAGTTGTTGGGGAAAGCCTCCGTAAGCTATGATGTACGACTACCGACAGATGCCGAACTCATTGGCGACGGCTTCCTTATTGCTCCTTCGGGCGACTTGAAACCCGAAAGAGGAACTAACGCTAACATCGGATTGATGTACGATAAAAAGATTGGTTCCGGATTGTTGCAGGTGGAGGTAAACGGATTCTTCTCTTACCTGCAAGATATGATACGCTATACGCGCAACTTCGTACAGGGCAGATACACTAATTTCGGTGAGATGCGTACCTTCGGTGTAGAGGCAGAAGTCAAAGCAGATGTTACACGCTGGCTTTACGGATATGTAAATGCCACGTTTCAAGACCTTCGCGATACACGTAAGTACGAACCAACGAGTAACGTTCTCAATCCGTCGAAGGGATTGCGTATGCCTAATATTCCCTATTTCTTAGCAAATGCGGGGGTAGAGTTTCACAAAGAGAATCTCTTCGGAGGGAAAGGTCAGAATGTAAGACTATTTACCGATGCTTCATTCGTAGAAGAGTATTTCTTCGATTTCGAAGTAAGTCAATATCAAGAGAAACGCATTCCGCGCTCTTTCAAGCTCGACTTGGGATTAGAATACTCCATCATGAACGGTGGGCTTACCTTCTCGGCAAAAGCATCCAACCTTACGAATGCCCGCCTGTTCAGCGAGTTTAATTACCCGCTTCCCGGCAGAGCCTTTACCGCACGTATCAGGTACGTGCTGAAATAAAGCTAATCACAATTCAATATATTATTCAACAATAAAATAAAAAGTAAAATGAAAAAGAGAATCAACGGAGTATTACTCCTCCTAATGAGTATCACTATGCTGTTTTCAGCTTGTAGCAAAGACCCGGAAACGAAACCAATCACGACCGATCCGGAAGTAAAAGTTGGCGATATACTTGTTTACACCATGCTTATGAATCCCGGTGGACAGACCGGGTCAGGTTGGATGCAGTTAGCAGATGGAGTGTCTCCCAAGAAACTGACAAACAAAAATGCCGTGCAAGTCGGTTACGGAATGATGCCAGTGTGCAACGGTAATGATGTGTACACTTTTCCTGCGTTCGGAGCACAAGGTGATGAAAATGTAGTAACAAAATGGGGGCGTTCGGGAACTAAACTCACCAAAACGGCAACCATGCCTATTCCCCTTAATTCTGTTCCAAGACACATCTCTTTTGTTAATGCAACAAAAGCCTATCTGATATCACTTATCGGCAAGTTATTTATATTCAACCCTCAAACGATGGAACTAACTGGTGAGATTGATCTGTCCTCTTACGCTGCACCGGGATTGGCCGTACCGATGTTTGGATCTCCGTTTGTGCATAATGGACGTTTGTATGTAACACTGAATCAGACAGACATGACATTCCAACCGGCTACCGAACCTCAGATAGAACTCGCGGTAATCAACACTCAAACGGACAAGGTGGAGCGTGTCATCTATGAAAAGGCGAGTGGTATCGGTATCGGGGCTTATACCTATGGGCAACAAACCTTTATCGATGAAAAAGGCGATATGTATCTGATGTGCACGGGCGCATACGGCATGAATCCTAAGTACAAGACCGGTATCTTGCGCATCAAGAAAGGCGAAACCGAATTTGACCCTACCTATAATTGGGTGTTGAACGATCAAACAATCGAAGGCGAATCGGGCAAAACCGTTTGGCTGCTTCAATCACAATACGCCGGCAACGGAAAAATGTATGCCACGATGGATATTCCTTCTTATTGGGCAAACCCAACATCTCCCAACTGGTTCACGGATAAATCGCTCATCAGTGTAGAGATGGATATTTACAATAAAACGGTAAAAAAACTTCCGATACCGATGACGTCAAGCTTTGGAGGAGCAGTGGAGAAATACAAGAATCTTATCGTGTTTGCTATTAATGGCAGAAATGATGTGGGCTTTTATACGCATAATCCTGCAACCGGCGAAACAAGCTCGGATGCCGTAGTAAAGGTAGATGGAGCTCCTGCATATTTCCATTGGTTTGAAAACTAAGTAATAATCAATCACTCAGAAGAGGCAAAGGTGAGAGTTGAATTATCGGCCTTTCCTTTGCTCTCATTTTTTAGCCCAAACATTTATTAATCTTGTTTCTCTATTCAGAAATGGCTATTCAAGGGTTTCAATATCACACACAATAAATAAAATTTCGTATGCCAATAAACGATTTCATTCAATTTCACTTCGGTTGGCTCAATGCATGGATACCTTCGTTTGCATTGGTGCTGATACAACTTTTGTATATGATTCTTTACCGAGAAGGTGGCAAACGTGCCGTAGATACATCTTGGTATACCTCTAAGGACAAGCGGTACGCCACTTTAAGCTTTGTGTTTCAGGGAACATTGCTTTTGGTGTCGCTCTTTGTCCCTCTCCGCATAGGTACACTGCTATTCACGGTGGGGTGCGTCTTGTTTGCCTTTGCACTTGTCGGATTTATGGCAGCCTTTCATGCTTATGCCTCTACGCCTAAAGGAGAAACTGTCGTACGAGGCGTTTGCCCCCCACCACAAAAAGAAAAATTTGTCGTAGGGGGCTTTACCCGCCTGTCGCGCAATCCGATGTACTTCTTCTATGAAGTGGGAGCATTGGCGGTTTGCATTGCCTCGGCATCGTTGTGGTTGCTGCTTGCCACAATTCCTTTGATCCTCGTCACGCATGGCGTTATCTTGGGTGAAGAGCGATACTGCATGACCACTTATGGGGAAGACTATGCGCGGTACAAAGCGAGAACTCCCAGATACTTCTTACTCAAATAGCAACCTTATGAACAATCTCTCTCAAATACTCAATTCCGCCACGATGGGGCAGCCCCGTCGCTTGCGTCCGCTGATAGGCTGGACGGTTGCGGAGTACTTTTTTCGTGGCGCACCGTATGGGGCAATGCTGCTCGTGGTGTGGGAGGTATTCAAACCTCTGCAAAATCCCGGCACACCGCTCAACCTCGTGAACATAGGTTGGGCGTGCCTAATGCTCCTAATTTCTCTCGTTTGCCTTTGGCTCATTAGCAAAAAGGCATACCTTGTAGCCTATAAAGACGGCTACGACATTTGTTGCGATGGTCGTTTGGAAGTGGTCAATCACCTGCGCCAACTGCCGATGAGTTTCTTCAATAGTCGTGATCCCGGCGACATCGGGGCATACATTGTCAGCGACTATAACAACGTGGAGATGCTCACTACTCACCTTATCGGTCAGTTCTTTGGCGGGCTGGCGATGCCCATCGTCGCTTTGGTTTCGCTCTCATTCTTCAACTGGCAATTAGCTTTGGCGGCAGCAGCTGTCATTCCATTGGCATACCCCATGATGTGGCTCACCAATCACTTTGTGGCAACCTTGGGCAAGAGGCATCAAAAAATAAAGACCAATGCCGCTTCGCGCATGATCGAGTATATACAAGGTATCCGCCTGATTAAGGCTTTCAACCTGAGCGGCAATAAGTTTGAACGCTTGGAACGAGCTTTCCGTGATCTAAAGCGGGAGAGCATCCGTTTGGAAGCGGCTCCCGCACCCAGCATCACGCTGGCTTCCACTCTGCTCAATGGCGGCCTGGTTCTTATTATGCTACTTGGCTTCTCGATGTTGTTAAATGCCAAAGTCTCCATGCCCGTTTACATCATGTTCCTGCTGGCAGGATCGGCTATCTATGCCCCACTCATCAACGCCTTGACCTTTATCGCCCTCATCAACTACATGAAGCTGGGAGCCGAACGCATTGATGCTCTTTGCAAAACGCCCGTACTTCCGGAGGGTATAATAGAAGATGTTGTCAACTCAGAGATAGAGTTCCGTCACGTCAGCTTCAGCTATAATGCCGATATTCCCGTACTTCGGGATGTATCGCTTACCATTCCCGAAAAGGAACTGACCGCTTTTGTGGGACCATCGGGTTCGGGCAAAACGACATTGACACGACTCATTGCCCGTTTCTGGGATGTAAGCGAGGGGGAAATCCTATTTGGCGGACGAAACATCAAAGACTACACCGTGCATACACTGATGCAACAAGTTTCCATCGTCTTTCAGGATGTGTATCTCTTCAACGATACCATTTATAACAACATCCGCGTGGGACGTGAGACAGCTACCCGCGAAGAGATAGAAGTTGCCGCACGCAAGGCGCAATGCCACAACTTCATCACCGCTATGCCTGATGGCTACGAAACGATGGTGGGTGAAGGAGGTAGCACACTATCCGGTGGAGAGAAACAGCGTATCTCTATTGCCCGTGCCATTTTGAAAGATGCGCCCATCGTGTTGCTTGACGAGGCAACCGCTTCGCTCGATCCCGAAAACGAGGTTCACATCCAAGATGCTATCAACGACTTGGTGAAAGAAAAGACTGTAGTCATCATCGCTCATCGCTTGGGCACGGTGATAGGTGCCAATAATATTGTAGTGATAGACCAAGGACGGGTGGTGCAGCAAGGCAAGCATCAAGCTCTTTTGGCAGAGGAAGGACTGTATCGCAATCTTTGGGAGGAACAACAACGGGTAAAAGGATGGAAGTTCAAACAATCGAATAAACAGTAAGGCTATGGATACAAATAAACGCAAGACCGGGCTGGCACGGTTGATAGAAATAGCCGGCACTAAACGTCGGCTGCTCATCGGGGCGATTTTTTTGGCATTTTTCCCCGCCATCGTGCAGTTTGTGCCGATCATAGCGGTGTACAATATTCTCATCGAGTTGGCAGAGCATGCGCTTGATCCCTCATTGATTGACAAGGCATACATCTGGCTGTGGAGCTATATCGCCTTGGGAGCTTTCTTCGCTTTCGGAGTGCTCACGTTTGCTTCCCTCATGCTCTCGCACATTGCCGCTTTCAACATTCTGTATGAAATACGAATGCAGCTAGTACAAAAAATGGTTCGTTTGCCCTTGGGGTTCTTTTCCCGCCGGGCTTCGGGAGAACTGAAGAAAATAATGAGCGACGACGTGGAGCGCATCGAACTGTTTATTGCCCACCATATCCCTGACATCGTAACTGCCCTACTTTTTCCGCTGATTCTCGTCAGCTATATGTTTGCCGTAGACTGGCGGTTGGCTATCGTAGTATTGGCTGTGCTGGCGATGGCATTCTATGTGATGGGAAGAATGTACACCGGCAAAAAAATCCGGGAGGTTTCCAAACGGTATGTGGAGACCTTAGGCAGAATGAATGCTAGTATTGTGGAATATATTCGCGGTATTCAGGTGGTGAAGACCTTCACCGAATCGACTAATGCCTATCGCAAACTCAATGACGACATCAAGGAGTACCGCAAATTTGCCAACGAGGTAAACGTACAATACCAACCCACATATGTAGGTTTCCTTACCATACTCTCTTCGGCACTGCTCTTCATCATTCCCGTGGCAGTGTGGCTGCTTGTGGGGAGTGCCTCGTATGCCACTTTCGTGCCGGTGCTACTCATGTTCCTGTTTTTCGGCGTGGCTGTTTTCTTTCCCGTGCTTAAACTCTTGTGGATAGGCAGCTTTCTGAATCAGAACAACATGGGTGTACAGAAGATTGATGACATTCTCTATATGGACGAAATCGAAGAGCCTGACATTCCCCGACACCCCAAAGACGCTTCAGTGGAATTTCGCAACGTCTCTTTTGCCTACGACACCACGCCGATACTCAAAGCGATATCTTTCATCTCCCATCCCGGTACGATAACTGCATTAGTCGGTCCTTCGGGAGCCGGTAAAAGTACCGTTGCTATGCTTGCCGCCCGCTTTTGGGACGTTCAAAGCGGAGAAATCTTAATAGGAGGAGTGCCAGTCAAAGAGATTCCCACTTCGGTATTGATGGACAACGTCGCTTTTGTCTTTCAGGATAATATGCTCTTCTTCGATACCATCGAGGAGAATATCCGTATGGGTAACAAGACTGCAACCTTTGAGGAAGTGGCACGGGCTGCCTGTGCCGCTCAATGCCATGAGTTTATAGAATCCTTGCCCAATGGTTATCAGACATTGGTAGGCGAAGGAGGCATCTACCTCTCTGGTGGTGAAGCACAACGCATAGCCTTGGCTCGCGCCATATTAAAAGACTCCCCTATTATCTTGCTGGACGAAGCCACCGCCTTTGCCGACCCCGAAAACGAAGGTAAGATTCTGGCAGCATTCTCTCATCTCATCAAAGGAAAGACGGTATTGGTCATCGCTCACCGATTGTCTACAATCACCAATGCCGACCGAATTCTGTATGTAGATAAGGGTGTGATAGCCGAGCAGGGAACACATGAGCAGCTACTTGCTCTTAAAGGAGAATACGCTCGTATGTGGGAAACCTACAACCGAGCAAAGAGGTGGACGATTGGTGGAAAAAATAACCGTAAATTATAAATACAACAAAATATAACCGGTATGAAAAAACTCATTCTAACCGCTGGCTACGGGAGAATTGTATCAACGCAATCCTCAGCAAAGCAACGCAATTTATCAATATGTAAATGTATTAATTATGAAAGACTTATCAGATTTGAGATTTTTCCGACTATTATCGGAACACTCACAGAAAGAGTTTGCCGTAAATGATTTTACGGCCGCATTGCAAGAACTTGCCAATCACTTAGTAAGTATTGCTATAAAGGAACAGGACTACGCTGTATTATTACGTTACTTCTCTTTTGGACTAAACAGGCTCAAGTCGTATCGAGTACAATTTGAGCAGGGGGAAAAACGCCTTGTCATTGCTTATTGATGAAGCGATAGGACTTGTAAATACGGAAATCCGCATACTCAATATGCAAATTAAATATCCGGTTCAATTCCAAAACCGGAAGAATAAACTTCCACTCTCGCCGCTCTACCTTACAGACGAAACCTATCTTATTGAGATTATGGAGATAGTTAGTGGATTGTTCCTATCTAAAAGAGTGGTAACGCGCAGTGGTACAGAAGCACCACTTACAGAAATCGGAAGAGCCTTTGAATACCTTTTCAATATTAAATTGGGCGATGTGCATAAGAAGCATGAAAGTGTCGTTAGTCGTAAACCATCAAAAATAACCGAATTTTTAGATACGCTTCGTAAAGCCATTAATGAAGAAAGCAAAAAGAAAGGCTATCTATAAATCAACTATTTAACAACTATTTATAGGGGTGTACCAGTGGTACACCCCTAACTTATTTTCATCCATTTGCCGAACTTTGCTTCATCAATCGATTGAAACCAATAATGTTAAACTTAAAAATGAAGCAAAATGTATATAGACAACGAAAACTTCGACAAGTGGATGGAACGGCTATCAAAAAAACTATCCGAAATCGGACAAGACCTAAAATCCCTTATCAATACCGACAAAATATTAGATCCTAACGACAAGATATTGGATAATCAGGATCTAGCTTTCCTGCTGAAAGTATCTTTCCGAACCCTGCAACGCTATCGGGCAAGTGGTAAACTTCCTTACTTTATGATAAGTCATAAAACCTATTATCGTGCTGCTGATATTCGGGTATTTATTCAAGAAAATGCCGACTGTAAGACATACGAACGGTTCAAAAAGGAAAACCAACTCGATAAGCAAACTGAGGCAAACCAAGGTGGGTAATATTACCGCCTGATGAAGAACTATCGCTCCCCATTTAGCAGAAACTGCCTCACCTATTGGTTTAGCCCGTTTCGCTAAATCGAGCAAGAGGGAACTGGACAAGTCCTGTTCTTCCCTCTTGCCCTGCGGGGCAAAGCCTTCGGCTTTAGCGTGTTACAAGAACACGCTGTAATGACACCTATAATAAGCATTTTCTTTGTAATGCTTATTATCAGGTATTTATCTATTCATATTTCTATAAAAAAGTAATTACCATGCCAAACAGCAGTCGAAAAACGATATTCACTACCATTTCCATAGACAAGGAAACGGCAGCTTTGGTAGAGAAGATATGCAAACGCTATTCACTGAAAAAGAGTGAAGTTGTAAAGTTGGCGTTCGGGTATATAGATAAGGCACATATCAACCCATCCGAAGCACCTGAATCTGTAAAATCAGAACTGGCGAAAATAAATAAAAGACAGGATGATATTATCCGTTTCATCCGTCACTACGAGGAAGAACAACTAAATCCTATGATACGAGCAACAAATTCTATCGCTTTACGTTTCGATACTACCAGCAAAACTTTAGAAGCTCTTATTCTCTCGCAACTGGAAACTAGTCAAGAGAGACAAACAGCCGTACTTAAAAAGCTAAGTGAACAATTTTGCAATCATGCCGACGTGATTAACAACCAGTCCAAGCAAATTAACGCACTTTACCAGATACACCAACGGAATTATAAAAAGCTACTTCACCTAATACAACTCTATTCGGAACTTTCTGCTTGTGGTGTGATGGATAGCAAAAGAAAAGAGAATCTGAAAGCTGAAATCAGCAATCTGATAAACACATAAAGCTATGCACATTGATTTTGCCTCACCATCTAACGGTACATATAATAATGCTAGCAGTAGCCGACAGTTGGCTAATTATTTAGAGCATGAAGATTTGGAACGCATGGAAAAAGGTATTTACACCGAAGGCTTTTTCAATCTAACAGATGATAATATCTATAAGTCAAAGGTGATAAAGGATATAGATACCAATATAGGGCAACTTCTGAAAACAGATGCTAAATTTTATGCTATTCATGTCAGTCCATCAGAAAAGGAACTCCTTGCAATGGGTAATAGCGAACAAGAACAAGCCCAAGCTATGAAGCGGTATATCCGGGAGGTATTTATTCCAGAATATGCCAAAAACTTCAATAAAGAACTATCTGCTTCGGACATTAAATTCTATGGTAAGATTCATTTTGATCGTAGTCGTTCTAAAAACAAACAGAATATGCATTGCCATTTGATTGTAAGCCGGAAAGACCAAGCCAATAAAAAGAAGTTATCCCCACTAACCAATCATAAGGATACCAAGAACGGAGTAATCAAAGGTGGATTTGACCGGGTAAACCTATTCCAACAGGCAGAACAGGGTTTTGATAAGCTATTCGTCAAAAGCCGCCAACAATCGGAATCATTTAACTACCACAATACAATGAAGAATAGTTCTATACCTAAACAAATTGAATTACAGGAACAAAAAATCTATGGCGAAAAAAAGAAAGAAACATTTCAATCCGATGAAAAATATAACAAGATTTTTTGCAATCTTGCTAGTAAACAGGACAACAAATACCCTTATAATCTGCAAAATAGTAATGATTCTCTTTTGTCTATTTTCTCATTGGGAGATGGCAACAATTACAATACTACATTGGCAGAAGAATTACAAGCACAGAAACACAAGAAGAAAAAGAAAAAAGAGATAAGACGATGATTGAATATGATGAAGTAAGACACGATATGGACTGCTACCTGATGGAGTAACCTTGAACCTCAATTATTAAATAAGTCCAAAGACTTTTTTTGCAAGAAAGTCTTTGGACTCAATATTTAAGATAAAAGCCTTCTTATTTCAGCTTCCCATCCAGAACGATGTTCGATTCGTTTCTTAACAAGACTATTCTGAATTATCTCTGCTTTAGTTAGCTGAGAAAATTGTTCCCAATCATCTTCAAAAACATACGTTGCGTTCCCATAAATTACATTCTCCATTATAAATAGATTTTTAGATGGAAACTTAAATACCAAATATCCTCTAAAACCACCAGCCCCATAAACTAGCCCAGAAGGTCTAAAACGGAGAATCGTATCAATATTATGTTCTTGAACTTTTGCTTTTCCGGTTCTATTACTGGACAAGTTTCCAGCTAACTGAGCTAATCTATCCCAAGGGTAGTCTCCTTCTGGAAGAATACGCCAATTAACCCTTGTAGTTGGAATTGATGATATCGCTGGAAGCAAATTTTCAGTAAGGATCTCACAAGAGCCAAATAACTCTAAAAACAAATTAATAACATGCTTAATTTTAGATACACTCAAATCATCCCTATGCAATAAAGGCGATGTAACATATAAGTCACCAGAAATATCTACAATTTTCAATTCTATTGAGGGAGCTGGAATATCTTCTCTCTGATACCTTTTATAAGGAACATCTACATAATGATAATCACCATGCCAGTCTTTTATACAAACTTCTCTATATTTAGTTTC